>ENA-OQAS01000990-OQAS01000990.1-human-gut-metagenome-genome-assembly--contig:-NODE-990-length-14001-cov-2.211331_pt1 | contig 14001 bp, 18 predicted proteins | sample MGYA00242733_ERZ504523 | MGnify/ENA primary metagenome ERZ504523 (study PRJEB26092, sample SAMD00036239) | human gut metagenome | host: Homo sapiens | study: EMG produced TPA metagenomics assembly of... | reverse complement strand
TTCCTGAAGAACTGTATCCCATCCTGTCTCTGTAACAGGTGCAAGAAGAATGTAATCAACCTCCTGCTGGATGAAGTTACGGATTGCTGTGATCTGGTTTTCCTGTTTCTGCTGAGCATCATCAAAGTATAGAATCTCCAACATCATCTCTCATATATCCCAAATCAGGATTCAAAGCAGCTCCTACTTGAAGCGGTATATATATCGGATTATTAGGAGGATTAAATTTTTTGTGAGTCATAACAAATCTGTGTCTTCATCATCTTTTTCTTGCAATTATTCGAATTAAAACTGGATCGGATACTGTCGTCTTCGAAAGACTTTATCTTCTTTTTCATAAATTATTTCGAACTCTAGTTTCTCCAACTTTTCCTCTAGTTCCTTCTTTACAATAAAACGTCTGAAATGGTCATTATATGAATACGTATTTTTGCAATTTTTGACCCTTTTCCAAACAAATCATCTTTAATACTTCTGGCTTCAATAAAAAATAATCCTTTTTTCTTGATTGCGATGATACATTTTTTAATAGTTCCCATTCCTGTTTTTCAGATACTGCATGAATTGTCCATCTACTATAGAAATAATCATACTGAACCTGATATAATGCTTTACATGTTACAAAATCATCACATACGAACATACTGTTTTTCATATTGTATTGATTTAGATGAGATATAGCCTCTTCTGATGCATCTACCCCTGTAACTTCTAATCCATTTTGTGAAAAATAGATACTGTCTCTACCATTTCCGCAACCAATATCCATAATTTTTTTGTGTGTTTCCATATATGGCAAAACAAATTTTGCAAAATCGCTTGGTTCCTGTATCTCTTTTTCTTTCCTTAGATAATATTGATTCCAATAATTTACATCCCTATCAAATGTGTCCTTCACGTTCACTTTATATTCCATGATTTTATTCACACAATCTGAAATTGTAATAGTTCCATCATTTTCAATAATAATGTCCGGATTTTTTGGAAATTCCACATCCTGATCCATTCCTGCAACATTCTCTATTTTTCCTGCCGATTGTCCAGAATATAATCCTTTGCGATCCCGTTTCATCAATATATCTTTGTTAACATTCAAAAAAAATTTCAACATATTTCTCTATATTGGCTCTATTCCAATCTCTGACTTCATCATACATGGCGATTGTACAGATAACAACTGATATGCCTTGATCGGTTAATGTTTTGCACAGATTAGAATAATAATAGGCACGTTTCTTACGATCGCTCTGTGAATATCCCAACGAATTACCGACTAATTTTTTTAAAATATCTCCATCTAAAATAATGAGGTTATCCTGCTTTTTCTTTAGTTCATAATATAGCGCATTTCCAATTGTTGTTTTTCCAGCTCCAGATAAGCCTGTGATCCAATATAATGTACCTTTTCCCATTACGCATTGCTCCTCATGTTAATTATTATATATCTGCACGAACCTATATGATCTAAACACCATTTGGTGTAATAATTTATTTTGTCTTTATCATGAAGTATATTGCCATTATCTGATAATTTCACTTCATATGTATCGAGTGGAACTCTACATTCTGATGTGACTTTTTCTATTCCCTTCAGATAAAAAGTAAAATCTCTTCCATTAAGCAAGATCTGATACGGATCTCCTACATGTATGCTTTCTGTTACAGTAAACTCTCTTTCTTTTTCACCCCCATACACTACAGGCAGTGAGGCATCTGTATTCTCGTAATTATATTCTATTCCTGCCAGTTTACATATAATTGGTGTATAATCACATGCTGAGATTAATTCCTCTGTTTTTCCACTTACCCCGCCGCCTTTGGTCATAAATGCAATCTTCGTTCTTTCATCGCACAAAAATTCCTCTTCCGGGCGAACTAAATAACCCTGCCCATGATCTGCAAATAAAGTGATATATTCATTTTCTTCATAATTATTTTCAATATATTGATATAATCCAGCTAATTTTCGATCCACATATTCAATCTGTTTTAAATAATACTTCTTTTTGTCTCATCGTATTCCTGCTTAACAGAGTTAATTTTTCCCTTTGTGTTATCATTTTCCCATATCATAAATTGCTCCTGAAGAGGTGCAACATTATATTCATCTGCTATTAAATGTAATTCTCCGATTTCCATCCATATAAACTGATCTGTCTCTCGCATTGTATGAATTTGCTCTTCAACTTCTGAGACTACCTTCTCTATCGGAAATCCTTCATACATATGCTGATAATGCACACGATTCATTCCTCTTGCATACCCATAATTTGGCGCAATTCTCCAATTTCCCCCTATTTTTGTGGTATTATAACCAGCGTTTTTAAAATATTCAAAAAGAATTGGTGTCTCAGCATCTATTTTTCTCAATAATTTTGAATGAAGCATCTTATGATTTGCCATCGTCTGTCCAGTTACAATGGAAGCAATAGACGGAAATGTCCAGTCTCCAGCTGTATGTGCATTTGTACATATCATTCCTTCCCTAAAAAAACGATATGTATTTGGCATTAACATTTCCATATGATTTTCTAAAACAGTTTGCGATAATCCATCAACAAAAATATTCAGAATTAATGGTTTTCTTTTTCTATCATGAATAATTGGAACCATTTCGCCAAGCCGGAACTCTCTATCTTCAGAAGAAAGCAATACTTTTCCTTTTGGAACTCGATAATTAATATACTGTAACGGAGAATTATATTCTATTTCTGCCTGTTTTTTTTCTGTCTGCACGCATAATCGTCCCGGTTCATCCATAATTAACGGAACAAAACATTCTGTTTCTGACTCAATAGTAGCACTACATCCTTCTGCATATATTCTTTGAATGTCCGCTTCTTCCATTATTGTATCCATATGCAATCTTCTGCGAATCAAATCGTATGCGCTCTGCATTCCAGTAATGCCAACATATAATTCAGGTAAGTCGTAATAATCATTGTATTTCTGTGCCACCATATTGGTGCCATCATGAAAGATTGGCTTTCTCACTCCCCAACTGATTCTATCCATATTAGCAATATACCCAATCCATATTTTATCTGACTCAATGTTATCTACATCCCCAGCTGTGGTTGCTGCCATAACAGCATTTAACACTTGCTGCATGGCTGACTCAATGTTCTCCAGGCTCACAGTTAGCTGATTTCCACCTAATGCCAATTCCTTTGCAATCGCATACTGTTCATATGCCTGAAAATATTGTCCGCACAATTGATATGCATATGCACAATTATAATGTACATCCGCAACATAAGGCTGATTTTGCATTGCCGCATACGCATATTGTAGTGCCATCTGCGGTTCATCCGCATTGCTTAAGCAAATAAATTTATAAGTATCAATATCTGAATCCTGCGGACAATTTTTTTCATATGCAGCTATTGCAAACCATGCTTCCTCATATTGTTCGCTTATAATCAATTGTTCTATCTTACCATTCATTGGATTACCTCTTCACATTTTAATTTTCTTTCTATTTTCCTTACTAGAAAGTGTAGAAAAAATAACATTCTATGATATAATAAATTCTATCTATGATAGAAAGGATGCTATTTTATGAATATTTTATTTCTTGACTGGCCATGCTTTGGTCGCACAGACTTCTTGAATTTTTTTAGTGAACGGCATGATTCTGTCACTCTATTTTCGCACGCTGACTATGAACTTCGGAAAAGTGACTCCTTTTTGGCTGCATTATATTCTGTATTAGAAAATCAGCAGTTTGATTTTTGCTTTTCCTATAATTTTTTTCCACTAATGCTACTGCCTGTTACAAATGTAACATAAAATACGTTTCTTTTGTCTATGACAGTCCACAAGTTAAATTATATTCTTATACTGTCACATACCCTACTAATTATATTTTTTTATTTGACAGTTCTCTGGTAACACAATTTCAAAAAGAAGGGGTATCTACATTTTACTATATGCCGCTTCCGGTAAATGCTAGCCGCATCCATTCACTCCTGCAAAAGCCCTATGATTCTGCCCGCTTATCAGCAGACGTTTCCTTTGTAGGTTCCTTATATAATGAAAATCATAACCTTTATGATTCCTTACAAGGTATTTCTTCATACACTAAAGGATACTTGGACGCTATCATGCAGGCTCAATCTCATGTGTATGGTTATAATTTTCTTGAGGAATGCCTTACCCCACCTATTACCGCAGAATTGCAAAATGCAGCTCATTATCAAAAAAATCCAGATGGTGTTGAGTCGCTTAGTTTCATCTTTTCCGACTATTACCTTTGCCGTAAATTAACTTCTATGGAGCGAATCAACATTCTTACTGATGTTGCTTCACATTTTCCACTAAAAATATTTACACCGAATAAAAACTATGTTATTCCCAATGCATCTAATATGGGAGCCGCTGATTATCTTGCAGAAACACCCTACATTTTCATGACAGCAAAATAAATTTAAATATAACGCTTCGCAGCATCAAGAGTGGAATTCCGCTTCGCTGCATGGAAATCATGTCCTGTGGCGGTTTTCTACTCACAAATTTTCAATCAGATTTTCTTAAACATTTCGTTGCCGGAGAAGATTTTGTTTATTTCGAAAGCAATGATGATATGCTGCAGAAAATTGAGTACTATTTAACTCACGAAAAAGAACGATCTTCCATCGCAGAATCCGGTTATCAGAAAGTAATAAAAACCATAGCTATGAGACTATTTTTCAACAAATTTTCAACATTATTGGCTAGGCATTTTTTAACTCTGCAAATATCTTTTCGGCTTCCCCCTTGAGTAGTTCAGCACCTTCGGCAACTAAATTCGTGTATAATTTTCCTTTTCTGGCAAGTTCTTTGCCCTCCTCCTGCAATGTGTCAAGTTGTACAAATTCTTCATCCCTTAGTATTTTTGTGGCAGATGGCATTGTCATCGTTACAAGCTGATATGTATCTTCACTTTCAATTTTAGTAATGAGATTTTTTATCTTCTTTAACAATTTTAAATACTGCTGTGAATCCACGTGTTTTGTTTTACAAAGACGTTCCAGATTGCAATAACATTTATGTAATTTTTGTGTTTCCTTCTTTAATGTCTCAAACTGTTTCGGAATACTTAACAGATATTCAATTGCCCATGTTCTGTTGCATTCATTCAGCATCGGCTGAATGTTGTCTAAACAGGATGCAATATCAACCTCCTTGGTGCATGTTTCCGCAATTGCCTCTCTTAACGTCATGATTTCTGTGCCTTCGATTTTAGCTCCCCCTTCTGTTGCATTTATCACACGAAAATCTTTGACATATTCTTTACACTCGCTTATTGTTTTCTCATACCAAGTCAAAAATGTATAAAAATCAACTCTTGTAGGTACTTTTTCTTCATAATTACCTTCCACCCATTTGTAATTTGTTCGTATCGACTTCTGGCATTTTTCCTCAAATTGTACCATCTGCATGACTTTTATTTCCCGTTAACGCCAAATCCTGTCCCACTAATATAATCGTTTTTAACCCAATTTTATAAAGTAATGAAAACACATTCGTTGCAACAGATCCTCCTGTTGCAACATCTCCCCATCGCAATCCGCTTTCACCATGATTTTTCTGCAAAACGATAACCTTCATCATAAAAAACTTCTTCCAATATGAAACTTCAAAATTTCTGGTGCGGCATTTAATGTTGTTACGATCGGTATCTTTTCTGCTCCCTCTATTTGCACTAGTTCGATTGGTTTTAATGCATCTACTATAAAATACATATCTGGTATAATTCCTGCTCTCAAAAGCGGTTTTATTGCCGTATCCACTGCGATAATAAAAGATTTTCCTTTTGCATTTTTTTAATTCTTTTGATATTTTTTATTTAATGATGGTCCTGCCGCTACAACGATTCCTGTTGTGTCGAACGGAATTGTCTTATATAACTGTATTGTTTTATATGCAGTACACAAATATTTAGCATTTTTCATTACATTTATAGAATCTATATTTGAGAAAAAAACAGCTGTATTGTAATTTACTCTGTTTTCGAGTGCTGTATCTTCACATTTTTTTACTAAGCTTTCACAATTTTTTTCAAAAAGGATATCATAATTTGGTAATATAAATAATTGTACCTTATTTAAATTTTCTAACCTCATCACTTTATCAAGAACACTACCTATCCTATCTAACGTCATCAGCCTATGCCTTCTACCCAGAAGATAATGAGATGCTTTTTCATACCCTTCTCTAAATCTAGCCATTCTAATGACTTCAAAAAAATTTGGATAGAAGGTTCATATATAATAATATTAAGTCTGAAATCAACATGTTCAATTAATTCTCGTAAATAACCTATATTTCCTATTCCAAGCATTATATACGTATATCCATCACATAAATCCCCTTGTGCTTCCAGCCACTCTTCTGGTGGTTTCTGTGCATTGCGTTTTCCTCCAAGATAACAGCAATGACCATCCTTTTTTACCTTTAAAACAGGCAATCCATCGTTTGATTTCTCTTCAATAATTGTATAATTTTCTTTTAACTCATGCTTTGCTTTATCAATATTATAATCCATCTCCGGATAATATCTGGATAATGTCTGTATATTTTTCTCATATATTGTCATTTATTCTTCCTCCGATATTTCTGACAGGCATCCATTCAGATATTCCATTATTCCATAGGTAATGGCATCATTCATAAGAACATAATCATTTTCCTCAATTGCTGTAACAATATCCTTCAAAATATCTAAAAGTTTCGTCTTTTTTCTGCGCAAACAATGATTCCTCGAGCTTCAATGGATTTTCCTGTATAAACCATAATGTAAACTCTTGTATCGTATTCAGTTGTTCTCTTATTGGCAGTAAATCTTTTCTTTTTTTATAATCCAGAAAATTCTCTTGTATTTTTTTTAACGTATTATAAAGAAATATCCATTTCTGACGCATTTACCACAGCTCCTAAATTTATTAAAATAAAAGAGTTGGCAATGCCAACTCTTTTATTCGCTTTGTAGTCTTATTGTATTTCAGATTACTGTAACAGAGAAAGTACACCCTGAGTAGACTGATTAGCCTGTGCAAGCATAGACTGTCCAGCCTGTGCAAGAATGTTATTCTTGCTGTACTCTACCATCTCATCAGCCATATCTGTATCACGGATACGTGATTCAGCAGAAGATGTATTCTCAGATACATTGTCCAAGTTAGCTACCGTATGCTCTAATCTGTTCTGTAAAGCACCAAGTGCAGATCTCTGGGAAGATACAGAGTTGATAGCTTTCTGTACTGCGTCAATTGTAGCATTTGCACTTGCATAATCCTTAACACTTGGATCTGTGAGCGTAGTAGCCTGTCCAACTGTCATCTTATTTGCAATGACATTCTCCGTTTTAGCATAAGTTGCTCCATTGTTTGTGATTCCGTCACTAACAGCCCCTTTCAACGCTGACGCATCCGCATTCATAGCTGATTTTGCTGTTTTATATTTTGCATTGTTAGCATCAATATAATATGCACTACCGTTTGCAGTATTGAGCTGCTGCATATAACCTGTTGAATCTTTTGCTTTATCGATAGCCTCCTTTAAAGATGTAATAGCTGCTTTCTTCTGATCAGAAAATGCTGCTTTAGAATCGGTTCCTGTTGTTGCATATTTACCAAAGGTAAATCCTGTAACTTCTTACCAGTCTGAGACTGTGTGGTTGTTCCCGCAATATCGTGTAATCCTAATGCTTTGGAGTTCATCTCTCCAATAGAGATGGAAATCTTCTGGTCAGAATTTGCTCCAACCTGTAAGTTCTTAGATGTAAAGCTTCCATCTAATAAATTCTGTTTGTTGAACTGTGTTGTAGATGCGATACGATCCAGCTCAGATGTAAGAGCAGATAACTCTTCATTGATAGCATCACGGTCAATGCTCTCATTGGTATCATTAGCACCCTGAACTGCTAATTCATTCATACGCTGTAAGATTGAATGTGCTTCACCTAAAGCACCTTCAGCTGTCTGGATAAGTGAAATACCATCCTGTGCGTTTGAAGAAGCTTTGTCAAGACCACGGATCTGGCTTCTCATTTTCTCAGAAATTTTTAAACCAGCAGCATCATCACCTGCACGGTTGATTCTGTAACCAGAAGATAATTTCTCTGAAGATTTTGCCTGAGCTCCTGTTGTGATTCCTAACTGACGATTAGCGTTCATCGCTGTAAGATTGTGCTGTACTACCATATTATTTTTCCTCCTTGAATTGGGCTTCAGCATCCATGCTGAAGTAAATTTGTTTTATTTGTGAACACTCCTACTCTGACCGTACGCTTCATTTCGGATTTCACGAAGTAGCATTCTTTGCTTACTTACACTTTATATCGGCATAAGTGAAAGATACTTAACCCCTTTTTATTAATTTATTTTTTGAAAAATATTGTATCTGTTCAGAACCAATGTCATTGACTTAAGACGAGCAGGATTCAAACAGATCACTTGGTCGATAAACTTAAGCCCACAACGCGCCATCAGACGGGTACGGCATTGCATAGATGGAAGCTTTTCATCGTTATGGGATGTTTTGAGCAATCAGGCTTTCCACCTCCATTGTGGAAACTCCATCATGGATTCGAAGAAAATCCCTGCATATCCTGAATGCTTCTGTAAGTTGGCATGATACTCATATTGGGTGTCGCGCTGTTCTATTTCGACATTTGATATGATCTCGGAACTGAAATTATGCAGTATAGCACGTGCCCATATCCTCTGAACAATGTACTCATATTTCTTGGAATGAAATGCCTTGAGACATAAGGGATACTTGAGATCACGGAAAGAACCATTGACCGATATGGGCAGTATTTTATCGTACCCGATATAGAACTGTGCACATACTGGACAAACACTTCCCTGCCAGACGAAACCGTCATTGATCTTTACTATGCCCACGGGGAAAGTGAGCAGTATCACAGTGAAATCAAGACGGACATGGATGTTGAAAGACTCCCGTCGGGAAAGTTTGAGAGCAACAAACTGGTGCTGGAGCTGACAATGATCGCATATAATATCCTTCGAATCATAGGGCAGGAATCGTTGAAAAAGAAAGATGCTCCCGGCCGGAAGAAAATACATCGCCGAAGAATACGTACGGTAATCAGTAATCTTATGCAGTTTGCGGGACATCTGACAGAACATGCCGGCCGTCTGGTACTGTCCATTGGAAGGAGTAATCGCTGGAGATTTACTTTCAAGCGTCTTTATGACAGCTTTGCATTCATCACCTGACAACAGGTAACTGAATATGGCAATGGCAGCTGCACACAAATGGTGCAGTCTGTTTTTTGAACGCAAAATTATGCAGCATTTTCCTATCAAAAGTGATGATGTATTGTTTTTTCTCATACCTCATCACTTTTTGCTTCCTTATGTTATTTTTAGATGCCACTTATAATAGCACTGGAACTTTTCCTTCCAGTATCGCATTGATCTCATCCAGATCCTTACCTGTGATGGATGCAATGTTTTCTGGGGACATTCCACTACGGTTCATATTGATAATGATTTTTGCCTCCCCTTCCGATTCTCCCAGTTTTCTGGCATCTTCCAGATCATCCTTCATCAGTTCTCTCAACGCATCACACATATTCGCATCCCTCCTTATTTCACGATACAACTCATCATTTGCTTTGACACTTACCTGTAACACAGCCTCAACATTCTGTCGATCACGCGGTGTATTCATTTCTTCCACGTTCCTCAGGAATTCTTCTATATCTTCTTTTTTCGCATGGTTTGACAAAATCCGCAAACTTCGATGCTCTCCCGGCTCTAATTCCTGTGTCACAATAATCTGCGCTGGAAACGGTAAATGTTCTGTCACATAATAAATTCCCGGATATTTTTCTTCTATTTTATGTCCATACTTCTGCAATGTCAAAAACATTTTCTCCGGTCGGGTTGCTCTGAAAATAGATACTGTCAGTTCATTGATTGGAACTGCATCTACACGTTCTCCATAACCTTTGTACAGACATGCATATCCAACTGTCTTATAAAAATCATCAATAGTCAGTGCATCTTCCGGGCTCTTATACTCGATCACATTATAGGTTCTCATGATGTGGCCAATTTCATTCTTAATTCGTCTGTCACTTTCTTCTTTTATAATAAGAAGATCAATGCGGATTGGTCCCTTGCTCAGATTGTATTCCGGCTTTAACTCCAGCCGTTCAATATCTTCGTGAAATTCCAGCCCCGCGGCAGCGCAAAACGCCGGATGCCACTGGAGCTTATCTGGTGCATTTTTCAAATTGCTTCCTCCTGTTTGTGTGAAATCACGATTCCGCAACATCGCAATTTGTTTTCTGTGCACGAATGCTTAGTTTTCACCTCTTTTCCTTTTCTATTTTTCCTCCGCAATCTTTTCCTACTGTTATCATAACGTAATTTTATTTTCCCTGCAAGTATTCATCAATTCCATCCGCAATACCATCTGCGATCTTGTTCTGGTACTCATCGGTCGCCATCTTCAAATCTTCTTCCTTATTTGTCATATATCCAATCTCAACGATTGTGGCAGGCACTTTGCACCAGTTGATCCCACTCATGGAATCCGTTTCCCAGACATACTCTTTTTTACACTCTGTTGCAGACACCAAATCGTCCAGCACTGCCGAAGCTAATGCATGGCTTTTGTCATACAGATCTCCATTATACGGATTTGATGAGGTCTGGCAGATGGTCATGGCTCCATGTACCGAAGTATTTTCCGATCCATTTGCATGAATCCGAATAAATGCATCGGCGTTTGCATCGTTTGCTATGGCCGCTCTCTCCGAGTTACTGATATTTACGTCATTTGTTGTCCTTACCATTACAACCTGATACCTCTGTGTTCAAGCTCTGCCTGTAGTTTCAATGAAACATCAAGTGTAAGCTGGTATTCTTTTAAGCCGCTGGCATGTCCACTCGTTCCACTTGACACTCTGGGTTTCTTTTCCTTTGCCCCAGGACCGATCGGCTCTAATCGTGAATCTCCATTCGCCTGATGTCCTGCATCGATAACCACCGTATATTTTTGTTTTTCTGTTGTGTTTTCTGTATTTTTATCTTTTTGCGTATCCTCTGTATCTCTACTGTGTATTTCTTCCTGTGCAGTTGCCTGTTGCACAGCCGCTTCCCTTTCCTGCTCTGTATTTCTCCTGATTGTTCCGTATCCCGAATCATATTCTCAGATGCTCTCTCCTGTGAATAAACAGAGGTCTGCACATCTCTGCCACAGGCCACGCAAAACACATTGCTCCGGTTATGTACAACAGGCCGATAAAATTTTTATATTTTTCTTCATATTTTATTTAACCATCTATTTATATTCTTTTAGCAATTTAATGTTATCCTGCTCGGTCTTTGACATATTTCTATATATTTCTGCCATATCCGTTGTTTTACTTTCAATCTTATTGTACCAGTCCTGCTTTTCATAATAATTTTTCAAGTCTTCATCCTGAAATTTATATCCATTCAAAGCATACATTTCATTAATAATCATCTGAATAACACTTCTGTCCCCCGGAAAATGATAGGAAGAATAGTCTTTGTTTAAATACCCCTGTATTTCTTCTTCGGTGATTTTTCTTTTGGTACTGTACGAACACAACAGCCCCTGATCCGAAACTTCTGCCTGATCTCCTCCATCCATATTCCAATCGGTATCGTAGTCTGCTGCCACACTGTCGACACGGGCATTTTTACATCATCCAGTGTTTCGAATCCGTCAAAATAATAAGTATAATAGTCATAATCTTCCGGCCCATAATAACAGTCCTTCGAAAAATTCTCACCCGGTGTATAATAATCGGAAAGATCTGCCTCACATTCCCCGTTTCCTTTTACAACGATATTATGGAATTGAACATCATAATACTCAACTATTTTAACAGCCTTGTAATCTTCGGACGGTTTTACATGCAACTTGATTTTGTATACATCTCCATAACAATTCTGCTTATCTGCGTAATTATCATTTTTACAGTTTTCCAAATAATCGCCTACAAATGTAACAGAATCTACCGTACAATCCGAACCCATTTTTGCCGTATATTCTGTAATTACACTTTCTGCCTGTTTTTTCATGGCAGCAATCATTTCCTTGCTAATGTCTTTAACCGAAGATGCAAATTTATCCAGTCCTTCCACGGTATATTCCTTTTCCGTCTCGGAAGGGATCATTTTATAATTTTCTACATAATATTCCATATCATCCGAATTTAAATAAACGGTGATGACATCACCATTACTCAGACCGGAATCTGTATCACAATAAAATTCATCTTCATCCAGTACATCTCCCGTATAACTTATCGCAACCGTTCCATTCGGACTTATTCCGCTATAGGTAAGCGTAAGATTTTCAAATGGATCAAATGTTTTTATCTTTTCCAGTCCTGATACATCTACGGTTTCATCTGAATACTTTATTTTGCAGTCCACATACTTTTTCAGTTGGTTTTCATCAATGTTCCAGACATATTTTACCCGATCTCCATTGCTTAGTCCGTCTTCCTTCTCTAAAGACACCGAAACACAATTCCCGAGTAATTCTTCCATTGAATATCCGAATAAAGCATATTCATATTTGGATTTTGCTTTGGATGTGTAAGAAATCTTTTTCTTATATTTATCCAGAATTTTATTCCAGTCAATCGTCGCAGTTGCTTTTCCATATCCATCATAACCCTCAAAGGTTACCGTAACATAGTTATTTAAATTGATGGTGGAATTTAAATTGGCCGCTACAATAAGAATCACCACGACGGCTGCGATTCCGATTCCCGCACCTACTTTATATTTTTTAGGCAGAGAGGCTATCCGCTTTACCAATTTCTTTATCTGTGATTCCAATGACGGTCCCAAGACCAGTCTTGCTCCACATTCTTTGCAAAATACTGCCTGATCTTCATTCTCAGTTCCACATTTTCTACAAAACATTTTCTTTCTCCCCACTGTAAATCTTTAATTCTTTTTTTCTCTTATGTAGCTTTCCATTCCTGCCAGGCGTTCGTTAACGTCAGGGACTAATCTTGTATCAAACGCAGCTACTTTGGAAATTCCGCAGATATCCAGCATCAAATATTTTACCGTATAATACTTTTTGTTATATTTCTTTAAAAGTTCCTGCTGCACAAGAGAATTTACATCCGAATAAAACACTTCCGACACCGTCTCGTCATATATCATGCCCGTTGAAATATCAATATTTCCTACATACACAAGCAATTGTGTATCCGTAAACGCATAAACAGTAGTCTGTATCAATAAGTATCTCGGCATAGTATCCTTATCAACCCTGTATGCCTCAAATGGATCTTTCGAATAAAATCTTTCTAAAAGGCTGACAATTTTTTTGGCATTTGCAGTATTACCTAAAGAATTTATACGCGGTGTTGTTCCTGCTCCGGCTATAACAACCGGCTCTACTTCTTCCAACTGTTCCTCATCCACATTGAATTTTTCAATTGCTCTGGATTTTAACTCAGAAATATATTTCTGAGTGGCCTCATCGACTTTCGTTTTCGCTCTGCCATTTGATTTTGCATGCATAGACTCCTCTAAAGATACAACAAATACTAAAAACGCCAAAATTTCAATGACAGAACAAAAAATAACCAAACTTATTCATAGATCCCATCAAATATTCATGTCCCAAAAACAGTTTCAAAAGTAAACTGATCACAAAAGCACAGATTGAAACAGCTATAATATCTCCAAAACCGAAAAATACCGGCGCACCATAAATCAATTCCATTTTTGCTTGTTCCCATCAAAGACTCAGCTGCATGATTTACCGTTTTCCCAGCCAGTTTTCTCATCGATGCAACGTTGAATTTTCGTTCTCCTCTCCATGATTTTCTAATTTAGCCCCGCAGGCAATACAAAACTTATCTGTTGGCCTGATCTCTCTTCCACATTTTGGACAATTCATCTTTTCTTTCCTCTCATTCGTATTTTTTAATTCCTTTATCATCGCATAAAAACGATTTTTCCGTTTCCGATCTACATG
>ENA-OQAS01000989-OQAS01000989.1-human-gut-metagenome-genome-assembly--contig:-NODE-989-length-14010-cov-2.475618_pt1 | contig 14010 bp, 19 predicted proteins | sample MGYA00242733_ERZ504523 | MGnify/ENA primary metagenome ERZ504523 (study PRJEB26092, sample SAMD00036239) | human gut metagenome | host: Homo sapiens | study: EMG produced TPA metagenomics assembly of... | reverse complement strand
CTTTGCCATCGCATCATCGATCGTGATGCCCAGCTCGTTACCAATAAGCTTGGCTACTTATCGCCTACCGCATAGGGGTAATCCAACACGCGAGCTGCATCGCGCACGGCATTTTTTGCCTGCAGCTTACCAAAGGTAATAACGCCTGATACATGGTCCTCGCCATAAACATCTTTAATATGTTCAATAACCTCTTGGCGACGTTCATCTTCAAAGTCAACGTCGATATCGGGCATCTCTACACGTTCAGGAGAGAGAAAACGTTCAAACAGTAAGCCATTTGAAAGAGGGTCAAGGTCGGTGATTCCCATAGCATAGGCAACAATTGCACCTGCCGCCGAACCACGACCGGGGCCTACACCAATGCCCTGACTACGCGCCCACTCAATGTATTCCTGAACAATAAGGAAGTAAGCAGGGAATCCTTGCTGAATAATAACGCTCATTTCGTAATCAGCGCGCTCTTGAACTTCCGCAGGAACGGGATCTCCGTATCGACGTACCAGACCTTCCTGTACACGCTTTCGGAAATATGATTCTTCTGTTTCTCCTTCGGGTAAGGGGAAACGAGGAAGAATTGCATCGCGCTCTAATTCCACATTACACTTTTCTGCCAGTGCAACGGTGTTATCGCATGCTTCGGGGAATTCCTTTAGTGCGGCACGCATTTCCTCTTCAGTCTTCATATAGAACTGATCGTTTGGAAACTTAAAGCGCTTTTCTTGAGTCACGGTAGAGTTGGTGCCAATGCAGAGCATAATGTCCTGCGCAACCGCGTCCTCTTGCGTAAGGTAATGAAAGTCGTTCGTTGCAATAGTTTGCAAGCCAAGCTGGTTAGCAATTTCAGTAAGCTTGCGATTCATTTCCAGCTGAGTCATACCACCGTTTGTGGTAATGCCTTGGTCCTGCAACTCAATATAAAAGTCACCGGGTGCATACACTTCTTTAAATCGCTTTGCCCACTCAACCGCCTGGGCGAAATCACCGTCGTCAATACAACGAGGAATAACGCCTGCAATACAAGCACTCGTTGCAATAAGCCCTTCGGAATACTTTTGAAGCATTTCAAACGTGGTGCGAGGACGATAATAGAAGTTGTCAACATGCGATTCGCTTACCAGTTTGAGTAAGTTGTGATAGCCCGTATTATTTTTTGCGAGCAATCATGTGATGAAGCCGACGTTTTTCTTTTTTAAGCTCACTATCGGTTGTGAAGTATATCTCACAACCAAAGATGGGCTTTACCCAAATGCCGGTTTCCTTCTTTACCTTTTCACAGGCATCAGCCAGCTCAGGCACACCACTCATAACGCCATGGTCGGTAATAGCAACGGCAGGCATGCCTAAATCAGCTGCACGTTTAACCATGTCATAAATATGCGTTGCGCCGTCAAGTAGGGAATACTCCGTGTGATTGTGAAGATGAACGAATGCCATAAGCTCACACCCTTACGTCATGTGCCAAGAAGTACTGTTCTCGTCTCTGTTCCAATATTTCGGGTACTCATATTAGCAGCATTCACGCTTAATAAAAGCGAACAGTTAGTGGATTAAATGCGAAGTTTTGTTAACGGCTCACTATACGGCTTTGTTAATCTTTGCCGGGCGACTCTTTATATTCAAAGGGTAATTTTCCTTCGAGTGCTTTCTTCTTTGCATTGTATTGAACTTGAAGCCAACGAAGTTTTCGACGAAGCACCGAATTAGCTATGAACTGTTCATGACTAAGCGAAGAGAGACGCTCTTCCAATTCCGGAATTGCCTTTTCTAGAAGTTCAAGTTTGATATCTTGAATTTGGCGCGTCTTGTCACAAAGGACTATTACGCGACTCCCCATTACTTGAAGATAGCCACCCATGTTCGCTGCAGCTATAACTGGACCTGACTCAGAAGTTTCTCGGCCCCAAATGACCCCATCTTTAAGCGCAATAAGCGCTGGAGAGTGATTTTCAAGCACCCCCATATAGCCCTGAACACCAGGAACGGTTATCGAGTAGAGCTCCCCTGAAAAGAGCATCCTATCTTTAGCAACCACATCACAATGCAGCACTGACATATAGCTCTCCTTTGAACGTCCGTATGAACGCCCCCATGGTTTACCTGAGAAACCTCTCCCCTTGTTCCTCTTCAGCAAATAACTCAAAATGAGTCATTGGGGAGGAATGCTATCAGCCTACCCGTATTTTATCCACGATTTTTTAATAAATGCGCCAAATAGTCACACTTGAGTTATAGAAACAAAACAACCCCCTCCAAAAAGGAAGGGGTTGTTTGAATGCTGGTACCGTCGAAACCAAATTTCGTCCGGAGGAATCGTGGAAGAAACCTAGACGAACTGGCTTTCCTTTTCCTTAGCAGCAAGTTGCACTTTGCACCAGCGAAGCTTTCGAGTAAGAACGGAACGAGAGATAATCTGATCCTCGCGAAGGTTTGCAATACGCTCTTCGAGCGAAGTTATATCCTTGCGAACCTTATCCTCGTTAATGCGCTTGATTTCGCGTGTTTTATCGCAAAGAACAATTACACGCTCTCCCAAACACTGGACATAGCCGCCCATAATAGCCGCACTCAACGTGGTGCCGCCTTCGGGCTTGGTGCGTGCCCAAATAACGCCATCATGAAGAGCGGTAACAAAAGGCTCATGGTTAGCCATGATACCAAGCTCGCCTTCGCTTCCGGGAACATTACAGAATGGAGCTCGCCGGAAAAGAGAACCTTATTCTTGGCTACGACATCACATTTGATAGTGGACATAATTTACTCTTCTTCCTGCTTCTTGATCTCCTCGTAAGCTGCGTAAACATCCTCGATGGTGCCCTTGTTACGGAAGCAAACCTCAGGAATTTCGTCGCAGTTACCGCTGAGGATCTCCTTGAAGGAGCGAATGGTGTCCTCCAGCTTTACGTATACACCATCTTGGCCGGTGAACTGCTTTGCAACATGGAAAGGCTGACCTAAGAAGCGCTCGATCTTACGAGCACGATTTACGATGATCTTCTGATCTTCGGAAAGTTCTTCCATACCCAGAATAGCAATGATGTCCTGAAGGTCCTGATAAGTTTGAAGGATCTTCTGTACACCAACAGCAACTTCATAGTGCTCTTCACCAACAATTTCTGGATCCAATGCACGAGAAGTAGACTCCAGTGGGTCAACTGCAGGATAAATACCCTTTTCTGCGATGGAGCGGTTAAGAACCGTCTTAGCATCCAAGTGGGTAAAGGTCGTTGCAGGAGCAGGGTCAGTCAAGTCGTCTGCAGGAACATAAACTGCCTGTACCGAAGTAATAGAACCAGTCTTGGTAGAGGTAATACGTTCCTGAAGGTCGCCCATCTCCGTTGCCAGAGTTGGCTGATAACCTACTGCGGAAGCATACGGCCAAGCAATGCAGATACCTCAGAACCAGCCTGGGTGAAACGGAAGATGTTGTCGATGAACAACAGTACGTCCTGGCCCTGGTCACGGAAGTATTCTGCTTCGGTAAGACCGCAAAGACCTACGCGAAGACGTGCTCCAGGAGGCTCATTCATCTGACCATAAACGAGGCAGGTCTTGTTGATAACACCCGCATCAGTCATTTCAATGAACAGGTCGGTACCCTCACGAGTACGCTCGCCTACACCAGTAAATACAGACGTACCGCCATGTTCCTGAGCCAAGTTGTTAATAAGCTCCTGAATAATAACGGTCTTGCCTACACCAGCGCCACCAAAGAGGCCGGTCTTACCACCCTTGATGAAGGGCTGGATAAGGTCAACAACCTTAATACCAGTTTCATAAATCTCGGTTGTGGTAACCAGTTCTTCGTATGCAGGTGCAGGACGATGAATTGGGTAGAACTCTTTAACTTCAGGCATTGGCTTGCCGTCAACAGGTTCACCCATAACATTCCAAATGCGACCAAGGGTCTCTGGGCCTACTGGCATCATCATAGGATTACCAGTGTCCTTTACCTCAAGACCACGCGTAAGGCCATCAGTAGATGACATTGCTACTGCGCGTACCAAATCACCAGGAAGGTGAAGCTGGACCTCGAGGAGAACCTTGACGTCGCCAGCGGGGGTATTAGCTTCAACGGTCAACGCGTTGTAGATTGCGGGGATCTGGCCCGGAGCAAACTCAACGTCGACAACAGGGCCAACGATACGGACAATATGACCGATCGCACCACCCTGGTTGCCGCAGATGTAGTAATTTCTTCAGCCATTTAGTCCTCCAAAGCTGCGGCGCCACCAACGATTTCGTTGATTTCAGTTGTAATGGCACCTTGACGTACACGGTTATAAACTCGATTGAGTGTTTCAATCATTTCATCGGCATTATCCGTCGCGTTTTTCATTGCGTTACGACGAGCAGCCTGCTCTGCGGCAGCCGACTCAATAAGTACATAGTAGAAATAACCACTTAAGTACTCAGGAAGCAGCTGGTTGAGAACCTCTTCCTCACCAGGTTCGTATTCAATAGAACCGGGCAAGTCATCCAGATCTGCGTCAGGCTCCATGATGCCACCAAACTGGAAGCGTTCGCCCTCAGGAACAAACGATTTCAAGTCAACGGGCAAAATACGATGAATCGTAGGAACCTGCTCAGCTGCATTCTTAGCGTGATTGTAGATGGTGATAACCTCGTCGATATTGCCATTGAGATAATTTTCAACGCAATAGTCGGTCATGGTTTCAGCTTCTTCAACACGCGGATCGGCGGAAAGGTCGCGGAAAGCAAGTACCGGATCATGTTCGCGATACTTGAAGTACGCAATCGCTTTCTTACCGCAAGCAATAATGGCAACGTTTTACCTTCTGCCTTACGATCCTTCATGATCTTTTCAGCACGACGCAAAATGTTTGAGTTAAAGCCACCAGCAAGACCACGGTCAGAAACAATAGCTACGATAAGCGTAGTTTTAATTTCGTCGTGTTCCTTGGTCAGTTCGGCATTACAGCTGCCCATACGACCAATATTGCCGAGCAACTCGCGCATTGCATTAGCAAATGGAGTTGCTGCATCGCAACGCTCAGTAGCGTGGCGAATCTTTGCAGCAGCTACCATCTGCATGGTATGCGTAACCTGCTTCGTCGATTCGACGGATTTAATTCGTCTTTCGATATCGTGAAGGTTCGGCATAATCAGACCACCTTACGCGATGAACTGAGACTTGAATGCTTCGATTTCAGCATTAAGCTCGTTTTCAATCTCGTCGGTAAACTTCTTGCCTTCCCTCAACTTAGCAATCGTACCAGCATGGTTAATACGCAGGTAGTCAAGCATTTCGCCACGGAAACGTACGATGCTTTCAACCGGAATATCATCCAAGTAACCCTGGTTGCCAGCATAGATAGCAATTGCCTGCTCTTCTACGGGCAAAGGAGTATAACGAGGCTGCTTTAACAGTTCAGTCATAGCAGCACCACGAGTGAGCTGCTGCTGAGTTGCCTTATCAAGGTCGGAACCAAACTGAGTAAATGCTTCCAACTCACGATAAGCTGCCAAGTCAAGACGCAAGGTACCTGCTACAGACTTCATAGACTTAACCTGAGCATCGCCACCTACGCGGGATACTGAAAGACCTACGTCAACAGCAGGACGCTGACCCTGGAAGAACAAGTTGGTCTTCAGGTAAATCTGACCGTCAGTAATAGAAATTACATTCGTAGGAATGTATGCACCTACGTCGCCAGCCTGAGTTTCGATGATAGGAAGTGCGGTCAGCGAACCAGCACCATTTCATCAGAAAGCTTAACTGCACGTTCCAAGAGGCGTGAATGCAGATAGAAAATATCGCCAGGATATGCTTCGCGTCCGGGTGGGCGACGAAGGGTCAATGACATCTGTCGATAAGCAACTGCCTGCTTAGACAAGTCGTCATAGATGCACAGTACGTGGCGTCCTGGATTGTCTGCTCCAGCAGGCTTTCCGTCTTCGCCCGTGTACATGAAGTATTCACCAATTGCTGCACCAGCCATAGGAGCAAGATACTGCATAGGAGCAGGATCAGATGCCGTTGCTGCAACAACGATGGTGTAGTCCATAGCGCCGCGACGTTCGAGGGATTCTACAACGTAGATACGGTAGAAGCCTTCTGACCAATTGCAACGTATACACAGATCATATTCTGACCCTTTTGGTTCAGAATTGTGTCAATTGCAATAGAGGTCTTACCAGTCTGACGGTCGCCAATGATAAGTTCACGCTGACCACGTCCGATTGGAACCATTGCGTCGATAGGAATGATACCGGTCTGCATTGGCTCGTGAACAGGCTGACGCTCATGAACGCCAGGAGCCTTAAATTCGATTGGACGATAACCTTCAGCCTCGATTGGGCCCTTGCCGTCAATAGGCTCGCCGAGTGCATTAACAACACGGCCGATCATACCCTTACCGGAAGGAACTTCGAGAATGCGGCCAGTGGTACGACACTGGTCATTTTCTTTGATTGCAGTGATGTCACCCAGGAGTACGGCGCCGACCTCTTCTTCCTCAAGGTTCTGAGCCAGACCATAAACGATCTTGCCACCCTCGCCGGTGAACTCCAAGAGTTCGCCCTGCATAGCACCCTTAAGGCCATCGATACGAGCAATACCGTCGCCAATTTGTACAACAGAACCGACTTCGCGAGATTCAACGCTGGTATTAAGGGCATCAAGCTGCTTGCGCAGTGCTTCGTCGATAGACTGTGCGGTGATTTCAGTCACTAGCATTCACCTCCATCTGTCTTTTCTTTGAGAGCAATGCGGGCACGATCAAATCTAGTGCGAACGCTTGCGTCCACATAGCGACCACCCGTGCTCATAATGATGCCGCCCTGAATGGAGGGGTCAATGTGCTCGACAAGCACGCATTCCCTACCCAAGTCGGATTCGGCCTTTTCAGTAATTACAGTTCGCAAGTTGTCATCAAGCTCTACAACCGTCGTTACGTCAACAACGTTGAAGTTCAGCTTGGATTCAATGAGCTCTTCATACTTGTGATAAATGCCGCGAAGCTTGCCCATATCGCACCTAGATGCCATAACGCACAGCAACGAAACAAGAATCTCGTTGTATGAACCAAACACTGCCTTCACGATGCCTTCGCGCTCTTCGGGGGTATAGCCCTCGTCATCACACGCAAGACGAAGATCAATGTTCGAAGCCATGAAACCAAGGATCTCCAGCATCTGGTTGCGGATCTCAACGACCGCTTCCTTACCGCCAGCGGCATTAGCGCCATCGATTGCAGCATTTGCGTATGCTGCGATCGTTTCATTGATGACATGACGATTAGGCATTTAAGCTACCTGCCTCTTTTACGTAGCGTTCGATGAGCTTACGATGCTCTTCGTCGCTGAAATCTTCGCCGATCAAGCGAGATGCTACTGCGATAGACGTATCAGCCATAGAATCCTGAAGTTCCTTCATAGCTGCACGCTTTTCTGCTTCAATAGCAACCTTTGCCTTCTCGATCATTGCGTCTGCTTCTGCACGTGCGCGATCGGCGATTTCTTTTTCAAGAGCTTCACCGGACTTCTGTGCATTGTTGAGCATATTCTGAGCCAAAGACTTTGCGCCTTCGAGCTGCTCTTGATATTCAACTAACAGACGTTCACTTTCCTGGCGAGCTTCTTCAGCTTTTTCCAGGTTAGTCTTGATCGTGTTCTCGCGCTTTTCGAGCATGCCCTCAAACAGAGGCCAACCGAACTTAGCAAGAACAATCCATAAGATAATGAAGGCAACGAGCATTGGAATGAACTCTTCCATCTGGGGAAGAATTGCTTCAATTCCTGCTCCACTTTCTGCGGCGAAAGCGGACATTGGGCAAACTGCGGACGCAGCAGCAAAAGCGAGAACACCGCTTGTGCAGTTACGTACATATTTGCTTACAGTTGCGTTCAATTCGCTTGCCTCCTTTCTTCTGATCGGAATTTCATCAACTCTCGTTGGATTTACTAGCCGATGAAGAAAAGAACCAACCGAGCAGTGCCAATGCCTCAGACATTGCAGCACCGATGAAGAAGTAGCCCATGAGCTGACCCTTCATTTCTGGCTGGCGAGCAGCGGATACGCAGAGACCGTAGGTAGCGATACCGATACCAATGCCAGGGCCGATTGCTGCGAGGCCATAGCCAACGACCTTAAGCGCAGCGATAGCGAGTGTAAGTTCCACGATTACCTCCTTTATTGGATGAGAGCCTATCCCCCATCCTTATTACCTTTCAGCTGTAAGTTCTTATGTACCAGCTGTAGTACCAAGTGATGCGGCAGCTTAACAAGGTTGGTAAGCTGCCAACGCCCGATATTCAGGCGCAAGCCAAAACTGTTTCTTCTTGATCAGTGAGGATGGATTGCCATGCCGATGTAGGAAGAAGACAGGATGGTGAATACATATGCCTGCAAGAATGCAACCAAAGTTTCGAGAGCATACATAAAGAATAGTAAGAAGAACCAAGCTACTGCAGGAAGTGCGGTGACGAAGTCCATATTGAATACCGCAAACTGCAAGAAGATGGTGGTTGCCAGTGAGAATACTGCCAATACCATGTGACCAGCGAGCATGTTGCCATAAAGTCGAACAGCAAGGGTCAGAACACGGATGACCATAGAAACAAACTCAAGGAACCAAATAACAGGAACCATTGGTGCGGGAACGCCGGAAGGAGCAAAGCTTTTCATGTAACGGAAAACGCCCAGCTCTTTCAAGCCGTAGAAGTTAAAGTAAATAAACGAAATTGCCGCTAAAGCCCAGGTAATAGAAATGGTACCATAGCTGCCTTAGCGCCAGGAATCAAACCAATAACATTGGCAATAAGGATCATGAAGAACAATGTTGCCAAGAAGGGAATGTGCTTCTTAAATCCTTCACCGATAACATCGGCGCCTACGCTTTCACGAATAAAGTTGTAGCCATATTCAACTGTAGCCGTGAACTTCTTGTGGGGGATCAATTCCAGTTTGCGTCCGCTAATAAGAACAATTAGCAGAACCAAAACAAGCGCGATGAACATATACAGTACATACTGTGATACATCCCATCCCGCGATGGAAAAGACCGTCGCCGAATCAAACGAAGACGAAAGATGCTGCGCCTCCTCGACGAACTGTGAAAGTGCTTCACCCATCTTGATTCCTTACCTTTCCGTTGCCTTATTTCTTGCGTTTAGCAAGGACGTTTTTATAAACGACATAAAGAGATGTTGACACAATAAGTGCCGCAATCTCGGCTATACCAAATGGAAGAATGGATTCACGTGCAACTTGAGCGCAATGATCATGGCGACTATCACGATGATGAGGGACACAAACGTGCCCGCCAATCCATACAGTCCCATGCTCATGGCAGAAATACTATCCGAACGCCTAGCAAGGCGCAGAGAAATAAACAATGGAAGAAATCCAATGATTCCTGCCACAATTCCTGCTGCTATAGCTGCGAGCATGCTTTCCTTTCCTTCGGTAGCGGGTCTTTTTGGCCCTTAAACCACATGAAGCATACGTGCCTCACGCCAGTTTAATTAATCATTTTCGATAACGTGCAATATACATGGGCGAATGGTTACCGAACCATCACAAATTACACGGTATCTTACCTGTTCCTTAGTTTTTGGTGACCAGTTTTCACCTGGCCAAAAACATGCAATGAACACTCTACCTTACGAACATGTTCTAAGAAACACTTTGTTTTGAAATAGATGGTTAATATTTTTATTTTGTCCGTGAATGGTTGTGAATATTGCCTTATCTACTTCAGGAGATTTTATTTATTGCCCTAAAACCTTCTCTATTTGACCAACATATTATTCGGTTTGTCCATCAAATATCCGCATTTTTATCCCCGATTCCTTCAAAAGCTCCATCGAAGTTCATCAGGATACGGATTTTGATAGATGATTTCACTAATTCCTGCATTAATAAGCATCTTGGCACACACCACACACGGCTGCGTGGTGATATAGATTGATGCTCCCTCGATATTGATGCCATAGCGCGCCGCCTGCAACAGTGCATTTTGTTCGGCATGCAAACCACGACAGATCTCATGGCGCTGACCCGAAGGAACCCCGAGTTGCTGACGCAAACACCCAGTGACGTCACAATGTCTTAAACCAGTTGGCACTCCGTTGTATCCCGTTGCCAAAATACGACGCTCCTTGACAATCAAAGCGCCCACGCCTCTGCGCAAACACGTAGTGCGTGTCGCCACTTCATTGGCAAGCTTCATAAAATACTCGTCCCAAGAAGGACGTTCATGTTTTTCCATAGAGCAAACCTCCTCTACTGCGCAGGCCCTTCGCTCGTCACTGGAGTTCCCGTCGTTTGAAAGATGCGATCTCCCGCATCGCCCAGCCCAGGAATAATATAGCATTCTCGTTAAGCCCTTCATCTAAGGCACAAGTATAAATGCGTACATCGGGATCAGCATCTAACACAGTGCGAATACCCTCAGGTGCCGCCACGATAACCATAATTGTAATATCTTTAACTCCGCGATTTCGCAGTGCATGCAAAGCCGCGCATATGGAACCACCTGTAGCGAGCATAGGATCTACAAGCAGTACCTGACGTTCAGCTATATATCCTGGCATTTTTGCATAGTACTCGATCGGCTTATGAGTTGTCTCGTCGCGATACATGCCCAAATGAGCCACGGGTGCAGAAGGAATAACTTCAAGCATCGCATCAAGCATTGCAAGTCCCGCACGAAGAATAGGCACAATAACAGCTCCTGCTTTGCAATGCTCTTGCATACACATGTAGCAAGAGGTGTTTTTACCTCTACCTCTTTAGTAATAAGATGTTTGGTTGCTTCGTAGCATTCAAGCAGTGTTATCTCATGAACGGTCTGTCGAAAAACCGAACTAGGCGTAATTTCATTGCGCAGTACAGAGAGCTTATGATCGATTAGCGGATGGTCTAACACCACCACACGATCCCCGAACTCATGATTTTGCACGATAATCTTCCTCCCTCAACTATGCGAAAGACGCCTTTTATCCTTGCGCCCCTTCACTCTATCGACATACAGCACGACACTGATGCGATACAAAATAACTCCATTCAAGCAGAGTGCCTCTTCTACAAGAGGGCACTCAAGATGTTACTTAAATTCTATTAACAATTGGGATACAAAGGATGCTTTGCAAGCATTTCGCTTACTTCGCCCGCAATGTCCTGAAGACGCGCTTCATCACTTGCACTATAAACGCTTGCTGCAATAAGTTGTCCGATTCGGGTGAATTCATCCTTAGTAAAGCCACGTGTAGTTGCCGCAGCAGATCCAACGCGAATACCGCTTGTTACAAAGGGCGAGCGTGTCTCGTTTGGAATAGTGTTCTTATTTACCGTCAAGCCTACGCTCTCAAGCACCTTTTCGGCATCCTTACCAGTAATATCTGCAGGAGTGAGATCCACCAGGCACAGATGATTGTCGGTACCACCCGACACTAAGCGAAGACCACCATCAACCATGCCTTCACCCATCGCAGTAGAATTTTCTACCACATTATCAATGTAGGTTTTAAATTCAGGCTGCAAAGCTTCACCAAAAGCAACCGCCTTAGCAGCAATAATATGCATCAAGGGGCCACCCTGAGAACCGGGGAATACTGCCTTGTCAATCTTCTTGGCGATTTCCTCATTATTAGTAAGGATAAAACCACCACGAGGACCACGCAGGGTCTTATGACTGGTGGAAGTTACCACGTCAGCATAAGGTACCGGACTTGGATGAGCGCCTGTTGCGACCAAGCCAGCAATATGCGCCATGTCGATCATTAAATAAGCGCCTACTTCATCAGCGATTTCACGCATACGCTTAAAGTCAATTACACGAGGATATGCTGATGCGCCTCCAACAATGAGGCTTAGGCTTGCATTCTTTTGCGATACGCTCCATCTCATCGTAGTCAATCAGTTCGGTTTCTGGATTAACACCATACGCTACGATGTGATAATCCTTGCCTGAAAAATTAACGGGAGATCCATGAGTCAAGTGACCGCCATGATCAAGAGACAAGCCCAAAACCGTATCGCCAAGGTTTACTAATGCCTGATAAGCTGCCAAGTTGGCATTAGCACCACTGTGGGGCTGAACATTAGCGAACTGGCAATTGAACAATTTTTTGCACGGTCACGAGCAAGATCTTCGACAATGTCCACTTTTTCGCAGCCGCCATAATAGCGTTTTCCGGGATAGCCTTCTGCATATTTATTGGTCAGGACTGAACCATTGCCTCCATTACCGCAGGAGAAGCAAAGTTTTCTGAAGCGATTAATTCGATAGATGAACGCTGACGTGACAGCTCCTGTTCGATCGCATCGGCAACTTGAGGGTCTTCAGCGGTAAGTTGGTTGAGGAACATAATCGTGTTGCTCCTTTCAAGCAAGGTTCCTAGTTTTTTCTATTCGTCACACCTTAGCACATAGGATCGCAAATAAAGAAGGACGGGCATTAAACCCATCCTTCTGATACAAGCTTTTTACTTAAACGGCGAATTCTTATGATTAATTCACTTCTATGATTAATTCATCTTAGAGAGAATAATCGCCAATCATTGCATCCATCAAAGCAGTCTGATTAGCAGCGCCCTGATCAAATACCCAATTGTTTCCATCTTTGTTTACTTCAACCGTTACGGTAGTCTCAACGGGAGATGCATTGTTGATTTCGTCCATAATGGTCTGTCCGGCATAAGCATAGATCTCATCCATGGAGGTAAATCCTTGTGCGGTTGCATTTTCCTCAAAGCTTGCCTGCCAATCCATCATGATAGGACCAAGCTGCTTAGAGGTAATGGTCATTTCAGCAGTTGCTGTATCGCCATCTACCGTAATGGTACCAATGGTGTAACCAAAACCATCAATCCAAGACTTAACCAATTCCGTGCTATCAATACCCATAGTGTCAAAGGTGCTGCCAGCGCCCGAAGTTGCTTCTTCTGCCAGCATTGAAATGGTCTCATCATCAGGCTCGACAATAATGCTCATCTCTTCATCAATAGCTTTCGTGATAAGCTCCTCGTCTGATTCGCCAGCACAACCCGAAAGCGAAAAGCCCAAAGCAAGCGCTGCAATAGCGGCAACCAGCGCAATCCAAATCCTTCTTGTTTTTGTCGTTGACATAACTTCCTCCTTTTACCCCTCTTAACTTTGCGTACCCACCCAACACTCTTAAAAAGTATGGTCGGTCGTAGCTAAGATCTTTTAATCGAGCGCGTTTATCTTTGCGACACGATCCGCATGACGACCACCCGCAAATTCAGTTGCAAGGAAAGCGTCGACTATGCGCTCGTTTTCTTCGATAGAAACAAATCGACCAGAAAGCGTGAGTACGTTAGCATCATTGTGCTCGCGGCAAAGCACTGCAAAATCTTCTCGAACAATATTTGCAGCACGAATACCTGCCATCTTATCCGCCGCAAGCGCCATACCAATACCAGTACCGCATACTAAAATGCCTCGGTCGGCAAGTCCTGATTGAACATCCTTGGCAACCGCAACCGCAAAATCAGGATAATCAACGCGATCGTCCGTATCGGGGCCCCGATCTATTACCTCAAATCCTTTTCGAGCTAAATAATCCACCAACTGCTGCTTTTGCTCGAACCCGGCATGATCAGAAGCAAGAGATATTTTCGTGACCAGGGAGTTTTCCATTAGGTGCTCCTACAAAATAAATTCACAAAATTCAATTAAAAATGACAGAAAAAACATGGTTTCGTTACATTTCACAGTATAGCGCAGCTAAGCACCCTCATGAGAGACATTCTTCTACCAGACGTTAATTTAGTTTTCTTGCGCTTCTGTCTTTAAATCCTGCAAGGCAATCTCACGCAAGATTGCATGTGGGTAAGCCATGCTTCCACATCGGAATAAACGGTCATTTTTCCCGGTTCGTTAAGTACTTCATGACGCATACCTGGATACAAAACAACCTCTACGTCTTTTACTCCTGATGCCCGATAGCAACGAGCTGCCTTTTGCACTCCTTTGCCTTTAGAGCCCACAGGATCTTCTTCACCCGCAACTAAAACGAA
>ENA-OQAS01000988-OQAS01000988.1-human-gut-metagenome-genome-assembly--contig:-NODE-988-length-14011-cov-2.253601_pt1 | contig 14011 bp, 22 predicted proteins | sample MGYA00242733_ERZ504523 | MGnify/ENA primary metagenome ERZ504523 (study PRJEB26092, sample SAMD00036239) | human gut metagenome | host: Homo sapiens | study: EMG produced TPA metagenomics assembly of... | reverse complement strand
GCTAAAAAGCGTGATGAGGGAAACCTTACTACGTTTGTACTACCGCTGCCGCAAACAAATTCCTGCGTATTTACTATGCCCGCGTTAATGAGTGCCTGAACGCCGCTGAAAGCGCAACTCAGGTCGAAGAAGGCTAATCTGTAATGCTTATTATGTCACTTGGCTGCCTCCAATTTTCGAGGGAGTCCTGTTTGCTGTACGCATTTTTACTCGGCTATCTGCCGAGTATTTTTTGCGATTTTGGAGAAAAACCTATTGACTTTTATTTGCAGGACTCCTTATATCATAGTATAGCACATGGCAGCGCAAACATACAAGAAAAATACGGAGGACTTCAAAAAAGAAATTACAAATCCATCCCACCGAAAGGAGGCCGCGCCCCATGGCGACCACACGCATCATCTCCGTGCACGTTAATCAGGGCAAGACGATTGCCGACTGCCTGACTGACCGCATCGACTACTCCAAGAATCCAGAAAAGACGCAGGGCGGCGAGCTGATCTCCTCCTACGAATGCGACCCGAAAACCGCCGACGCCGAGTTCCTTTACTCCAAGCGCCAGTACCAGACCATCACCGGGCGGGAGCAGCGGCACAACGTGATTGCCTATCAGGTGCGCCAGTCCTTTAAGCCCGGAGAGATCACGCCGGAGGATGCGAACCGCATAGGCTATGAGTTTGCCGAGCGGTTTCTGAAAGGACGACACGCCTTTTCGTCGCCACGCACACCGACAAAAAGCACATCCATAATCACATCATCTGGAACTCCACAACGCTGGACTGCAAGCACAAGTTCCGCGATTTTCTCTGCTCCGGCAGGGCGGTGGCAAGGCTCAGCGACGCCATCTGCACCGAGCATCGGCTCTCCGTAATCGCCGATCCGAAGCGCGGGAAAAATCACTACGGCAAGTGGCTGGGCGACAAGGCGAAGCCCACCCATAGGGAGCTGCTCTGCGGCCTCATCGATGCGGCGCTTTTGCAGAAGCCCGACGGCTTCGACGCGCTTTTGAAGCTGCTGGCGGAGGCAGGCTGCGAGGTCAGGCGGCGCGGCGATACGTTGTCCCTGCGGCACCCGGACCGCAAGGGCTTTATCCGCCTGTCTCCATCAACGGCTATTCGGAGGACGCGCTGCGCGCCGTTCTCGCCGGAGAAAAGGAGCATACGCCGCGCAAAAACGGACGCAGGCCACGCGGAAAAAGAATACGCTGCTCATCGACATCGAGGCGAAGCTACAAGCGGGAAAGGGCGTGGGCTACGAGCGCTGGGCAAAGGTGTTCAACGTCAAGCAGATGGCGCAGACCTACAATTATCTCCGGGAGCATGGGCTGCTGGACTACGGGGAGCTGGAGGAAAAAGCCACTACCGCCACGGAACGGTTCCACGCGCTGTCTGCACAGATCAAGGCGGCGGAGGGACGCATGGCGGAGATCGCCGTGCTGAAAACCCACATCATCAACTACGCCAAGACCCGCGACGTTTACGCGGGCTACCGAAAGGCCGGTTACTCGAAAAAGTATCTTGCAGAGCATGAGGGCGACATTCTGCTGCACAAGGCGGCGAAGAATGCCTTTGACGAGCTGGGCGTCAAAAAGCTGCCCTCCGTCAAGAGCTTGCAGGAGGAATACGCCAAGCTGCTATCGGAGAAAAAGACGGCGTATGCCGCCTACCGGCGTTCGCGCGATGAGATGCGCGAGCTGCTGCTCCACAAGCAGAACGTGGATCGTATGAGCTTTGCATGAAGCCATCATCTCGCCGGAGGTGTGGAATGAAGTGCAGGCCATCAACCGGGAAAGGACGCGGCTCTCGGCGGACAACGCGCCGCCGAAGCCCTTCCTGTTCACCGGCAAGCTCGTCTGCGCCGACTGTAAAGCACCCCTTCAGGCAACCGGGAGACGCAGCGCCGCAAGAACGGCACGTCCAAAAAGTACGGTTCCTATTTCTGCTCCCGTTATACACCTCCGGCTACGGCGCGTGTTCCAGGCACACCATCTATGAGATGACGCTGACGGAGCTTGTATTGAGCGAGATCCGCGCCCATGCCGAGGCGCTGGAACTGGACGAAGCTGCCATGCTGGACAGGCTGCAAGCGCAGCGCACCGCCGCAGACGCAGAGCGTCAGGAAAGCGTCCGGCAGGAGATTGGGAAGCTGCGCCGCCGCGTCTATGAGCTGGAGCAAATGACCGCCAAGCTCTATGAGGACAAGGTTTGCGGCAGCATCAGCGCAGTGTCCTTCGCTGTACTGCTTGAAAAGACCGAGCAGGAGCGTCGCCAGCGAACGACCGGTGGATACGCTTCTTGCGGAAGTCAGGGAGTATGAGCAGAGCGCCGCAGACATTCAAAGCTGGGCGGCAGTCGTCCGAAAGCACCTGCATATATGGGAGCTTGACCGTGAAACGGTGGACGAGCTGATCGACCGCATTGAGGTCGGAGAAAAGACCGTCGTTGATGGGAAAAACGTCCGGGACATCAAAATCTATTACCGCTTTGTCGGCAATATCTGAACGGAGGTCAGATCATGGATAGCAGCAAAAGCAAGTGTGTGGTATTATATTGCCGGGTAGCAACGCAGGCGCAGCTTGACGGCGATCACACGCTGGAAGCACAAAGCGCCCGGCTGCATGAGCAGGCCGAGCGGCTGGGCTATGAAATTGTGGAGAAGTCAGCGAGTATGAAAAAGGAACTACGCTTGACCGCGACGGCTGGAAAAGGGCTTGTCAAGAGGCGGTGGAGCAAAAGGCGGATATTCTCCTTGTTGCCGATCTTACACGGATAGCGCGCGATCAATCCTTTGGATGCAGGCTTTGCGCGAGTTGAGCGGCAAGGGCGTCTGGATTCAGTCCGCAGCTGAACCGGATGCGTTTCGGGTAGATCCTTTTTTCAGCTATGCTGCCGCCGGGAATCCAATGGCAATTCACACTCCATGAACTATGGAAACTTACCGCAGGAACAACGAAAACAGCGATTGATACAGTCAAAACCGTCCGAAAAGGGAGAAATCATTCCTTCCCTTTCCCGAATGAGAGATGTTCTTCATGATGTTGAGGAAGGGCGCAAACTCATTGCTGTTCTGGTCATCACTGTCCACGCTGTTGGCGATGGCAACAAAGTGGACGCCGTGCTGCCGGAAGAATACCTCTGTGTAAAAGCCGGTTTGCAGATAGTCACGCCCCGCCCGGCTCATATCCTTGACAATGACATGGGCCACCTTGCCTGCTTCAATGTCCGCCACCAGCTGTTTCCATGCAGGCCGCTCAAAATTGCCGCCGCTCCATCCGTCATCCGTATAGTGCCGACAGTTGGTGTAGCCTCTCTGCTGGGCATAGCTTTCGAGGTATTTTTCTGATTCACGATGGAGTTGCTATCACCGGCATTGTCATCGTCACGGCTTAGCCGCTCATACAGAGCGGTGATCTTTTCCTCAGTCTGTTTCATGCGCATTCGGCGCTCCTTTCAGACTGACGGCTCATTTGTGGTGCTTCCATTATACCACAAGTGCCGTCATTTGTAACCCCTTCATTGCGGATCATCCGCAGAATCTTTTCCTCCATAGTCTCCGCTGCTGTTTCGCTGAATGCGACCCTTACCTTATAGGTGGTGCCGCCGATGCGGCGGATGATAAACTGTTCTCGCTTGTTCTGCTCCATAGGCGTCCTCCTTGCATGATTGGTTGGTTTTTGGTATAATAAGTCCGGTTCCGTTGGCTGTAAGCCAATCATGTCTTTGCGCTGATTTTCCATACTCATTTCTCCTTTCTGTCCTTTATGTTTTATGACAGTAACCCTAGTAACTTGCGCTTAGATTACCCTTTCACTAATAGGAGAAAAACGGGGTGTAAATCGGAACTGTTTTTTGAGAAAAAGAGAAATATTTTTTCGAGGAGGTGAAGCTGTCGTGGAACCATGGGAGGATGAACTGCTGTGGGATGATGATTTTCCGATGAGGAAGAAGATACCGAGGAGCAAATAGAGGAAGCCGACCTTGAAATGGATGAGGATAGCTTTGCCGATTGGGAGGATTCGTCTGACACTGCGCCGGAGGATGAGCGCTTGGAGGAGACTCTGGCAGAGGAACGCACGCTGGAGCTGGAGAGCGAGCTGGAGCAGGACGAGCATCCCAGAGACTATCATGCCGAGCTGGAGGACGAGGAGGAAGAAGCCGCGCCCAACAGTGAAAAACGACTCAAGCGGGAGATTCGTGCAGAGGCGTTGAAGCGTTTAGAGGAAGCAGCCCGGACAGAATCGGATTTTCTAACTGTGGTAGACGAATGGAACAAGCTGGACAGGAACCGGGAGCGCCGGGAGCGTGACCACGAAAAGCTGCGTGGAGACGTGCCGTTGGAGTTTCAGGCTGTACCTGATCCGAAGATTGCTCCCCTCTGGATGAATCTGCCAAGGTTCCGTCAGCTCTGTCAGGGAAACTTTCTCGACATCATCTTCTCCTGTCCCTATGAGCTGCACGAGCTGACAGCAAACCGGTTTCTCTCCAAGCTCTTCTTCACCCTCAGCGATGAACAGAAGGAAGTGCTGTATTACCTGTTCGTCAAGCAATACAGAACCACACGGCTTGCTGCCATCCGTGGGCAGTCCGACCGGAACATCCGAAAGCTGCGGATGACCATTCAGAAAAAGCTGCAAAGGCGGATGTATGAGCATCTGAGCGAAAAGCTGGAAAACGATCATGGACTTACGCTGCGGGAGCGAGAGTTCGTAGAGGAATATGAAGCACTGCTGCAAACCATGGGCAAAGATGCCGTGATCCGCCGGGAAAACAAAACCAAACTGAGAAAAAGAAAACCGCCCTTGACGATGTCAAGGACGGTTGATACAATAGTAATATGGTTAATATATAGTTGGATTACGAGTTGAGAGAATCGACGCCATGAAGAATCTCTTTGAGCAGTCCCGTTCCCATTGGGTGCGGTATGACCGCTATGAACTGAAAACCGACGCAGACGGCAAGCGGTACATCACGCCGGGGAAGAATGCCAAGCCCTACATCTATAATCCACTGAAGGAAGCGCCGGGAATCGTGCTGGATGCGCTGAATGTGGGAATGCTGATGATGAACCGCAGTCCGGAGGAAGAAGTGCAGAAGGCCATTCTGGAATTTGTGACCCATTACGGCCTGTTGGGTCTGATGACAGCGCTGCCCACCACGCCGTCCTTCATGGATTATGAGGCGGTCTATCTGCCGAAAAACCATTTTATAAAGGCAGAGTCTATGGAAACCGAGGACTATCTGGCACTGTTCTATCCCTTTGACCAGCTGGATGTGGTGAAACAGGGTGTTGAGTCCAGATGGAGCGTATCCGGCGACAATATGATGATGGCGCTGACCATGACCTTCATAAACGAGCCCATGGCAAAAACCATGAGCTTCCAGCGGGAGTATGCGGAAGCCTATGACTGGGTGGCGCAGCAGTTCAAGGACTGGGCCTTTACGCTGACCACTTCGATTCTGTACTACAACGATTATGACCTGATCGATGAGGACACCCGGAATCTGTACCGCAAGGGTATGGCTGCCTTCGGCTGCATTGCGCCCAGCTATCATATTGAGCTGCTGGATAAGCCGACCATCTATTGGGATTTTCACTCCCTGCTGCTGGGCATCCAGATGATGTTCAGCTTCCTGCTGGTGGATGGAGAGAAGCCCCTGCGGCTGTGCAAGCACTGCCAGAAGGTGTTCCTGAGCAGCCGTTCCAATTCCGCATTTTGCAGTCCCCGGTGTAAGAATCAGTATAATGTCTATAAGAGCCGGGGAAAGAAAAGCAGCGAAGAAGATTGGGGTGAAACGACATGGCAGACGCCAAGAAGGATAAACTGCAAATCCGCAACAGCACAGTGGATTTCCTTGTGTTCACGAAAGATGCCCATGAGGATGGCATTGAGGTACGGTACAGGATCACGACGTTTGGCTGACCCAAAAGGCTATTGCACAGCTTTTTGATGTAGACCGGAGCGTTGTGACAAAGCATCTGAAAAATGTATATGAAAGCGGTGAATTGCTCGAAGATGCAACTTGTGCAAATTTTGCACAAGTTGCGGATAACGGAAAAACCTATCACTATAAGTTCTACTCGCTGTCCGCCATCATAGCCGTAGGCTATCGGATCAATTCCGGCAGGGCCACGCAGTTCCGCCAGTGGGCAACCAAGGTGCTGGACACCTTCACCAAGCAGGGGTATGTGCTGGACAAGAGCAGGCTCATCAACGGGCAAATCTTCGATGAGGACTACTTCGACCACCTGATTTCCGAGATTCAGGAGATTCGGGCCAGCGAACGACGCTTCTATCAGAAAATTACGGATATTTACGCCACCGCGGTGGACTACTCTCTCGATAGCCAGACCACAAAGGATTTCTTTGCCACAGTTCAGAATAAGATGCACTATGCCGTCCATGGCGGCACAGCGGCAGAGGTCATTATGGCACGAGCCGATCACACCAAGGAACACATGGGGCTGACCTCATGGAAGAATGCTCCTGACGGCAAGATTGTCAAGCAGATGTGTCCGTTGCAAAAAATTACTTATCCATGGATGAAATGCAGGAATTGAACGAAATCGTCACCATGTATCTGGACTACGCCACCCGGCAGGCCAGACGGCATATCCCTATGACCATGGCAGATTGGGCCTCCAAGCTGGACGCTTTTCTGCAATTCAACGATGCAGATATTCTGCAAAATAAGGGAAAAGTCACCGCTGCCATTGCAAAAGCCTTTGCCGAAAGCGAGTTTGAGCAATACCGTGTCATTCAGGATCAGCTGTATCAGAGCGATTTGACCGGCTTGTAGCCAGCACCGAGGAAAAGGATTAAAACGCAGAAATGCCCGTTATCGGCCATGCAACCGATAACGGACATTTGTCATTCATATACAAGCTCGGTCAAAACGATTTCCTCCGCACGGCTGCGGATGCTGTTCATCCGGCGAACCCATTCCATCTGGTCAGCAACTTTCAGGGTTTCTGTCACGCCATCTTGCTTTGCCATATCAGAGATGATGATTTCCATTCGCTCATTGCAGGCTTGGTCAATCTCGGCAAGATGTCGGTGCAGCGTCCCGCTTGTGAGGAAATTTGCATAGAGGACGGATGATACTCTTTCAGATAGTTGCGGCGCAACGCCCATACTTGCCGATCTGATAGTCTGACTTCTCCGGCAAAGAAAGGTTCGGAATGAGGTAATCACCAACCTGACGGTAAGTGCCTCCCATTTGCTCAAACAGTGATTTCATAAAAGTTAGCTCCTTTGTGTGTTGATTTCCAGCGGTTATACTGTGTTTTAGCTCCTTTCCTACAACTGCTGTTCCATTCACCACAATGAGCCGCAGTCATATGTATTAGGTGGGAGAAACCACCCTCTACATAGTAACTCTTGGTTGATGATACTGTTGCTGTCGCCCTGCAATTCATCGTCACGCGATAAACGGCAGTACAAAGCGGTAACAGCTTCGACGCTCATAGCGTTGTAAGGAAATTGAAGCGCGGCAGCGGTGTTTGACTGATGAAACATAATAACCTCCAATCTGGCAGTCAAACACGGTATGAAGTTCTATCCTCATTCTACCGCGCTTTGCTGGGTTTGTCTGCCTATGGAGGTCAAATTGCAGCGGCTTTTTTTCGGACATCATCCTTGATAAGCCGCTCTATCTTAGAAACTACACCGTCTTTTGTCTGTTCCAGGAAGAACGAATTGACGGTGAAGGTTGTATTTCCAATTTTCTTTTCGCTCCGTACTGGCGGGGCGAATTTGTTTTCAAAGGTTCTATCTTCTTGCATAGATTGCCCCCTTTCATTGTTTGCAAGTTGATAAGCAATAAAAGAGGCAAAACGGACGGCTGCTGGCACAGCTCCACGGGAGTCTAACCCCGGCCCATGCTGATGGGTGCGGCGCACAATGCTTTGTGGGCGTTCAATGCGCGAGTATCTTTGACCCTGCCCGTGCGTCATCGCCCGCAAGCCGCCACGCTTGCTTTGCGGTCTGGTGCTGTTCGCTCGCCCGTTACAGTGGTCCCGTCCTGCGGACTTGAAACGAGGTCATGGCGCACCGACCGTATGGCTCGGCACAAACAGGAATGTATCCGTTTGCCTTATACTGCGCCGATGGCCTCCCATCGGGCTTTCTTTGTCAAGGTGCTGTCTCCGGTCACGAAAGAGAGAAACAGGGAAAGGGTAAGCTGTTTCCGCTTTCAGACCGGGCTTGTCAGCTCATGCTGACAATGGAATGAATGAGCTTGATCTCCAATCGGCGCTTCATGTACTCGTCCACCCGAACATGGGGCTGGCCGTCAGGATCGTAAAGCATCCGGGTGCAGAGCTTATTGATATAGCTCTCATAGTACCGGAGTACCTGATCCACAGCCTGAGAGTCCCCGTCACGGGCGGCGTCAATCACCGAAAGAGGAAGAAGCTCCTTGCCCTTGTAAGTGGGTTTCTTCATACCTTCAACCTCCCTTCGGCATGAGTGCGGCCAACTTGATCCGCAACTCGGTCAATGATTTTGCCCTTCGCCGCTGAACGGCGCTGCGAGACATTCCAACAAGGTGACCAACCTCCTGATCCGGCAAGTCCAGAACAAAATGCAGAATCAAAATACTCTGCTCCTGAACAGACAAGCCGGCGAAGGCATCAGCCACAAGCTCGTTTTCGATATGTAGGTCATACCCGTGGGACGAGAATGTAAATCTGTCACTGGGGTAATGATCTACAACGCAGAGCTTGTCCATCTCCATTTGCGGAAGGTCGCTGAATGACAGTTCCCTGTCACGGCGCCTCTGCATTTCCCGAAGGTAGTCGATTGCCTCATGGTACAGTACCAGCTTGCAGTAAGCATCGAACTGGCACCGCTCGCCATAGTTATTGCGGGGGATCATATCCATCTTTTCACCCCCTTTCCTGGGGGAATGAGGTGGGTTTCTCCCTTTCCGCTAACAAGGCGAACGCAAAGCCGCTCGCTACCCGCTAAAAGCTTCCTTTTTGAAAATTTCTTAAAATTTTTTCGAGGCGGGCTTGTCCTCGGAAAACAGCAAAAAGCGCCCAGCAAGTCGCAACGGACCTGCTGGGCGCAGAAATGTTTTGTAAAGAAGATTGCTTACATGGTATAGTTCATATTCAAAGCCGGACGACTCCGACGGAGGTGCTACGCTTTTTTTAACTGGTGCAGATCATGGATACTGTGAAAAGACGCAAACATAGACACGGCGGCATCCTCCTATATGCCGCCGTGGATTCACACGGTGTTGGGTCGTCGTTGGTTTAGGGTAGACGAAAAGAAACGGCGGCTCTGATTTCTCAAAACCGCCGCCAGGGTATCTAGAGTAAGCGCACAAAATCAACCTGCCCAGCTACGGTTTTTTTCTTTCCCCATTAGGCGGGGCAGGTTTAAAAGAATATGAAAAGCCGATAACAGCAGTCATGTTAGCCTGCGTGTTATCGGCTCTGCGTCTATGCGTCTGGCTCTCTAATAACGGATATATTCAGTTGCTTTACATGAATGAGCGTTCCTGTTTACATTTTGGACAGAACAAGGGGAAATTCCTTAATTCCGTGTCAATTCGTATTTTTATTCGGGTTTTATTATGGCATATAGGACAACTAACCCAACTTGTCTCTTTCATCAAAATTACCCCGTAACTTGATGTTTCTTTGATATATTTTTTGTTAGTCTATAAAATACGAATGTCAATCCAACATTAAGGATGATCATAAAGACCGGCTGGCTCATACCGAAATATGTTTTCATATCAGAAAATATACCGTTTGTATGAAGCATAAAAATCGGGCAAATTTCCTGTATTTTTTGTAAAACAGGAAGGCTATCATTAAAATCAAACACAACTGGCAAGAAGCAGATGACGCAAGAAGTAATAAGCGCTGTAACAGGAGAACTCATTTGAGCACTTAAAAACAATGTAATAGTTGTCAAGGCTACAATCCCAAAAATATTCAATATTACAGAGATAAAGAACATTTGCAAAAAGGTCAAATTATATATTGAAGAAGCATAATGTAATGAAGATTGAATGCTTACATTCCACCCCTGTAACCCATAGGTACAGCCATACAAACTAAATTTAGCAGTAAATACAAGAGGTATGTGCCAATTACAACTTCCAAGGCCGCTATAATTTTTGAAGTTGTGAGTTTGGTTCGGCCATACCGAGCCGAATAAATAATGCTATCTGTATGAAGTGCATACTCTTCTGAGAAAACAGGAGATAGAGTGATTACAACAATTAAACATATCATTATGGACAAGATGCTCCCCATTCCAGATAATAGCTTATCCCAGCCATCACAATATCCTAAAGTCACAGTTGGACTATTTGGATATGCCGTTTCGAGTGACTTAAAACTACCATCAGAATTTGTCAAATATTCCAGAATCGCCGCTTGGTCACGATAAACATGAACAGCAGAAAAAGCAGAATTTTCATCTTGTCCAACAGTTGCTTGTTTTGCTTGGTCGATTTTTTCTTGCATAGTAAGTAATGTATTTTGAGAGAGTTTTCCTTCAAATATTTCTGCTACTTCCTTCCGTTGTTCAATGGCTGTAAAACCGCTTGCTAATGCCATTTTTCAAGGTCATAATCATAGAAAACATTTTGATAATTAAATTGAAAAAAGAAAAAATAGGCAACGATAAGAACCACACCAGCTAAAAACAACATTCGTGTTTGCTTTCTCGAACATATTTTATTTCGTTCTGCTTTTATCATTTCATTCATGCTCGGATACCTCCGCAAAATAGTATAAATACAAATCTTCCAATGTTGGATCAACATTCCAAGCGGTTCTGCATGGTGCTTCTTGAGAAATAATCCTCAGCCGTTCTGCACCATTATTATGTTTCAGATTTGCTGTTACATAGTTCAATTCTAATTCTTCGGCCTCTTTTCGAGATACATCACATTCCCAAACACATTTTTCAATCAGCTTCAAAATTTCTTCTGGAGAACCATGTTGAATTAACTCGCCATTTTTCATAATCAGAATCTCATTTGCGATATATTCAACATCAGAAACAATGTGAGTGGACAAAATTACAATTCTATTTTCTGCCAAAGAACTAATCAGATTCCTAAACCGCACCCGCTCTTTCGGGTCAAGTCCAGCTGTAGGTTCATCCAAAATCAAAATACGGGGATCGTTTAGTAATGTTTGAGCAATTCCCAAGCGTTGTTTCATACCGCCGGAAAAAGTTTTGATTTTTTCGTTTTTCTGTGTGAGCAGATCAACAACCTGCAACAGCTCCATTGTGCGATTATGGGCTTTTTTAGGCGGCAGCCCCTTTATTGCAGAGATATACATCAAAAATTTATACGCTGTAAAGTTAGGATAATAGCCAAAATTTTGTGGCAGGTAGCCTAAGATATTACGATATTCTCGCCCAAATCATGAATGTTTTTCCCGTTAAAAAAATGGCTCCTTTCGTTTCAGTTTGGACATCGCAAATCATTCGCATCAAAGTTGTCTTGCCCGCACCATTTGCCCCGAGTAGACCATAAACACCATTTGTTAATTTTGCGCTGAAATGATTTACAGCTTTTTTTCTTCCATATTCTTTTGAAAGATCATTTATTGTAAGTTCCATATCAATTCTCCAATCATTTTTTCTTTTTTCAAGTACAGTTGAAGTGTTTTCCCTAATAGGATAATAGATAACACATAAAATCCAATCCATCCCCAGAACATAGACGCTTCAAATATAAATCGCTGATGGAGTACAAGAGAAAATGTTCCAGAAAGAAAAATCATACAAGCGATTAAATGATACAAGCTATCGTTTGTCCTGCTTTTCGCACATATAAAAAGATAACAAGTGCAAGAAATATTAAATGGAATCAAACCATACAACACCATTTCAATCATTGATTTCTGGTAAATATATGCCATTGAAATTAAAATGACTGTTATTAGGAAAAGGTTGATTACTCCAATAATCAGCATACGACCTGCTACAATTTTTACCAGCGTTGTTCTACTAGACTGTTCAATTTCCCACATACCATAGATGTTGCTTTTAGATATTTCTATTGCACCTAATAACGCAAGGAATGGAACCATACCTGCAAGGATTGTCAATGGATAATAAAATGGAACCCTCCATTGGCCCAGGATACATGCTAATAATACTGCACATATAGTTAGTATTATTTGAACAATCCAGAAAGAAAGCGGCAGAAATTGAAGTTGGTTCAATATAATATCTCGCATTGAATTTTTATTGAATTCAGAACTATTCATGTAACTTTTTCCAGCTACGATTACTGCTTTAATTTTAGGTTCAGATGGAGCAGGCGTTTCACAACTCTGCAACCATTCTAATACACCATTTTGTTTTTGGGTCATACATTATCGCCTCCTCTAAAATCAGCCAAATATCGTTCCAGTTTTTTAACCCCCTGTTGAAGCCTGGATTTTACAGTAGAAACACTCACTTTTGTAATGGTTGCAATCTCTCGGATTTTCAAATCATAATAAAATCGTAAAATGATGACCTCTTTTTGATAGTCCGGTAATGTGTTGATTGCATATTGAACTTCCGCTTTAAGTTCGTTAAGCTCAACTTTTTCAAAGGCATTATCTGTATCTTCTATATCTTCAAGAGTTTCTAAATCCATATACAGGGGTTTTGCTTTCTTAGCATAATTGTTACAGGTATTAACAGCAATCGTTAGCAGATAGTTTTGAAATTTCCCTATCTTTCGTACTGATTGAATATTCTTCAACAGTTTCAAGAAAACATCTTGTGTAATATCTGCGGCGGTATCTGGATCGCCGTTCAATCGCCGACAACAAAATAGATAAATTGACTGATAATATTTTCGGACAATCATCTCAAATGCATCTGTGTCACCCGACTGGATTTTTTTAATTAGTATGAATCTCGATACCGTGTCACCGCCTTCCATGTGTAAAACGCCTTACACTTAATATACAACTGAGTAACCCAAAAGGATTTAACTTTAGAAATTTTTCTTTTACTTTTTTCATTTCCCTTCTATTGTAATTCCTGTTCTTGAAAAATATAAGATGTAATATATGAATTATAAACTTCAATCAACCTGCATATAGTAACATTCCACGGGCAAAGTATGAATTATACAATGTAACAGGGTGATGCTATATGGCAAAGGTTCAAGATTGTCCCGGTTTTGAAACCTTCGGTGCAGATGTCAAAGCCGCACGAGAAGCAAAGCGTCTGGCACGAAAAACATTGGCAGAAATGGTTGGGATTGAATGGCGGTATCTTGCCAACATTGAGAATCAAGGTGCGATTCCGAGCCTGCCCGTGATGATCCAGTTGATTAAGGTCTGCGGACTTCCCGTGGAACGGTATTTTAACCCGGAGATCATGCGGGAAGAAAGCGATCAGCGGCAGCGGGTCAGCCACAAGCTGAAGCTTTGCCCTGAAGAATACCTGCCGATTATCGAAGGTGCCATTGACGGGGCCTTAAAAATTGAAAAGCCGAATGAAGAAACGGAGGGTGTCTGAACATCCTCTGTTTTTCTTATTTTGCGGGCATTTTGAGGTTTCCGAAACGCTTTATAAGTAGGGATAAGATACGGTAGCAAGCACAGCAAGCGAGTACCCGCTTGCGGATTTTGAGATTTTTAGGTCCCTTGCCCGAAAATTCAATTGCTTGTTGGGATAGTCCCAAACCCTTATAAGAACGGAGGCGGCGCATGGCAAATCGAAAACGGAATATCCAAATGAAATTCTATGTTACGGAGGATGAAAAACGGCTCATAGACGAGAAAATGAGCCAGCTCCCCACACGCAGATATGGTGCCTACCTCCGAAAGATGGCGATTGACGGATATATCATCTATACGGACACCGCAGATATCAAGGCATTTACCAAAGAGCTTTCACCCGTCTGAAAACCCTGGGTGTGGACTACACCGAAGAAGCCCTTGCCGCCTGGATTGCCGGACGTTCCAGACCTTCCCGCCAGCCGAAACCGCAGAACGGAAAGATCAGCCTGCTCATTGATATCCAGAA
>ENA-OQAS01000987-OQAS01000987.1-human-gut-metagenome-genome-assembly--contig:-NODE-987-length-14015-cov-5.173387_pt1 | contig 14015 bp, 16 predicted proteins | sample MGYA00242733_ERZ504523 | MGnify/ENA primary metagenome ERZ504523 (study PRJEB26092, sample SAMD00036239) | human gut metagenome | host: Homo sapiens | study: EMG produced TPA metagenomics assembly of... | reverse complement strand
GGACCATGACAAAACCTGCGAATACTGCGATTTTGCCTCGGTCTGCGCGTTCAAAAAGAGCGTAACCCCGCGTACCTATGATGACCAAACAGACAGCGCTGTGCTGGCTGAACTGGAAAAGGAGGGGAGAACCATGCCTAAGTGGACAGATGCCCAGCAGGACGCTATCGCGCCCGGGGCGGCAATATCTTAGTGAGCGCCGCTGCCGGCAGCGGCAAAACGGCTGTATTAATTGAGCGGGTCAGCAAGTGTATTACCGACCCGGGGCACCCGGTAGACATTGACCGGCTGCTGATCGTTACCTTTACCAATGCGGCTGCGGCAGAAATGCGTTCTCGTCTCTCCGTGCGGTTGCGCCAAATTTTGGCGGCAGATCCTGGAAATGCCAACGCTAAGCGCCAGCTGTCCCTGCTCAGCGGTGCGGATATTTGCACCATAGACGCATTTTGCCTAAAGCTGGTGCGTGAGAATTTCTTTTCTCTGCACCTGCCGGCAGACTTCCGCCTGCTGGACGAGAATGAAAATGACCGTTTGTTTGAAGAAGCCATTGATACCGTGCTAACGGAATTCTACGAAGAGGCCGATCCGGACTTTCTGCATCTGACAGAGGCGTTCACCACTCCGGACAAGGACAGGGACCTGTTTGGGCTGATTAAAGAACTGATGCGGTTTATGAATGCCCAAGCCTTTCCCTTTGACTGGTTGGAGCAAGCTGTGGCTGCTTACGATCCGGCAGTGCGCTGATGGATTCGCCTTGGTATCCTGTGCTAAAGCGCCAGGTGGAGGAAATGCTGGAGACTGCCGCTGCCCTTGTGAAACAGTCGGCAGGGCAACTGCCGCCTGAACCGGCCTACGATAAATATGCAGAGATGCTTGCCGATGATCGGCAACTGATCGCTCACTTGCAAAGTCTGCTGCACAGCGGCTGGGACGCATTTATGAAGCAGGGCTTCCCGGTGGTGTTCGCCAATATGCCACGTGCGTAAGGATATCGACCCGGAGGTCAAGGCGACTTTAGCTGCCAATCGTGATATCTATAAAACGATTATTACCAAGGATATTAAGACCTTTTTGGTGTCTGACAGTGCCGATTACGCCCAGGATACCGCCGATTTGTACCCAATCTACCGGGCGCTGCTCCGTGTTGTGCAGGCGGTGGAGCGCCTGGTGCGAGAGAAAAAGGACGAGCTGGGAGGCTACGCATTCTCAGACATTGAGCATTTTGCCATTGATCTATTGATGGAAAAAGCCGCAGACGGTACGGTGCAGGCAACGGCACTGGGCCGCCAGTTGCAAGGGCGCTATGCGGAGATTTTGGTGGACGAGTATCAGGACACAACGAGGCGCAGGATCGGCTTTTTGCCTTTCTGTCCAACGGCGGCAACCGGTTCATGGTGGGCGATGTGAAGCAGAGCATTTACCGCTTTCGTCTGGCCATGCCCCAGATCTTTATGGCAAAGAAAGACAGCTACACCCCTTATAATCGGCTGCACCGGCGTTCCCGGCAGCCATTACGCTGGATAAAAACTTCCGCAGCCGCGCCGGTGTGTGCGCTTATGTGAACCAAGTATTCTCTTTGTTTATGACCCGCAGGGTGGGGGAGTTAGACTACACCCAAAGCGAGTATTTGAACCCCTTTGACAGTACGCCCCCGGACTCTGTGCCCCATGCAGCACTGCATATTTTAGACGCTGCTACCGGCAAGGATCATGTGATGGACGAACCCATGGCGGTGGCGCGCCTGATCGCAAAGAAGGTGCAAAGCGGCGAGACAGTGCAGGACGGCGACAGCCGGCGACCGCTGCGGTATGGAGATTTTGCTATCTTGATGCGCAGCATGCGCGCCCACGCCGGAGATTATGCCCAGGCACTGCAAGATCTGCACATTCCGGTGGTCTGCGACAATGCCACCGGCCTTTTTGAGAACGGAGAAATTCGTCTGCTGCTGTCTTATTTGCAGGTGATTGACAACCCCATGCAGGATATTCCGCTTTTGGCGGTACTGTCCTCTCCCGTTTACGGCGCTACGGCAGATGAGCTGGCAGAGATCAAGCTGACTGCCGGTCACGGTCGGTTTTATTCCGCCGTGTTCCACCCGGACAACAGCAGCCGTCCTTGCTGCGCTGCGCTGCAAAAGGATCTGTCTTTTTACAAAAAGCTGGCGGTGACCATGCCGGTGGAGGCATTTATTCGGCGTCTGATTCGGGATAAGAGTCTGTTTGCGTATATTCGCGCTTTGGGCGACGGTCAGCAGCGGCAGGAGAATGTGGAGACTTTTCTGTCCATTGCCGGGCGTTCGACCAAAACGGCGGACTGGGACTGGCAGCCTTTTTGCGCTATGTAGACAGTATGATCCGTGGGGACGGCAAAACGGATAGCGCTCCGGTGATCGTTACAGACGAGAACGCAGTCAAAATTATGAGTGTGCATCACTCCAAGGGGCTGGAATTCCCGGTGTGCATTTTGGCAGGCGCCGGGCGCAAGTACAATATGCAGGATCTGACCGGCAAAATGCTGCTGCACCCGCAGCTGGGACTGGCAACCAAGTGCCACCAGGAGGAGGGGTATTTTGATTATCCAACCCTGCCGCTGGAAGTGGTCAAGCGAGAAAGCCGCCTGGCTGCTATGAGCGAGAATTTGCGCGTGCTGTATGTGGCCATGACGCGCGCCAAAAGCCAGTTTATCTCCTTTGCCAGCGTGCGTAGCTTGGAAAGCCGAGTCAAGACTCTGGCCGCCTATATGCAGCAGGGCAAGCCCTTGCCTCATTTTTGCTCTAAATTGCAATATGACAGCGATTTTCTACTGATGTCGGCGCTGTGTCACCCGGACGGCGGCGCCTGCGGGAGATGGCGACGGTGGAGGTGCCGGTGCACCCGGCAGACTTTGCCCTGCAAGTGGTGTTCCACACCCCGGAGACGGAAGCGCCGGTGCAGACGGCAGAAAGGGAAACGGCGGCGGATCCGCGCGTCGTTGAGCAGATCCGGGAAAAGCTGGATTATACGTATCCTTATGCGGCACTGTCAAAAGTCAGTGGCAAGCGCAACGCTTCCGCACTGGATGAGGCTGTGTTTACCGGTGCGTATGTTGCTCGGTCCGTGCCGGCCTTTTTGCAGCCGGACGGCCTGACTCCGGCCGAGAAGGGTACAGCCATGCACACCTTTATGCAGTATTGCGACTACGCCGCCGCGCGTGCAGATTTAGAGCAGGAGATCGCCCGGGTGCAAAGTGCCGGGTATCTGCGACCGGAGGAGGCGCACACCTTGGATCGGCAAAAGCTGACTGCTTTCTTTACCGGCCCATTTGGTGCCCGGGTGTTCGGCGCCAAGGCGGTTTACCGAGAGCTGAAAGTGGCGTCATTCCTGCCGGTGCGCGCACTGGAACAGGTGGACGCAGACGATCCGGTCTTTGTACAGGGCATTGCGGACTGTGTGTTTGAGGAGCCGGAGGGCTTGGTGCTGCTGGACTATAAAACCGATCGGGTGAAAACGGAAGAAGAACTGCTGGCGCGCTACCGGCAGCAGCTGATGTTTTATAAAACTGCGGTGGCTCGCACCCTGCAAAAACCGGTGCACGCGGTGTATTTGTATTCGTTTTGCTTGTCCAAGCCCTGCGAATATAAATAAATTAAAAAAATGCTTGCATTTTGCTACAAGATGTGGTACTATATCAAAGCATTATGACTAATTGGTAAAGAGGTGACAGTAATGAAGGACGCAATTCATCCCAACTACGATACTTGCACAGTTAAGTGTGCCTGCGGCGCTACTTTTGAGACTAAGAGCACAAAGGGCGATATGAAAGTCGATATCTGTTCCAAATGCCATCCGTTCTATACCGGCAAACAGAAGCTGGTGGACACCGGCGGCCGTGTAGACAGATTCAACAAGAGATTCGCTAAGAAGGGCTAATCAAGTAAAGACGGGCAACGCTTGGGCGTTGCCCTTTTTTCGTAGGTGATGGTATGGACAAGCCATATAAAACCATATTAGAGCCGGCAGAAGATGAGTTTGTGGAGAAGAAATCCCGCTTTATCGCTTACACTTCGCCGGTGCATACGGTAGAGGAGGCCAACGCCTTTATCGCCGGTATTCGCCAACGGCATTGGGACGCTACCCATAATGTGCCTGCCTTTGTGCTGCGCTCCGGCGTGCAGCGTTCCTCGGATGACGGTGAGCCGGGCGGTACTGCCGGTATGCCGGTGCTGGATGTACTCTTGAAAAGCGGTGTGCAGGATGTGTGCGTGGTGGTGACCCGGTATTTTGGCGGCATCCTCCTGGGTGCCGGTGGACTGGTGCGCGCCTATTCTCACGCCTGTTCTTTGGCGCTGGAGGCTGCCGGTGTGGTGACCATGGCGCCTTGCGCCGCCATGGAGCTGACGGTGGATTATAGCTATTATGAGCGGGTGAACAACCTGCTGGCCGACCACGGCGCGCGAGTGCAAAATGCGGACTTTGGCGCAGCGGTCACCCTGGCCTATACCATGGAGGAAACACGGCTCCCGGCCTTTGCAGCGGCTTTGACGGAGCTGTCCGGCGGCAAGTATGCGCAACGCAGACCGGCAGTCTGTTTGCCCCTGTATAAAAATACCAAAACCTGCCAACACTCTTTTTGAAAGGCAGGTTTTCTTATATGAAAAGACTATACTTATTTTCCGCTTTATTTCTCTCCTTTTGCTTGTTTGCCGCCTGTTTTGCCCCGCTGGTGGAGACCGGTGAGCGGGTGAGCGAGGATGTGTTTCGCCTGCATATTTTGGCCAATTCCGACACCAAGGCGGACCAGGACTTAAAATTGCTGGTACGGGACGATGTGCTGCGGTCGTGCACTTTCTTTTCCGACTGCCAATCGGTAACGGAAGCCCAACTGGCAGCGGAGAACAACTTGCAGCGCATTACGGAGATCGCTCGGCAGCGGATTCGGCAGGAGGGCTATAATTACCAAGTCACCGCCCGAGTCGTGCGGGAGTATTTCAATACGCGGGTGTATGAGAATGTGACTTTACCCGCCGGGTATTATAATGCCCTTAAGATTGAGATCGGCGCAGGGGCGGGGCATAACTGGTGTGCGTGCTGTTCCCGGCGGTGTGTCTGTCCGCTTGTACCAAGGAAGATCTGTCCGCTTATCTTGACGAAGAGAGGTGCGCTTGATTGAGAACGGCGACGGTTATGCCGTGCGGTTCAAAGTGATTGAAATTTACCAAAAAATCAAAGAAAATTTGCAATAATACCTTGACATTTTCGGCGGAATATTCTATTATATTAGGGCTATGTGCTGGTATGGCGAAATCGGCAGACGCAAGGGACTTAAAATCCCTCGGTGGCAACACCGTACCGGTTCAAGTCCGGTTACCAGCACCAAGCTGGCCGGTACAGCCCCCGTTTCGGCTTAATACAATAGAATACGCCGATGTGATGGAATTGGCAGACGTGCTGGACTCAAAATCCAGTGGTAGCGATACCGTGCGGGTTCGACCCCCGCCATCGGCACCAAAGGCTCTTCGCAAGATGCGAGGAGCCTTTTTCTGCTCATTGGAATTAACTTTACAGAACACCATTTTTCTGTTACAATAGAACCGTAAACTCTGTATTTATTTTGCTATATGTGAGATAGGGCGTATAATAAATATGAGAAAAGTGTAAAACAGGGAACCGTATCCTGTATTTATTATCAGAAAAAAGGAGAGTAGCCTTGCAAAATAAAACAAAAGCAAGTGGTTATCTATTGATAATTGGATCTCTATTTATTGTCCTTCAGGATTGTATTGGCTATCGACTGGGAACATGTGATCCACATTATTCTTGGGATGGACAGCCATACTTATTGGTCGGAATACTGTTTCCCATGCTTGTTATATTTTACCTACTATTTACACATAAAGTAAAAAATAACAAAATTCTTGTTGTTGCAGCAATCCTGGAAATAATAGTTGTCGCAGTTCTTTATATTGCTTACCATACCAATAAGCTGTATTATGAACCATATTGGTACATCCACTCTGAAGCCAGATATTCCTATAAAGTGGCACGTAGTTTGGCGCCAGAAATTCACTTTGATTTCTGGAATTATATTGGGAAAAAATGGAATGCGTAGAACAGGGGACGGTTCCTTTTTTTGCAAAAGAAAAGAGCAGGCCGTGAGACCTGCTCTTCCCTTGCACCGATCGATGCGGCGGGTGTTTGAATGCGGCGCGCGAAAGAGAGAGAATAAATGAATGAGATAAAACGCGCCGGATACACTGCCCTTTCTTTTTTCATTTCTGTTTTCGGTGTCGAATAACCGTCCAACCAATCGGTATGTGTATATAATACACTATGTGAAATGAATTGTCAAGGAATAATGTGAAGTTTCTTGGAATTGTTTTAATTCTATTTTTCAGAATAAAAATAGAGCATAGAGACAATAAAAAGATAGGAGGTTACAAATGCTTGGACTGAAACGCGGAGCGGTGGCGCTGTGCCCCCACGAAAAGGCATGGGAGACAGAAGCAGAGCAAACGATGGCACGTCTGTGTCAAATTCTCGGGCCGGTTGCGGTGGAGATGGCTCATGTAGGCAGCACGGCCATTCCCACGATACAGGCAAAGCCGATCATTGACATTGCCGTTGCGGTGGATGATTTTGACGCGCTCTTGGCCTATGAAAAACAGCTGCGTGCCGGCGGGTTCTATTACCGTCCCAATGCGCAGGCGGGGGTGCGGGGGCAGCTGCTGTTTGCCAGCGGCAGTTATTATGACGGTTCCGGAGACTTGCAAACCCACTTTATCCATATTGTGCGCACCGGCAGCGTGGACTGGCAGAATTACATTCTGTTTCGGGACTATCTGCGCACCCACCCGGACGCAGCCAGAGAGTATGAGCGCCTAAAGTTGGCGCTGGCGCCAAGCTGCCTACGGACAGCGGCAGAGAGGACTATGTGCAGGGCAAGCAATCCTTTATCCGGTCTGTTTTGCGCCGTGCTTTATCCGAAAATTGAAATGCTTGATTCGAATGGGGATAAATAAAACACGACCCGATACAGAGATCTGTACCGGGTCGGTTTGCATTTATAGGGGGGATTACACCAGGGCGGCGCCCAGGTTGCGGCAGGCAGCAAGTGCGGTATCGTCCGGCGCCTCATTGGCAATGACGCTGTTGCACACCAGGTGGGCACCCAGTTCTTTGCACTGGTCCTCCCAAGTCTGCATCCACTCGCCGTCGCCCCAGCCGTAGGAACCAAAGAGGGCGATGTCCTTACCGTTCAGTTCCGGCGCGCATTGCAGAAAAAGCGGCTCAAATTCAAAGTCCTCCAGCTGCTCTGCGCCCATGGCCGGGCAGCCAAAAGCAATGGCGTCATAGTCCTTGACCCGGGCAGGGGAGAAGTCAGAGGGAGTGAACAAGTCTGTCTTTGCACCGGCAGCGCCTGCGCCCTCTGCCACAGCCTCTGCCATCTGGCCGTATTGCCTGTGCCGCTCCAATAAACGATCGCGATTTTTTTCATAATAAATTCCTTTCTGTATCTAAAAATTATTAAGCACTTTTTACTGTAAGCTGTTCCACATTCCGATGCCCGCCAAAGAACAAACGGCGATATACGCGGGTGCATTTGCTGAATTTACGAAAGGCACCGGCGGCAGCCTCCGGGTTGGTATATACTTTCCAAACCCCGCTGTACAGGCAGTTTTGGCCGTGGTTCTTAATAAAGCCGATCACATCGCCCAGAGGATAGCCTAAAAACAGGCCGATCTCGTGGGGAAAGTCGCTGCTGACTGCCAACTTGCGTCTAACACATCAAGACAGGCAGCCGGCGCCGTGCCGGTATAGCCGCAGTGGGCAAGAAATGCCGCCACCCCCGGCTGTTGCAGGTCGCGGGCCAGCCGGTCCGGTCGGTACACATATACCAACGCCCGATCGCCGCTTTCCCGCAAAAGCAGTAGCTTCACGCCCTTTGGCGCCAGCAGCGCCTGCCAGCCGGCAATGGCGGTTTGCAGTGCTATTGGGTTCTCCGCAGTGCAGTTGAACAGATTGGCGGTTTTCAGCGACGCCAAAGTGGGCGCGCAGTGGTTAATGAGGTATTGCTCCAGCATAAATGCTCCTTTGTAGTTAGTAAGCACTAACCGCTTTTTCAAATCTTAGCCGACGGTATCGCCCGTCGGCTAAAAGTATTTGCGGTAAATGAAAAATTATTCCACGCCTTTCAGCGATGTGACCATATCCAGCTTTTTGATATAGCGGGTAAACAGCAGACTCACCAGGGTGGAGACCACCAGTGTGATGACGGCACAGATGATAAATGAAACGGGGGTGAGCTTCACCATCATATCAAAGCTGTCGCCGGAGGTGGAGATCATGATATACACCAAATAAAGCCCCAGCGGTGTACCCAGTAGAATGCCAAAAACGGCAAACACTATGTTTTGTAGCAGGTTGAAGCGAAGTATGCGCTCGGTGCTAAATCCAATCACCTTTAGTGTAGCATTTTCCCGTTCCTGCTCGGTAAAGTTAATTTGACCTAAATTGTACAGCACGACAACCGCCTGAATGACGGCAAAGAGGATCAGAACCGCGACCATCATGTTCATACTCTCCATATAGTGGGCCCAAAAGTTGTGCATATCCGCCGCAGTGAGCACCTTGCTTACATGGCTGTTATCCAATGCGGTCAGGCTTTGCTGCGTGTCCACATAACCGGGCGTAAATTCATAGCCCAGCTTTTCCAATGTGGTGCGGGTCATGGTAAGCCCTTGGGTCATGGGATTGCGGCAGATGAGGGTAACGGTGGAGGTGACCCATTTGTCCGAGGTGTAAATGTGCCAGCGGAAGGTGTCGCCCTCTTTCAGCCCCAACGACTTGGCAGTCGGCTGGGTCAGTGCCATCATATTGTCGTCGGGGGCAATTTGCTTGCGGCTGGTGTCGGTGACAAAGTTGCAGCCGGTGCCGTCTGTGATGGTTGCCGTGGCGGTCTTTTTAATGCCGTTGGCCTCAATTTCTATTGCTGAGGTCATTACCAGTTCGCCGTCCACCTGATTCGCAATGATTTTGGCTTGGTCGTTGCTGGTCTCCGGCGCCAAGGTCAGGCGGGTTTGGGCGGTTTGCAGCTGATTGTATTGCCAATTTTCCATATCGCTCATACAGTCATACATGGAGAATGCGGCGATCAGCAGCGCCATACACCCTACGGTGCCCACAATACCCATTACTGTGCGGACTTTGCCGCGGGTGAATGTTCGCCAGCTCCAACGGAAGCTGAACTTCATTTTGCCCCATCCTTTGGAGCGTTCCAGCTTGGTGAGTTTAAAGTTCCGCGGCGCTTTTGGCCGTAGCGTCTGGGCAGGGGACTCACCCAGCATACCGATTACGGTAAACAGCGCTGCCAGGGTGCAGGCTGCCACCGTGCCGACAGTGACTAATGCAAAACTGATGTCAAATCCGGCTTTCCACTCCGGCAGGGAATAATAGCTGCTCATACTGCTGTAAAACAGAAACGGTAGGGTCACCGGCCCGATGATACAGCCCAGCACGGCGCCGATCAACGAGGGCCAAAAGCCGTAATTCACATAGTGTCGGGTGATCTGTGCTTTGGTAAAGCCCAGGGCTTTCAGTGTGCCGATCTGGGTACGCTGCACATGGATCATACGGTTCATACAGGTAACGATGGCCAGTACGGCGATCAGCAGGAAAACAATGGGAAAGACGGCGCCGATGGTCTTGTGCTGCTCCATCTCTGCGTCCATCATGGCAATGCCGGCGGTTTCTGCCGGGTGGTGTACACCGCGTAGTTGCGTCCAGCGCCTTGTTGATCTGGTCGCTGATGTCTGCGGCCATACTGTCCTTTTCCGTAGTGAGCACGATTTGTGTATAGGGCACCATATCGACGAATTCCGCCGGGTCCGCTTTCTTTAGCATATCCACGATCTGCTTTTTGCTAAAGCGGCTGATCAGCTTGGCATTCTTGGCGATCTCTGCATTTTCTTTGCTGAATTCCTCGATCAGTTCAGACACGGATTTTTTGCTGCTCTCAATATAGTGCACAATGTAGTCCTGCATGGGCAGGGCGGTATAGGCACAGTAGCAAAGCCAATGTTGTTATAATCCGGCCAAAGGTCGTTTCATTGGCGTAATACTGGTATTCGCTGCTGCACACCAGTCCCGCCACTTGAAGAGTAAAGGGCACATTCTCAAATAGAAAAGTGTAGCTGTCGCCTACCTTTAAGTTTCGTGCCTCGGCAAAGCGGGCGTCTACCCATACTTTATCCTTAGCGGACAGATCCACTGGACTGCCCGCTACCACCTTAGGCATACAGATGGTGTTTTCTTTCAGCCCATACAGGTAAACAGTAGGATCGTGGCTGTCCTGGCCCTTTACTTCCAGGTAACAGCGCTTTTCAGCGCCGGTGACACCGGGAATGGCCTTGACCTTCCTCACATCGCTGTCAGAGAAGTCCTCGCCCCAAACCCAGCCGTTGGCAGGTTGGTCTCTTGATAATATCCCTTGCGGTAGTGATTAACGCCGGCCCATTCGCCGCCAACGCCGGTAAATATATACACGCCGAGGAACGCCATCAGCAGGATAGACAGGAATTGCCATTTGTTGGCTTTCATATCCTGCAACATTTTTGCCGGAGCATTACCAAGCCACCTCGCTAACTGCCTTCGGTTGGGCGTTGACGGTAATATCACGGATCTTGCCGTTTTTCAGGCGAATGACCTTGTCCGCAGCCTCGGCCAGCGCGGCGTTATGGGTAACGATGATCACCGTCTTTTCCTGCTGGCGGCTGAGATTTTGCAGCAGCGTCAGTATCTGTACGCCGGTCTCACTGTCCAGTGCGCCGGTTGGTTCGTCGCAAAGCAGCATTTTCGGGTTTTTGCTGACGGCTCTGGCAATAGACACACGCTGCTGCTCACCGCCGCTGAGCTGGGACGGGAACTGGTATTTGTGGTCCAGCAAACCCACCTGCTCCAGTGCCTGGACAGCCGGGGTGGCGCCTGGGCAAATATCTCGCACAAGCTCCACATTCTCCAGTGCCGTCAGGGTGGGGATCAGGTTGTAAAACTGGAACACAAAGCCCACATCCGTGGCTCTGTATTTGGTAAGTGTTCCGGCGTTCATATCCGTTATCACCTTGCCGTCCACCAAAATGGCGCCTTTGGTGGCGCTTTCCATACCGCCCAGCAGGTTCAGCAGGGTGGATTTTCCTGCGCCGCTGGGTCCCAGGATTACAACGAACTCGCCCTTTTCGATGGAAAAGCTCACATTGTCCAACGCATTCAGAATATGTACGCCGGTGAAATACTGTTTGGTCACATTTTGAAATTCAATCAGTGCCATTGTTTTTCCTCCTTAGCGAGTTAGTGTGTGCTAACTGATCACTTAAAAAAAGTAGCGGAAACAGTTAGTAACCGCTAACTGATTAGATTTTACCATAGGCTTTATTCGCTGTCAATAGAAAGAGGATAAAAACAAAAAGATTCAATGAAAGAAAATCGCCGTGTAGCAAATGAATCATGGGTTAAAGGCTTACGGCAACACGCAGCTGTCATTCTTTTACTTTAGAAAATGGCTAAGCGAGAGGAAGGGAGGGGTCAACGTTAGAATCTCAGGGGGAAAACAAAAGACTTTTGGCTGATTTCCCTTGCATCTTGGTGTAAAATATGGTATAAAATAAATACGCACTTAAGAAAAGGGCATTGAAAAAGAAAAAAGTTTTTCAAAATCCCTTGACAGTTCGCCCCTGTTTGGCTATAATAATGACCGTTGCATCTGCGGGTGTAGTTCAATGGTAGAATCCCAGCCTTCCAAGCTGGTCGTGTGGGTTCGATTCCCATCACCCGCTCCAGCAAGGGATGCTCCAATTTGCGCTTGTAGCTCAGGTGGATAGAGCAACTGCCTTCTAAGCAGTGGGTCAGGGGTTCGAGTCCCTTCAAGCGCGCCAATATATGGTGGGATTAGTTCAGTTGGTTAGAGCGCCAGTTTGTGGCACTGGAGGTCATCGGTTCGAATCCGATATCCCACCCCATTTTTTTGAATACGCCCGTAACCATTGGGGTGTCGCCAAGTGGTAAGCAAGGGACTTTGACTCCCTCACGCGTGGGTTCGAATCCCGCCTCCCCAGCCAGCGCCCCTCAGGGGGCGGATGCGATCCATTAGCTCAGTTGGCAGAGCACTTGACTTTTAATCAAGGTGTCCGGAGTTCGAATCTCCGATGGATCACCAGTAAATTTCCCTTAAAATCGCCGATTTTTGGCTATTTTAGGGGATTTTTTTATGCGCTTTTCCATGAGCACTTTTGTGCGAAATTTACGCTATTTTACCCTACTTTACGATAAAATGTATACCAAAATGTATACCACTCTTTGAGAGCAGGGGACGGTTCTCTGTATTACCCGGTTCGACCCCCGCCATCGGCACCAAAGGCTCTTCGCAAGATGCGAGGGGCCTTTTTCTGCTCTGTCGAATTCACTTTACAGAATATCATTTATCTGTTAAAATATAGCCGTAAACTCTGTATTTATTTTGCTATCTGAGAGATAGGGCGTATGAGAAATATGAGAAACGTGTATGTAATTTATAGTAAAACAGGTGACCGGCCCCTGTTTTATGGAATTAAAAGCCGCAAGAAGTTTTTGAATGTTTCTCTTAGGAGGATATTTAATTCATGATGGTAGCCTTTTTCTCTATTTTCCCATTTTGCGGATTGATCGTTGGCTGGATTGTTTGTTTGTTGTTTATATATTTAGTCAGAAAAAAAACGACACTAGAGATCATGGCATAGAAATTAATCACCATCTACGCGGATATTTTACTCTGTATATAATGCTACTAATCATTATAAAAGGTAACTTTGATAAAAATGTTCGTGCTGCTATATTCGTATCGGTGATTTCTGTTCTGAATTTATTAGTGTACTTGCTGTTCTTAATTGCAAATGGATTCGCACATGGCGAGAAAACGAAGAAAAGTTCGTTGCCAAAATGGGAAAAGGCACGCAAATGCTTAGTAATTATTTACTCTGTTATGCTGGTCGTTCCACCTTGCTGTGTTTCTTCATTTATGTTTTTGCTACTGAATAGAACAGTAAAACAGGGAAAGGTGGAAAAGCTATGAAAGAGAACAAATATATTATCAGCTATAGTATTCAGCTGATATTGACACTCGCTGTTTTGGGTGCAGTTATTTGGTACGCGCAAATTATGCCCATAAACACACCGCTTGTTTCTGCATTCAATTTTGATCTTGCTCAATTCGGAATAATCATCGGATTCGTCATTATTTGTCTTGTGTATATTTTCATTCTTGTCGGCTTCTTGGTTGCTGCAATTCGGCAGAAACAAAAAGGGAGTGATCATTATCTTGTTTCGTCTGCGAGAATCATTCTTCCTATTGTGTTTGTGTTCATCGCTCCATTTGTATTTACATTATCATTTTTGACTACAGAATCGGACAAAACGCTCGCTTCACCGCTAACCATTACAGCCGTATGTGATGAATTGGAAAAACAAGAACCGAGTGCCTTAGATGAAGAAGTGGGCCTAAATGATAATGGAGTTGATTTGCCGAACCACATTTCTGATGTGGTTTTAGAACAAAATTGTTTTGGTCGGTTAGGAAATGTTTCAGTTGAATACACACCGGATAACATGAAAGATAGTAGCATTTCATTTTATTGCTATTATGCAAAGAGTAATGTGGGGTTTGTGCAGAATAAAATTTGTGATCGCTCTGATGATGACTTTACATTAAGTAATCAAGAGAAAATTGGTGCGTATATGTTATATTACGGTCAGCCGGAGGGTGAGGATGACAATGTAATGGCGTACAATTTAGTACTACAAAGCAAGAATGATACATACATTTACGCGACTTGTCAGATCCAGCAAGGCAAGAATTATAAAATTCAGTATTCTAAGGAGAATTTTGTTGCCGATGCCACAGCGGTTATTGATACATGGAATAAGTAGTAAAACAGGGAATGTAGAACAGGGTAGAACAGGGGACCGTTCCTGTTCTATAGATTTGCAATGTGAGGAAAACATATGAAAAAA
>ENA-OQAS01000986-OQAS01000986.1-human-gut-metagenome-genome-assembly--contig:-NODE-986-length-14030-cov-2.007480_pt1 | contig 14030 bp, 21 predicted proteins | sample MGYA00242733_ERZ504523 | MGnify/ENA primary metagenome ERZ504523 (study PRJEB26092, sample SAMD00036239) | human gut metagenome | host: Homo sapiens | study: EMG produced TPA metagenomics assembly of... | reverse complement strand
TTTAGCAGATGGATTTGAAGAAATCGAAGGTTTAACTGTAGTTGATATGCTGCGACGTGCGGAGATTCCAACAGTTACAGTCTCTATCGGAAGTTCCAGAAATATCATTGGTGCACATCGTATTGAAGTTGAAGCAGATATCATGTTTCATGAAGTATTAGAAGCGGAGGGAGCAATGTATGTACTTCCAGGAGGAATGCCAGGAACGCTTCATCTAAAAGATCATGAAGGACTTGGAAAATTACTTCAGAAGGCGTATAAGAACGAGAAGTATCTTGCAGCATCTGTGCAGCACCAACAGTATTTGAAAAATACGGATTTCTAGAAGGAAGAAAGGCAACTTCATATCCAGCGATGGAAGAAGAATTAAAATCCGCAGATTACCAGACAGATAAAGTTGTAGTAGATGGAAAAATCATTACAAGTCGTGGAATGGGAACAGCGATCGATTTTGCAGCCAAATTAGTAGAAATCATCAAAGGAACAAAAGAGAAGGACGAATTACTGAAAAGTATTGTATACGGAGAATAATCATTTATGGACAAATCAGAGAAAATCAGCTGGTTTGAGCAGTTTAAGATCGCCTGCTTAAAACCAAGCCAGTACAAAAGACTTCTTAACCTTGCAAAAGGGAAGTTATTTTATTTCTTGCAGCGATCACATTGATTACAACGATTCTCGGATATGGAATGGATGTTGCAGGATTTACAGTCAGTGTTGGTGGATGGAAGAATTTTATTTTAAACAGACTGCCTGCATTTGAATTAAAAGATGGAACATTATCTGTTGATCAGGAGATGGATTTTGAGATCGGCGGTGTACATTTTGTGCAGATACATCCAAGGATAAAGTATCAACTGAAGATTTAAGCAATAAGTATCAGATGGAACTGGTATTTGCTAAGAATGAGATGGTGGTAAAGAATACAGCTGTTGGAAACATGATGAATACTTTTTCATTTAAGAATATGAAGAATGTTGAATTCAATAATCAGGCAATGCTATCTATGGTGCCGATGATCCGTATTTTTATCGTGATCATGTTCTTTACACAATGGATCGCAAATATTATTTCTTATTTAACAGTCTGTATTTTTATTACAATGCTCACATATTTTAATCAGAGAACAAGAATGGACCGTAAGAATCGAGAAGATGTATCCTTTGGAAAGATCTTTAAGCTGTCTATTTATGCCAGAGTTATATTTGAACTGGTGGAGACGATCGGTGTAACAGCAGGTTCTGCGATATTTACAGGAATGGCATGGATGTTTATTTCTTATTTTGGAAGTTATCAACTTTTACTCGCAGGATTTATGCGTCCGGAAGACCGTCAGAAACCAGACGAAATGCTGTAAAACAATCGGAATTGATCTAAAAATGTGTACAAAGAGAAAGGCCTCGGACATTTGTCCGAGGCTTCTCTAATGTCATATGTAGTTTGGGTATTGTGCTGGGTCTTACTTTTAAGTTTCAAAACTAGTCATTATGATTCGTCTCATTCTAGTCTCGTTCTAGTTGTCATTGTCAGTCTCATTCTAGTCTCATTTCTAGTCGTCATTGTTAGTCTCATTCTAGTCAACATAGCAAGTCTGTGTTCAAGTCAATGATGTGTCCGTTACTCTTGTCTGCAAGATGCCAAAAACTTGTCAAAAACTAGTACGCGGTTATGTATAAAGTCTTAAGAAAGAATTTCGTATATCGATGGAGAAGACCCAAGGAATTACCATTGATATACAAAAAAGGCGCTCCAATCCTATGATCGGAACGCCTTTGTTCTTGAACAATTTTAATTATACACATACTATAGAAAATGTCAATAAAATCATTTGTACATTTTCAAAAACATTAAAGATAAATAGTAAAAAGAGCAGATAGGGAAATCTGCTCTTTTTGAGGGGAGTATAAATAAATTAATAAGGGGTTATAATCGAAAATAAACATATCCTCGATAAGTTCATGATATATGATTGGTTGAAAAAAATCAAGTGATTTTTTAAAAAAGTAAAATAAAAGTAAAATAATTTTTTTGTGTATATATGAAAGAGATTTCGCACAAATAATGCTGTACTAAAAAGAAAGGAGAATGAACATGGCAAAGAATTGTTCGAATTCAAGTAACAAAAATCAGTCTTCCAATACAAGCAACAGCGGAGGATCTAACAGATCAAAGAACCAGAATAAAAACAAAAGTCAGAATAGTTCAACAAACAGCAGCAAAAATGCAAATGATGAATACTAATTAGAAAAGAGGAATCCTTGTGAAATCGGCATAAGGATTCCTCTTTTCTATAGAAAATACTTGTTAGTTCCAAGAGTCTGTGATGTGCATATGCTAACAAAAAGAGGACTTTTATGGAATTTGAAAATATATCATTAAAAGAAGGGATCAAGCTTTCAAGAGATAAAAAGCATTATATTTTGATGGATGTCAGAGAGGAAGAACGGTACAAAGAAGGGCATTTAGAAAATGCGATCAGCTGTCCCTATGGAATCTTAAAAGAGTGTTATGAACAGATGGATGGGAAAAAGATCATTGTTTATTGTGATTTCGGCGGACAGAGTATGATGGCAGCCAGACACTTGAGGAAAGATGGATTTGAAGTTTATAATATCATCGGTGGTGTCTATTATTATATGAAAGAAAAAGAACAAAATAAGTCAGAGGCTTAGCATGTTACAAAGTTGACAGTTGACGAAAAATAAGGAAAACGGTAGAATAGGAACAGAATAAAATACAAAGGAGAATTGAGTGAAGACAGTTGAACTGATTGCACCATGCCATTTTGGGCTGGAAGCAGTATTAAAAAGAGAGATCCTGGACTTAGGATATGAAATTGTTAAAGTAGAAGACGGGCGAATAACATTTCGTACAGATTTAGATGGGATTGCCCGTGCGAATATATTTTTAAGAACAGCAGAAAGAATCTTATTAAAAATAGGTTCTTTTAAAGCATATACATTTGATGATCTGTTTGAAGGAACAAAGAAACTTCCATGGGAAGATTATATTCCAGAGAATGGACGTTTCTGGGTAAAGAAGGCATCAACAGCGAAGAGTAAATTGTTTAGCGCACCGGATATCCAGTCAATTGTCAAGAAGGCTATGGTTGATCGTATGAAGTCTAAATACAAAGTATCATGGTTTAATGAAGATGGAGATGATTATCCGGTCCGCGTATTTATTTTAAAGGATCAGGTGACGATTAGTTTAGATACAACAGGTATACCGCTTCATAAGAGAGGATACCGTAAGTTGGTCAGTGAAGCACCAATCCGTGAGACACTGGCAGCAGCTCTTCTTATGCTCACACCATGGCATAAGGATCGAATCTTAGTCGATCCATTCTGCGGAAGTGGAACATTTTTGATCGAAGCGGCAATGATGGGGATGAATATGGCACCAGGAATGAATCGTTCTTTTGAATCTGAACATTGGAATAATTTCCTGCCAAAGAAAGCATGGTATGATGCTATTGATGAGGCAAATGATCTGGTTGATCATGATGTAGAGATGGATCTTCAGGGATATGACAAAGATCCAAGAATGTTAAAGATCGCAAGACAGAATGCTCAGGATGCAGAAGTTGATCACTTGATTCATTTTCAGCAAAGAGAGGTCAAAGATTTACGACATCCAAAGCCATATGGATTTATCATTGCTAACCCTCCATATGGAGAACGACTGGAAGATCAGGAGACTCTCCCACAGCTATATACAGAGATGAAAGAAGCATTTGACCGCTTGGATACATGGTCTAAGTATGTCATCACTTCTTATGAGGATACAGAAAAATATCTTGGAAAACCAACAAAGAAACGTAAAGTTTACAATGGAATGATCCGAGGAGAGTTTTACCAGTACCTTGGACCGAAACCGCCAAGAAGGAGAAAATAATGAAACAGAGATTAATCTTTGCCACGGGCAACGAACATAAGATGAAAGAGATCAGAGAGATCCTTGATGAATCCAAATACGAGATCATTTCTATGAAAGAAGCAGGAGTAGACATTGACATCGTAGAAGATGGAAAAACATTTGAAGAAAATGCGTTGATCAAAGCAAAAGCGGTGATGGAAGTCACAGGACAGTTAACACTTGCAGATGATTCAGGATTAGAAATTGATGCACTAAATGGAGAACCTGGAATCTATTCTTCCAGATATCTTGGAGAAGATACTTCTTATGTGAAGAAAAACAGTGTGATCCTTGAAAGATTAAAAGATGTACCAGAAGAGAAGAGAAGTGCAAGATTCGTTTGTGCGGTCGCAGCTGCATTTCCAGATGGACAAACGAAGGTGATTCGTGGTACTATGGAAGGGATTATAGGATATGAGATCAAAGGAGAGAATGGATTTGGATATGATCCGATCTTCTATTTACCACAATATGGGAAGTATAGTGCCGAACTGAGCAGTGATGAGAAGAATGCGATCAGTCACAGAGGCGAAGCACTGAGACGTATACGAGAAGTTTTGTAAATAAAACAAGGAGAAAGTTTATGAGGATATTGGTGATCAGTGATTCCCATGGACGCAATGATGATATCGAGGGAGTTTAAAACAGGTAGGCGACATCGATATGAATGATCCATTGCGGAGATGTGGAACGTGGAGATTCATACATACGAGAAATAGCGGACTGCCCAGTAGTTATGGTCGCAGGCAACAATGATACTACTTAGATCTGCCAAGCGAAGAAGAAGTGAGAATTGGCGATTATAAAGTATTAGTGACTCATGGACATGGCTATTATGTAAACTCAGGTGTGGATTATTTAAGAGAACATGCTTTGGAATATGGATATGATGTTGTAATGTATGGACATACTCATGTGCCATATATTGAGATTGGGGATGATGTAACGATCTTGAATCCAGGAAGTATATCTTATCCTCGTCAGCCAGGAAGGAACCAACATTTCTTATTATGGAGATTGACGAAGAAGGACAGGCACATTATGCCCATGGATATTACAAAGAACAGTTTGACGAATTAATGCTATAATATGAATGATGGAAGTATCGTAGGTGGTATTTCCATCTTTTTTCTGCGATAGGTTTGATTTGATAAGATAAGAAAGGGATGACAATGAAGAAAAAAGATATCATTGAAGGAAAGATCATAAAGACAGAATTCCCGAATAAGGGAACATTTATCTGCGAAGATCAGAAAGTTACAGTCAAAGGTGTCATTGATGGGCAGACGATCAAAGGGCAGGTTACCAAGAAGAGAAAAAGTGGCTGTGTGGTAAGATTGTTAGATGTATTAGAGAAATCTCCATTAGAAGATGCAAAACCAGTCTGTCCACACTTTGGAATATGCGGTGGATGTTTTATCAGACGGTATCTTATGAAAACCAGTTAAAGATCAAAGAGGGAATGGTACGTGATCTGTTAAAAGATCATGTCAATGATGATATATGGGAAGAAATCAAAGGAAGTCCCAAAGTGCATGGGTATCGCAATAAAATGGAATTCTCTTTTGGTGATGAGGTAAAAGACGGTCCATTAGCATTGGGAATGCACAAAAAGAACACATTCCATGATATTGTAAACATCACAGACTGCCAGATTGTGGACAATGATTACAATCTGATCGTAAAATGTGCATTAAATATCGCACAACAGATGGAGCTGCCATTCTATCATAAGATGCGACATGAAGGATATTTCAGACATTTAGTTGTAAGAAGAGCAGAAAGTTCTGGAGATATTTTGGTAAATATTGTAACGACATCGCAGGTAGAAGCAGATCTTACCAAACTTCGAGATACATTATTAGAATTACCATTGAGTGGAAAGATCATTGGGATTCTTCATACAACAAACGACAGCCTTGCAGATGTGGTACAGGCAGACAAAATAGATATTTTATATGGACAGGATTATTTCTATGAGGAAATTTTAGGATTAAAATTCAAGATTTCACCATTTTCATTCTTCCAGACAAACACATTAGGGGCAGAGGTACTTTATAAGACTGCCAGAGATTTTGTTGGGGAGACAAAAGATAAAGTGATCTTTGATCTGTATAGTGGAACTGGAACGATCGCGCAGATGTTAGCACCAGTTGCTAAGAAGTTGTTGGAGTCGAGATCGTTGAGGAAGCGGTAGAGGCAGCGAAAGTCAATGCAGAATTAAATGGATTGGATAATTGTGAATTTATTGCAGGAGATGTATTAAAGGTTGTGGATGAATTAGAAGATAAGCCAGACTTTATCGTACTTGACCCTCCTAGAGATGGAATCCATCCAAAAGCGATTCAGAAGATTATTGATTTTGGGGTTGAACAGATGGTATATATCAGTTGTAAACCGACAAGTCTTGCGAGAGATCTGGAAGTGTTTGAGGCAGCAGGATATAAAGTTAAGCGAGCTACAGCGGTAGATCAGTTCCCGAATACGGTTCATATCGAGAGTATGGTGTTGATACAAAAGGACAATATCTAAAAATCCTTGAATTTAAGCGGTTTGTGAAGCATTTTAGTTTTAAGAAAATAAGTGAAAGTAAATCATCGGACAGATGATAAATTATAGGGATACTTTAATTACAAGTATCTCTATTTTTATACAAAATTTATAAAGAAGGAGAATTGAATACACGTTGTGATATGTTTTTGCGATATTCAGAAGGCGATATTCCTTTTGTCTTTTGAAAAACACGGCTAAAATACAGAGGATTGTCATAACCAATAATCTGTGCGATTTCATTGATATTATATTGTGTATTTTGAAGTAATGCCTCTGCATTATATATTCTTTTTTTAGAATATACTGTTTTGGTGTAATCCCAGTGTATAATTTAAAATTACGGATAAACCAACTAGTACTAAAATGATTTTCTTTGGCATAATCATCAATATTAATTGGTTCATTATAATGTTCACAAAAGTAAGAGATTGCGTTATCTATTTCTTCGAAAGCATGTGAATTATCAGAATTGAGAGATGATTTAAAATGTCGCTGAAGTCTGATAAAAATCTGTCGTAAATATATTTCAAGCATTTCTTCATAACCATCTTGGCACATTTGCAATTCTTTTATCATAGAACAAAACAGATTTTGATATTCTGCACCGGATCCACAGTGAAAAACTTTTTTATTAGTAAGTCCATAAGAACGAAGCAGGTTCGTGACATTGTTTCCAGTAAAGTGAACCCAGTAACTTCAGTTTGATCTTTTGCGTAATATTCGTATTTTGTGGTTCTTTTGGACGATATAGAACCATATGACCAGCATGAACAATAGTTGCTTCATCATTGTTATTCAAAATGAAATGTGCTTTTCCAGCAGCAATATAGAGTAATTGAAAATCTAGTCTACCACGAGGTCGCCATGTGGGGAGTTTGGGACGTGTATATAATTTTATAAGTTCCACACATAGTTATGACAAGAGGTTTGGATTTGTCTTTTCGGTCAATGGTTGAATTGTTTAGATATGCATTATTTGTATACATTATAGCTCCTTACATATAGAATGAATCGAAAATATGAAAGATCGATGCAAAAATTCACTTATATTTACTATATAATTTTACCATTTTACAACTATACTGTCTATTTTAATTTGAAATGATAAAAATATCTCTATATTTATGTAAATTTGATAGAATTTCAATGAAAGTTCAAAAAAGTGTATGTTAAAAATAATAAAAAACAAAAATATATACATTTTTTTGTTGATAGTGTTGTTTTGTGTATGTTTTGAATAATTTATGAAATGGTCTTTGACAATAATTATATATATACTATGTATAAAGAAATTGAGAAAACATTATGGTAAATGAAAGGAGAAATTTTTACATGGAAGAGAGGAAATACCTAAAATGGTATAACAAAGTGGGTTATGGATCAGGCGATATTGCAGGAAATGTTGTATATGCATTTCTGACATCTTTTGTAATGATTTATTTGACAGACACCATAGGCTTAAATGCAGGTATTGTCGGTACATTAATTGCTGTATCGAAATTATTTGATGGTGTATCAGATATTTTCTTTGGTTCTATGATTGACAGAACAAAGAGCAAGATGGGAAAAGCCAGACCATGGATGTTTTATGGATTCTTTGGATGTGCTGTAACATTGTTTGGTGTATTTGCTATTCCAACCAGTCTGGGCAAGACTGCACAGTATGCATGGTTCTTTATTGCATACACATTATTAAACGCAGTATTCTACACAGCAAATAATATTGCTTATGCAGCATTGACATCGCTTGTAACAAAGAATGCGAAAGAGCGTGTTGAAATGGGTTCATTTAGATTTATGTTCTCATTTGGTACCAATCTTTTGATTCAGTCCATCACATTTGGACTTGTAGCATCATTTGGCGGTGGGGCAGCAGCATGGAGAATTGTAGCAATCATATACTGTATCGTTGGTATCATATCAAATACATTGTCATGCTTTTCGGTTAAGGAACTTTCTGATGCGGAGCTTAGAGATGGAAAAGAGGAAGAAGACAGTAAGCTTACATTGGCAGAAACATTTAAGCTACTTATATCTAATAAATATTTTGTCATGATTTGCGTTGTATATATTCTTCAGCAGTTAAGAGCAGCTATGCTTAGCGTTGGAACTTACTTTATGACGTATGTGCTTTTTAATCAGAAACTCTTCGGTGTATTCTCGTGGGCAATTAATATTCCATTGATTATAGCACTTGCTATCACACCTACATTGGTTGCAAAAGCAAGAGGAATGTACAAGCTTAATAAGTACAGCTATGTATTTGCTACAATCTGTCGTTTGGGAATTGTTGTAGCTGGATATTTAGGAAGCATTCCTCTTATGTTAGTGTTTACCGTATTAACATCTCTTGGTGAAGGACCTTGGCAAGGTGATGTTGGAGCAGTTATCGCAAACTGTTCAGAGCATACATATCTTAAGACTGGTAAGAGAATTGATGGTCTATGTTTTCGTGTACATCTTTTGGTACAAAGCTTGGTGGTGGTATTGGTGTAGCACTTCAGGATGGTTACTGGATGCAAGCGGATATGTTAATAATGTAGCTGTTCAGTCAGCAAGCTGTATCAGTATGATGAATGTTATGTACTTGTGGTTACCATTTGCGTTTGATTTGATTATCACAATCATTCTTTCATTCATGAATATTGAAGGTGCAAACGAACAGTTAAAAGAAGTATGGAATAAAGAAATAGCCTCCAGAGTGAATATTTACTTTTGGGGCTAAATGTAAAATTAGAAAGCGAGGTATGAAAATGAACGCAGATATCAGATGGATTGATAATCCGGAAATATTCAGAGTGAATCAGATTGCAGCACATAGCGATCATGACTATTTCACAAATTATGAAGCGTTGAACAGCAATTCACATAACTTAATACAATCATTAAATGGACAGTGGAAATTTTGTTTTAGCAGAAATGCGATGAGCAGACCGGCTGATTTTTATAAAGAGGATTATGATACATCATATTTTGATAAGATTATGGTTCCGGGTCATATTGAGCTTGCCGGTTATGATCAGATTCGTTATATCAATACCCTGTATCCTTGGGAAGGTAAGAACTACAGAAGGGGTGCTTACAGTATAGAGAGTGCAGGAGATGGAACAGGAATGTTCAGCGAAGCTGAGTATAATCCGGTTGGTTCGTATATTAAAAAATTTGACTTGGATAAGGAGCTTTGTGGTAAGAGAGTTAGACTGTTCTTTGAAGGTGTGGAGCAGGCGATGTATGTATGGTTGAACGGTGAATTTATAGGCTATGCAGAAGACAGCTTTACACCATCCGAATTTGATCTGACACCATATATCAGGGAAAAGGATAATGTGCTTGCAGTTCAGATTCACAAGATGTGCAGTGCAGCATTCTTAGAGGATCAGGATTTCTTCCGCTTCTTCGGTATCTTCCGAAATGTATCTCTTAGAGCACTTCCGGAAGCACATGTGGAGGATATGTGGTTGAATCCGGTGCTGAATGAGGATAATGTGAGCGGAACATTAAATACAAATATTCGTGTATCTGCTACAGAAAATCAGGATGTGTGTGCACGGATTATATTAAAAAATGTGGATGACCAGGTTATCTTAGAAAGAAATATTGAATTAGAAGATAAAGATGGAGACTTGTTGGCAGCATATCAGACGATATCAAAGACATTAAAAAGTGGGATGATCATACGCCATATCTTTACAAGGCTTACATCGAATTATTAAAAGCAGATGGAGAAATCATAGAAGTTGTTCCGTACAGAATTGGATTTAGAAGAATTGAAATCAAGAACAAGGTAATGCTTTTAAATGGAGAACGACTGATTATCAATGGTGTTAACAGACATGAGTGGAATCCAAAAACCGGAAGATGCATCGGCTTGGAGGATATGGTTTCTGATATAAACTGTATGACAAGAAACAACATCAATGCAGTAAGAACCTGCCATTATCCGGATCAAATTCCGTGGTATTACATGTGTGATGATGCTGGAATCTATGTGATGGCGGAGACAAACTTAGAGAGTCATGGCTCATGGCAGAAGCTTGGTGCGGTTGAGCCGTCAGTCAATATCCCAGGATCCATTTCACAGTGGAGAGAGGTTGTAGTAGATAGAGCCAGAACAAATTATGAGACGTTTAAGAATCATACATCTATTCTTTTCTGGTCACTTGGAAATGAATCCTATGCAGGTGATGATATTAAGGCTATGAATACTTACTTTAAGGAGAGACAGGATGGAAGACTAGTTCATTATGAAGGCTCCTTCTATACAAGACAGTATGAGGATACCATATCTGATGTAGAAGTCGTATGTATGCAAAGCCTTATGAGATAAGGGAATATCTGAGCAACCATCCGAAGAAGCCATATCTTCTTTGCGAGTATATGCATGATATGGGAAACTCCTTAGGAGGATTTGATTCTTATATTAAACTGATTGATGAATTTGAAATGTATCAGGGTGGATTCATATGGGATTTTATTGATCAAGCAATTTTAGTAAAAGATCATGTAACAGGAAAAGAAGTTCTACGCTATGGAGGAGACTTTGATGACAGGCCATCAGACTACGAATCTCAGGAAATGGAATCGTATTTGCTGATCGAAAAGAAAAACCAGCAATGCAGGAAGTGAGGTATTACTATGGCTTATACAGATAAAAGTAAATTAAGAGTTGTATATGGTGATTATACACTTGGTGTACATGGTAAAGAATTTAATTATATATTTTCTTATGCACAAGGTGGATTAGAATCTATAGTAAAAAATGGATATGAATGGTTATATCGCTGTCCAAAGCCTACTTTTTGGAGAGCCTTGACAGATAATGATCGAGGAAGTAAATTTCATATTAAGAGTGGAAGCTGGCTTTCAGCCGATATGTTTATCGATTGTAAAGATGTTCAGGTTTTTATGGATGGTGAAGTACAAAAAATATATGCACCAGATAATAATAGTTATGAAGGAGATGTTTCAGCTGATGAGATCAGGGTTCAATATACTTATGAAACAATCAATACTCCTTCTACAACGGTTGTTGTAACATATACGGTAGATATTACAGGAAAAATTCAGGTGAATGTGCATTATAATGGTGTTAAAGGATTACCTGAATTCCCAGTCTTTGGTATGAGGTTTGTTATGCCAACGTTGGCAGATAAATATTTATATAAAGGATTATCAGGAGAAACTTATCCAGATAGAAAAGCAGGAGCAATAGAAGGAGTCTATGAAGTTTCTGATTTGAGCCTAACACCATATCTTGTTCCACAGGAATGTGGTATGAGAATGGATACAGAATGGGTAGATATTGTAAGACATACGAGTCTCGATAATAGCAGGACAGATTATTCATCTCAAACACTTCGTATTGAGAAAAAAGATGAGCCATTTGCTTTTCATGCTTACCTTATACAGCATCTGAAATTGAAAATGCATTGCATCATGAAGAATTGCCACCAGCAAGAAGAACGATTCTTTGTATTTATGGAGCAGTTCGAGGTGTTGGAGGCATTGACAGTTGGGGCAGCAATGTAGAAGATGAATATTGTATCAGTGCAGAAGAAGATATAGATTATTCATTTACTATCTGTTAAGCAAAGTAGGGACACATATGAATGTTAAGATTACTAGAGATTGGATAAAAAGCTTTTTTGATTAGGACCAACGGTAGATTTAGTCGGTAAACTCATTAAATCACGAAGTGTTACCGAGAGAAGTGCAACATAGATTATAAAGAGCAGTTGCAAAAAAAATCAATATAATAAAAGATAAAATTTGTTTAATATGCATATTTTGTCTTTTTATATATAAACAACTCAAATATTTTTATTATGCCTTGAACATTTTGTTCAGGGCATTTTTAATGAAGACGATAGATAATCGAAAAAAGATTAAAAGAAATTTTTAATCTGAATCATTAATATATCATAATTTTTTATTTGCAATAGTAATTTCTGGGGATAGTTTGCAAAACTAACTTCTGGCTTTGACTTAAATGGACTGGAATTTAGTTTTGCAATTCAACAAAGAATTTTAAAGAAAAAGAGTTAGAAGAATCTTTAGAGAAAGTTGGAATATCTGGGACATAAGGTTTGCGAATTAAGTGGTGGAGAACAACAAAGAATAGCAATTGCAAGAACGATGTTAAAACCATGAAAGATTATACTTGCAGATGAACCAACTGGAAATCTTGATACAAGCAATAAGGAAAAAATTACTCATTAAGACAAATATGCATTAATTAGTTAAAAACTTGACATTAAAATATAAACATATTATAATTACTATACAATTAAATAAAAACTTCAGGCAGGGTGTAATTCCCTACCGGTGGTAAAGCCCACGAGCCGTAAGGCATGATTCGGTGAAATTCCGAAGCCGACAGTATAGTCTGGATGAAAGAAGAAAAAAAACATGAAAAAGTTTCTTTAACTATGATTAATTGCTCTGGGATATTTTTATTCCAGAGCAATTGATTTATATATAAACAATTCAAATATTTTTATTATGCCTTGAACGTTTTGTCCAGGGCATTTTTTAATGGAGGCGGTATAGGATAATCAATAAAAGAAATCATCAACAAAAACTTTAGAACAATGTTAGGAGGAAACAAGATGGTAACGTTTCATACAATTAAAGAAGCATTAGAAGATTTAAGAAGAGGGAAGATTATTTTGGTAACAGATGATGAGGATCGAGAAAACGAGGGAGATTTTATTTGTGCAGCACAATTGCAACCACAGAAAATATTAATTTCATGGCAACACATGGAAAAGGACTGATCTGTATGCCAATGTCAGAGGAATATGTAGAAAAACTAAAACTGCCACAGATGGTAGAAAATAATACAGACAATCACGAAACAGCATTTACAGTATCCATTGATCATATTACAACAACGACAGGAATTTCAGCGGTAGAACGTTCGATTACAGCTCTTGCATGTGTTAAGGAAGATGCAAAACCAGAAGATTTCCGAAGACCAGGACATATGTTTCCATTAAAAGCAAAGAAAAATGGAGTATTAGAAAGAAACGGACATACCGAGGCAACGGTAGATTTATGTAGATTGGCAGGTTTAAAAGAATGTGGATTGTGTTGTGAGATTATGAGAGAAGATGGAACAATGATGAGAACGGAGGAATTATCAAAATTGGCACAACAGTATCAAATGAAATTTATAACAATAAAAATTTGCAAGATTACCGAAAATGCAAGCAAATATAAAAGAAATGTTAAGATATAGGTTAAATAATTGTCATTGATATGTTGGAATGATACTACATGTATATAATTACAGCTACAGTCCATGGACACATCAGCTGAATATATTGTTCAACCTGAGAAACCACTTAGAAATAAGTGGTTTCAGACTGTAGACAAAGTCCCGGTATTTGCCGGGACTTTTACTATGAGCACTGTTTTTCTGGTATAATAAAATTATCAGAAAGGCGGTGTTTTTTATGATGACGAAAAATGCAGACAAGAAACGAGAACAGATGATGATGTTCTCAATGGATTCCATGGTTCCGCAGGATCATATGCTAAGATTGATTGATAAAGCA
>ENA-OQAS01000985-OQAS01000985.1-human-gut-metagenome-genome-assembly--contig:-NODE-985-length-14034-cov-2.118717_pt1 | contig 14034 bp, 18 predicted proteins | sample MGYA00242733_ERZ504523 | MGnify/ENA primary metagenome ERZ504523 (study PRJEB26092, sample SAMD00036239) | human gut metagenome | host: Homo sapiens | study: EMG produced TPA metagenomics assembly of... | reverse complement strand
AAGCGGCATTGTTTATTTACGCGAGCAACATACTTCTGTTCCGGTTAATACGATACCTGCTTCATAGGTATCAAGTATTTCGTAATCGTGAAACGCACGACGATTTTTAGCAATGGTTTTTTCTTTTGCTGACATCTCTTACATCCCTGGCACAAAGGAAACGTTTTCATCCAAGTCGAGAATAAAGCGCTTTAACAACGCAACGGTTTCCTCTAAATCGGACAGCTTCAAAACTTCGGTAGGCGTATGCATATAACGAAGCGGTATTGATACCAGACCGCAGGCGCATCCACCCCTTTGCACTTGCATAGTTCCCGCGTCAGTGCCAGTCACTCCAGGTTCTGCCTCAAACTGAACAGCGATTCCTTCCTTCTTTGCTGCCGCGCACAAACGCTCGAACACCGCAGGATTAATGTTGGGTCCACGCGCAATAACGGGGCCCTCTCCACAGATCACCTTACCGTAACGAGATTGATCTATGCCAGGATAATCAGTCGCATGGGTTACATCAACCGCAATTGCCACATCAGGATTTACTCCATAGGCCGAAGTAGTTCCGCCTCGCAAGCCAATTTCTTCTTGGACGGTAGCAGCACAAATATAGTCACCTTTTGCTTTGCCGCTTTTCTTCAATTCCTCCATAACGCGCGTAATAACGTACACGCCCGCTTTGTCGTCAAAACCGCGGGACACCGCCATACCTTTGCCCATTTTTTCAAAACCAACACCATAGGTAATAACATCGCCCACTTTAACAAGAGACTTAACTCGGCGAGGAGATAAGCCAGATCGATAACGAGGCTTGTAAGCGGCGTAACCTTTTTTCGCTCGTCTGCTTCTATAAGATGAATGGGTTTTCGCCCCACTACTCCACGTAAAGTTTCCGTACTCGTATGGACATCGACACGCATGCCAGGAAGTATCGCCGCATCAACTCCGCCGACAGCTGCAACGCTTAAGAATCCCTGATCTGAGATATGGGTAACCATCAGCCGACTTCATCCATATGGGCAGCAATCATAACTGACGGTGCTGATCCGCTACCAACCAATCGAGCATGAACCGACCCCATAACATTCGTTTCGATTTCGTCTGCTACCTCTGAGAGACGCTCACGAACCACCGAAGCAATACGCGTTTCAGTTCCCGTAACCGATGGAGTTTCTACCAATTGCTTTAAATATGCTTTATCTACTTTTGACATATATGCCTCTCTATCTGCAAAACGAGTGCTATCTCATTTCTTATAACCAGCATGTTAGCTTTCTTCTATAAACAAGAAGCCTTTCTCTAGAATTAAAAGACTATTTTTGTCTACCACCTATGCAAGGCTTCCATCTTTATGCAAGGTTTTAAAGCTTTCTTGAATAATTCTCTATTATAGGTGCTTTGCCTCTCTAGCCCCAACGATCATTTGCGTAAACAAGCCTTGAATCATGACGCTCTTCGGGAGCCAGTTTGAATGAAAGACGCCTTCCTCTTGGATATGCCCCCACTAGTACCACGCGCAAACGCTGGCCAAGTCGATAAACTCTACCTGTCGATACCCCACAAAGAAGATGGCGAGCAGGATCGAGAGAAAAGTATTCGTCGCCCAATTCTTCCACCGGTAAAGTACCCGTTGCGGTGTTTTCCAATCGCACCGTTACTCCAAAAGTTGAAACTTGCGAAATTACTCCATCGTAGGTTGAACCGATAAAAGCCTGCATATACTCAACAATTTTAACAAGCTGAGATTGGCGCGCAGCCTTTTCCGCTCTTCGTTCCATTTCAGAAGAATGTTCTGCCATCCAAGGAAGCGCATTTTTTGCGCTTCAAAAGTTTCACTCTTCCCGAAGAAGCCTTCTTTGAGCATTCGATGAACAAGCAAATCAGGATACCGCCTGATAGGAGAAGTAAAATGACAATACGTATCAAGCGCTAAACCATAATGAAAATCTTGTTCGGCGCGGTATACCGCTCTTTTCATTGCGCGTAATAATAAGGTATTCACCAACTCCTGCAAAGGATGGCCACTTACCCGCTCAAGTATTTCTTGAAGCGTTTGAGGGTTCCCATCACAGAAAAGTCGCTTATCAATATCGTTAAAAAGAGGAAACTCTCGCAGCACAGCATACAAAGAACGCAAAGCATCCCCATCTGGCGCATCATGAACACGGAAGACGCAAGGAAGATTCTTGCCTAAAAGCCATTCAGCAACAAGGTGGTTAGCCAAAATCATAGACTCTTCAATAAGCTGTGTTGCATCAGTTTTTCTTCGATACACAATTTCAAGAGGATTGCGATTACTATCAAGCTTGACTTTGGCTTCTACCCTATCAAAATCCATACAGCCATCTTTTTTTCGGCGCTCAAACATAGCCTTTGCGATAAAGTCAAGCCCTACAATTCTCTGCTGAAGTTTTTCTAAAACCTCCAAGGAAAGCGGTATTGACCCATGAGGAACCTCGCAAGAACTTACCGCTTCATTTATTTGATCAATCGGTTTTTTCTGATGATATGAATCAAGGATAGCCTGAGCCTGATCATAAGATAAACGAGCCGACGAACGAATAACCGAAGGAAACACCTCATATGAGAGCACTTTACCTGCAGGGCTTAAAAGCGCTTCCACGGTAATTGTGGGACGATTTTGTGCAGGCACCAACGAACAGAGATTGTTGCTGAGATGTTCTGGAAGCATAGGAATTACGCGATCAACCAAGTAAACCGAAGTTGCCCTTCGACGCGCATCAAGATCCAAAGATGTACCAAAGGGAACATAACGAGACACATCCGCAATGTGCACCCCAAGACGATAGTTTTGACCGTCCCGCTCCAGCGAAACGGCATCATCAAAATCACGCGCATCGACAGGATCGATAGTAAAAATAAACTCTTTAGTTAAATCACGATACCCCTGCACGAAAGCCTCATTCGCATCAAATTGAGCAGCGTTGGCTTCCTGTAAGGCAGATTCCGAAAACTTTGTTTCAAATTGCTGTTCAGCGATAATGAGATCTATCGCAATATCGACATCGTCTTCCGAACCAAGAACCCGCACAACTCTTCCCGTAGCCGCTGAAGTACGGGTGGGAAATTCTTGGATTTGAACTTCAACAATATCGCCTTCCTGAACAGAGGGTGCATCGCGTCGTAAGGTAAAAATATCGTAAGGTATTGCGGGATCCTCGGGAACCACAATCCCGAAAGGCTCCGCAATTTCATAACGTCCAATAAAGGTATCTTTGCATCGCATTAAAACCTTCGTTACACGCGCAGTAGGTCTTCGAGATGTATGACCTTGATAATTTCTAGAATCAGATGATGATAGCCGTGAAACTTCTACTAAGTCACCGGGAAAAGCACCATTTACTTTAGATGCAGGAATAAAGTATTCCCCTTCAGCTGTTTTAACAAAACCAAAGCCTTGCGCATGTAATTCAAGGACACCTTGGGGGCGGGCCTTTGGTCGGCGACGAGCTTTTGAACTACGTCGTGCCATACGCGCAACCTTTCCTCACCTGATTGACAACTCTTTTTTCACTATAACGTAAACAACTAATTAGCTTTAATTATTCAAAGATCGGGCTACATCTATTGCAACGCTTTCTTGGGTGTTAGCGTTATTTGCCTCGATGTCAGGAGAAACACCATTTCCATCAAGCTGACGTCCGTTAGGGGTTAAATAATATGCGGCAGTATAACGCAGAGCTCCCCCAAATGAGAGAGGCTGCATGATCTGCACGCTCCCTTTACCCAGCGTAGTAGTGCCCACAACCGTCGCCCTTCCCGTTTCCTGCAGTGCAGCCGCAAGAACTTCAGCACAACCCGAAGTTCTGCCATTCACTAATACCACAAGAGGCGCGGTAGTCACACTTGAGCCATCTGCGCTCCTTGTAGTGATTCCCTCCGCTGTTTCAATTTGAACAACTTCGCCACTCTGAATGAAAAGTGAAGCGATATCCACCGCCTGAGTGAGATAACCTCCAGGTACATCACGTAAATCAAGCACATAGGAGTGCGCTCCCTCACTTGCTGATACCGATAAGGCATTTGATACAAGTGATGCAGAATCGGAAGTAATTTGAGAGAGTTTAATAATTCCTACGGAATCTTGAACTTCGTGAGTTACGTTGACAGCCGAATCGGAAGAGAATGTCAGAGAAGTACTGTACGTGGTTTCAGCTTCCCCTGACTCACTAGAAGGACGGCTCCAGATAATGAATACCGATTCTCCTTCTTCTCGCGAAAGCGCGTTGAGCACATCGGGGGCACTCCAGCATCTTTCGATACCCCATCAATCGAAACCACATGATCTCCAGGCTGAACACCCGCAGCTGCAGCAGGTGAAGACTCTAGCACATCCGCCACAAAACAATCGCCATCCGATTCTCCGAATAGAACACCAATCCCCGCCTCAGGGTTTTTTGTTGTAGCTAGATAGGCCTGGTAGCTTTGCTCGTCATAATAACGAAGGTAAGGATCGTTTGATGAACTTAAAAATGCAGAAAGAACGTTGGAAGTCGCTTGAGAAAGGTCATATTCATCCATGCCGTTCTGAGTTAATACCCCATCCACTTCCGCAACACGAGCAGAGAGTGAATTATACGTATCACCTGAAACCGTCATTCCAGGATTAACTTCACTATCAATGTCAAACGAAGATAAACCCATCGCTGATAGTAACTCGGTATTTCCCCTTACCAAAAAGCCCGCACAAAAGACTAAGCATACGAAAATGCAAGCACCGAGAATTTTCACGATGCTTGCATTGTGCTTATTCTTAGAAGCCGCTTTTGCCGTTTGTTTAAACGTATCCAACGATTCCTACGATTCTTATCTCTTAGAACTTCCTTAGACCTTCAAGTAACGACGCATTGCAAATGCCGAACCAAGAAGACCAATTACTAAACCTGCCACAATAAGAGCAACATAGATCAACATGAACATTGAAAAATCAACCGATACCGGAAGCCATGGAAGCGCTATGGATATTTGTGGAAGAACCACATTGCGTACAATTTCCAAAACCAAAATTGCAAGCAGCGAACCAATAATTGCGTGCAAGGAACCTTCTGCTAAGAAGGGACCACGAATGAAACCATTAGACGCACCTACCAAACGCATGATTGCGATCTCCTTGCGGCGTGCAAGAATAGCCAAACGAATGGTGTTATTGATAAAGATAAAGGCAATGACGATAAGCAGAGCAATAAGAGCAATACCCGCAATACGAATTGCATTCGTCAATGAGAACAATTTATCAACAGTCTTCTGACCATAATTGAGCGAATCAGCTGGGTTTTCAGGGTTGTCACAAACTGAAACAAAATCCTGATTAGCTACAATCTGATTTGCTACATCGGTTACACTTTGCGCTTCAGCAAGCTCTACGTCAATAGAAGCAGGAAGAGGGTTCTGGCCATCAAGCTGATCCACAATTTCAGGATTTGACGTTGATTGACGGAAGTTTTCTAACGCCTGATCCTTATCAGTGAAAGATACGCTTTCAACACCCGCATATCCCTGAATCTGATTCATTACGTTTTGTATATCTTCCTGAGAAGCTTCATCAGCAACAAAGGCAGTAATAGAAACCTGGTTTTCTACCGATGCCACCACGTTGTTAACAACGGCACCACCAATACAAAAGATGCCAATAATGAGCAACGACAGGAAAATGGTAATAATTGAGCCAAGCGTAGTAGAAAGATTACGCGTAAAACCCGTAAGAGATTCGCGGAAAAAGTAAAACAGACTAGACATCGAAACCGTACACCCCCCTGTCCTGGTCGCGAGTTAAAACGCCACGGTCAAGGGCAATAACGCGACGACGCATGTTGTCAACCATTTCACGGTCATGAGTTGCAACAAGAACAGTAGTTCCGGTGCGGTTAATGCGTTCCAGCAAGTCCATAATGCCGCGAGAATTTTGCGGGTCAAGATTACCCGTTGGCTCGTCACAGACCAGCAAAGGTGGACGATTACGATTGCGCGCGCAATAGATACACGCTGCTGTTCGCCACCAGACAACTGGTCGGGACGCTTCTCGAGTTTGTCCTGCAAACCGACCAGACGCAAAACTTCAGGAACCTGTGTGCGAATAACATGACGAGATTTTCCGATTACCTCTAAGGCAAACGCAACATTTTCGAAAACCGTCTTGTTTGGCAAAAGCTTAAAGTCCTGAAATACGCAACCGATATTGCGTCGCAGATAAGGCACACGCCAATTACGCATTCCGGTCAAATCTTCATCAGCGATGTAGATTTTGCCCTGGGTAGTTTAATCTGACGAATCAAAAGATTGATAAACGTAGATTTACCAGAACCAGAATGACCAACCAAGAACACAAATTCACCTGGGAAAATGTGCAATGAAACATCATTGAGAGCTGGTTTATTTGGTTGTGCTTCATATACTTTGGTTACGTGTTCAAACGTAATGACGGGATTACCCGTATATTGGGGAGTTGTGTCCACGTTCACCACCGGCAGCGACTCAGACAGCTGAGAAGCGACCTGGTTCACGCGAGGCTGCTGAGCATGCTTGCCCATAGGTTCCCCGTTAAACTCATTCGTCACAGTATGCTCCGTTCATGTGTTACCAATCTGTGAGACTTTAAAGAGTATATCAGTCCTCTACGCGACTACGAACCTTCTTCACAGCTTGTACAATCGCTTCAGCATCAAGTTCAAAGTAATGAAGAAGTTCTTCAAATTCGCCCGACTTGCCAAAACGATCACGCATTCCTACGAATTGCAGAGGATAGGGATGGTTTTCTGCAACAACTTCAGCAACTGCAGAACAAAGTCCGCCGTAAAACGGAATGTTCTTCTGCAACCACACCGCAACCCGTCTTTTCCAAAGAAGCAAGAATCGTTTCAAGCATCAAGAGGCTTTACGCAAAACGCATCGATTACTTCAGCAGAAATACCTTCCTTCTCCAGCAGATCAGCTGCTCTGAGGGCCTGATCGATTTCCACACCGCATGCAATAAGCGTAACGTCGGTTCCTTCGCGCAATACATACGCTTTACCCATTTCCAGCTCAACTTCAGGAGCATATACCGCAGGCACGCTTGCACGACCCATGCGAATATACACCGGACCTGGCGTTTGAGCAGCTAAACGAATTGCTGCACAGCATGCTGCATAATCTGCAGGAACCAATACCCGCATATTAGGCAATCCTCGCATGAGCGAAATATCTTCAAGCATTTGATGAGAGCCACCATCAGGGCCAACCGAAATGCCTGCATGCGTAGGAGCTATTTTTACATTGAGGTTGGAATAACAAACCGTATTGCGAATCTGATCATATGCACGACCTGTGCCAAATACCGCAAATGATCCGGTAAAAGCAATATTTCCTGCAAGGGAAAGACCCGCCGCTACACCGACCATATTTTGTTCAGCAATACCAACATTAAACAGGCGATCTTCGTTTTCAGGACGTGCCTGAGCAAATTTCTTGGTAGTTGTCGAACCGGTAAGGTCAGCGTCTACCGCAACAATATTCATCTTCTTCTGCAAGAGCAGCAAGCGTAACACCATATGCGGCACGGGTAGCTTTCTTCTCTTTGGCCTGTTCGGGACTAGCAAGCTTTACCACGTTACTTCACTCCGTTCACGCTAGCGCACTGTGCTGCCAATTCAGCAAGAGCAATCTTGGTTTCTTCGTCATTAGGTGCTTTGCCATGCCATCCAGCCTGGTCTTCCATAAAGGAAACCCCTTTACCTTTAACGGTATGAGCAATTACCAGCTTTGGCTTCGAGGTTTCAGATGCCTTTAGAGCAGAGAAGAGCTCGATAAGCGCATCAGTATCATGGCCGTTTACCTCATAGGTTTCCCACCCAAAGGCAGCAAATTTATCCTTTAGGGCACCTGAAGCACATACTTCTTCTACATGACCGTCGATCTGGAGTCCGTTGATATCAACAACTGCAATAAGATTACCGAGTTCTTTAAACGCAGCGAAGGTGGCAGCTTCCCAAACTTGTCCTTCTTGGCATTCGCCATCACCCATAAGTACAAAAACTCGATTTTGCTTTTTATCAAGCTTCATACCCGCAGCAAGACCTGCACCGATAGAGAGTCCCTGCCCCAAAGAACCAGTGGAAACCTCCACACAAGGAAGAAGATTTGAATCGGGGTGACCCTGCAAACGTGTGCCTAATTTGCGAAGAGTCTTCAATTCATCAACTGGCAAATATCCTGCTTCAGCAAGCGTGGCATACAAAGCAGGTGCCGCATGACCTTTGCCAAGAATGAAATAATCACGTTCATCCCATTTAGGACTTGATGGATCATGTTTCAACACACCACCAAAGTACAGCGCCGACAAGATATCGGTGCAAGAAAGAGATCCACCAGGATGACCACTTCCCGCCTCATGGACCATCTCGATAATGTCAGTGCGAATCGCACAAGCCTTTTCCTTAGCAGTAAGGGAATTCATGGCTTCCTTTCGATCGAGGGCTGCTGGTTTAGTCGTTCGATGTTTTTATAACGACGCCTTCCAACGATGATATCCAATTACAAATTCATCGATATCACCGTCGAGGGCGGCATCAACATTGCCACTTTCGATATTACTACGGGTATCCTTAATCAGTCGATACGGATAAAGTACGTAATTTCGAATTTGACTTCCAAAAGAATTATCCATCTTTTCACCCTTAAGTTCAGATAATTCTTCTTCACGCTTTTGCTGCTCTAGTTCATAGAGCTTGCCACGCAAAACACGAAATGCTGCTTCTTTGTTTTGAAGCTGCGATTTCTCATTTTGACACGTCACCACAATGCCTGTTGGAATATGGGTAAGACGTACCGCAGAATCGGTCGTGTTCACGCTCTGGCCACCAGGACCACTTGAGCGATACACATCAACGCGTACATCATTGGGATCAATTTCAACCGTAATGTCATCATCGGGCAATACCGGTACCACTTCTACCGCTGCAAACGTGGTATGTCGACGCTTTTTTTCGTCGGTTGGAGAAATGCGGACTAAGCGATGAACACCCGTTTCGCTTCTTAACATGCCATACGCATTATGCCTTCAACCTGAAAGCTTGCACGATTAAGGCCAATGCCATCCCCTGGAGTCAGATCCAAAATTCGGACTTTCCAACCTTAAGGTCGGCATAGCGGGTATACATGCGATAGAGCATCTCGGTCCAGTCCTGCGCTTCCAATCCACCACTGCCAGGATGAATAGAAACAATTGCATCAGCGGAATCATACGGCCCACTAAACCAAGATTCCACTTCGAAATCGTCGAGAGTCTTTTCCAGCTGAGCAAGATCGCCTTCCAATTCTTGGGCAAATTCTGGGTCCTCTTCAGCGAGCTCCTGAGCAGTTTGAATGTCATCAAAAAGAGCACAAGCTGCCTGGTAACGATCAATAATGTCGCGCAAAGCAGATGCTTGCTTTGAGACTTGCTGTGCATGTTCGGTGTTGTTCCAGAAGTCTGGCAAAGCAATTTGCTTATCAAGATCTGAAAGTTCTTGTGCACGATCATCTATATGAAGATAAGCACGCGCATCTTGAAGTCGTTGCTGTGCTTCATCAAGTGTCATCATGAAAATACTAATCCCTTCACGGCCTAACGCTAACTCAAAAGATGCGCCTTAAAACAGTAAAGGTTACCGCTTTAAGACGCATATTTTGGTCAGCGATTGGCGCCATGACACTTTTTAAATTTCTTACCAGAACCACAAGGACATGGATCATTACGTCCCACGTTAGCGTAGGATCATCCTTGTCCTTCTGAATAGTATGAGGCTTTGGTTGTTCAGGAGCGGGTTGCGGGGTTTGAGGAACACCCTGAGCTTGCGCCTGGGCTTGACGTACCCGTTGTGAACTCGTAGTTGACTCAGTAAGTGCCTCTTCAGGATTCGAATAGGTAACCTTACCATCAAGCGGAGTTTTTCTTCTTCAACAGGAGCTTCTTGCACCATTAAAGGAGCACGTAACAAGAAACGAAGGAAGCCTTCATAGATTGAATCCGTCAATGCCGCAAAAGCACGATGAGCCTCTTCGCGATATTCGGTCAGAGGATCGCGCTGCCCATAGGCACGCAAACCAATAGAAGCTTTCAAATAATCCATTTCCTGCAAGTGTGCCATCCAGCTTGTATCAAGGAAGCGCAACATAACTTGCGAAGCAATATCGGAGAACAGAGGTCCTATTTCTTCGACACGCTGGTTATATCGTTGTGTAATAAGCTCGATCAATCCATCCATGAGTTCGTTGACATCATCGTCGTGGTCAACGGAAGAAACCGTAATTTCAGGATCGTCGGTCATTTGGAGCAACCACTTGTCAAGCGATTCGGTATCCCAGTCATCGCTTGCCTGCTTTGGTGCGCAGTATTCGAGGACTGCGTTTTCTACCACATCCTCAATGATTTCTGGCATACGCTCAGTTAGATCTTTACCATCAAGAATCGCGTTGCGCTCTTCGTAGATCGCTTTACGTTGCAGGTTCATGACATCATCGTATTCGAGAACGTGCTTACGGATGGAGAAGTTAACTGATTCAACCTGACGCTGAGCCGTCTCGATTGCTTTTGAAACCATCGAAGCCTGAATCGGCATATCTTCAGGCATTATCGGTTTTTCCATCATACGACTGATGGAATCCATGCGTGAGCCGCCAAACAAACGCATCAAATCGTCTTCGAGTGACAGATAGAACTGCGTAGTACCTGGATCACCCTGACGACCAGAACGACCACGAAGCTGGTTATCAATACGACGAGATTCGTGACGTTCGGTACCAATTACGCACAAGCCACCAGCATTGCGAACTTCAACACTTTCCCGTTTAGTAATAGCTTGAGCCTTTTCCTTGGCAGCTTGAATTTGTTCGGGAGTTGCCTGATCGACTTCTTCTCCTAGCTGCTCTGCCAAAAATGTTTTCGCCATGACATCTGCATTACCGCCAAGCAAAATATCAGTACCACGACCAGCCATGTTGGTTGCAATAGTGACAGCACCCGTTCTGCCTGCCTGCGCAATAATGGCAGCTTCGCGTTCATGATTTTTAGCGTTCAAAACCTCATGTTTAATACCACGTTTAGAAAGCAGACGGCTTAAACGCTCAGAACTTTCAATAGAAACCGTACCAACCAAGCAAGGCTGACCAGCATTGTGACGTTCGGAAATATCGTCAGCCACCGCATTAAATTTCGCATCAATGGTGCGGAAGATTAAATCGTTTAAGTCTTCACGAATAACAGGCTTATTAGGAGGAATAGCCATTACGGGAAGCTTGTAGATCTGACGGAATTCCGCATCTTCTGTCATTGCGGTACCCGTCATACCAGAGAGCTTTTCATACAGACGGAAGTAATTTTGAAGCGTAATTGTAGCAAGCGTCTGATTTTCTTGACGAACCAATACGTGCTCTTTTGCTTCCAAAGCCTGATGAAGACCCTCGGAATATCGACGGCCTTCCATAATACGACCCGTAAATTCATCAACGATTTTTACTTCACCGTTGGTAACAACATAATCCACGTCGCGATGGAATAAGAATTGTGCACGTAAGGCCTGTTGCAGATGGTTGGGAAGCTGACCGGTTGGATCACCAAAAATATCGTCTACCCCTAGTTGAAATTCAACTTTTTCCAAACCTGCTTCAGTGGTGTAGATGGTCTTTTTTGCCTCGTCCATTTCGAAGTCGATATCGCGCTTCAAAGAAGGCATGATGGCAGCAAATTTCTTATAGGTATCAGCTGCTTGAGAGCCTGCACCAGAAATAATAAGAGGAGTTCGTGCTTCGTCGATAAGAATGGAGTCGACCTCGTCGACCACTGCAAACGCATGACCGCGCTGCACACGTCTACTTGCACGAGTTACCATGTTGTCACGCAAGTAGTCGAAACCGAATTCGGAATTCGTACCATACGTCACATCGGCTTGGTAGGCAGGAATTTTCTTGAGAGGGTCCATACCGTTTTGAATAAGACCAACGCTCATTCCCAAGAAACGATAAACCTGACCCATCCACTCAGAGTCACGTGCTGCCAGATAATCGTTAACCGTAACAATGTGAACGTTGTTTCCCGGAAGTGCATTGAGGTATCCCGCTAACGTAGAAACAAGCGTTTTACCTTCACCAGTTTTCATTTCAGCAATCTTGCCATCATGCAAAGCCATACCACCAATAAGCTGTACGTCGAAATGACGAAGCCCAATGGTACGTACACTTGCTTCGCGTACGGCAGCAAAAGCTTCTGGTAGAAGATCGTCTAATTCTTCGCCTGAATCCAAGCGCTCACGAAATTCAACTGTAAGATGCGCTAGTTCATCATCACTATATGCCTGCATGCGAGGCTCAAGATCATTGATAGTTTCAACAACCTTCTGATATTTTTTGAGGGCTTGTCTTCGCCCACGCTTAAAAGCTTAGAAAAAATGCCCATAATCTCACTTTCTCGTATAACTGCTTCACTCTATCACAGGCATGGGTTGTATAGCGATTTCGAATAAGGAGACACAAGGGTTTTTCACGTTAAATTCTTTTAACGAATGCAAAAAACTCAGGCTAGCTTGAAAACACCATGACAACAGAGCGCAAATATCACACCGACTCGAAGACGCCACGTCGTCAAAGCATGACTTACTCCCTTAATTTCTTAAAAAACAACGGTTAAACCCCAAGTCGGTTAAAGCCCAAGTCGAGTTAAACCACAAGTACTAAGCTGTAAGTTTATGAAACCAAGTTTACGAAACCTCCTTGATAATTTCCTCATAAAGCACATCAAGCCGACGAGGAGCATCAATGTCATATTCATCGACGAGTGCGCCTCGACACTCAACGTAAGTATTAATGGCGCCGGTATAATGCCCCAATTCTTTTTGGATGAACATGTAGAGATAGCACACATCTTCTCGTGCGATATTTTGCTCAAAGGCAAACCCCGCAAAATGGAGAGCAACATAGCGATTGCCTTTTGAATAGATAATGCGAGACCCTTCGGTCAGCACATCAAGAACTTTGTTTTGAAATTTGTTTCTATAGGATTCAAGTTGGGCATTTTCAATACCAGGCATAAGTGGACCTTGATAAACGCGTTCAAGCTGACTTAAAATCCGCACACAATCCTCTACTTCATGCGCCGTAGAAAATTCATTACATAAAAGGTTGACGGTATGAATATCGCTTTCTATATGCAGTTCACGAAGCGAAATTGAGTCCCTAGTCCTGCCTAGCAAGCGACGTTCCTCATCGGTTTCGCTCAAGGTTCTTTTGATGTAAGACCATAAGTTGTAAAAGTTCGAAGTAACGGTAGAAGTGTAATTTTCGGGCCATACTGCCTTTCAACCCATGTGCGGGGCAAATCTTTCTGAGAATTAATCACCAAAAGCGCAATCATTAATCTTTGCTAGTTTTCGAATTTCGCCTCTTTCAGGAACCAATCTTTTACCGCGCTTCATCTCGAATCTGCCAAACAAGTTGACCACTAAGCGCTCAGACTTGTCAGCGTTTTCGGATTGTTGTGCAATGCTTTCGGTTGTAGCTAGATTTTTGAATTCAGCATAGCTATCAGCCTATCAAAACATCCTGATTCCTTTGGGGCTACCCCTAAAGCTGATTCCTTAAAAGTTTTTTCTGGCGCATCCAATTGTGCCATTGGCTCTTTTTTACGAGCAAGCAACTCACCTTTATTCCCTTGCAAATCGTTGTCTCCAAAATCAATAGCACGCAAGTCATTTTCAGGCGATTCAATCTTGCGCAAATCGTTTTTTAGAAGACTGTTATTTTGCAAGTCGCCACCTTGCGATTTAACACTCCGCAGGTCATCCTTCTGCAAATTGCCCTCACGCGAATCATCGCTTCTTTGCAAATCTGAACTATCCGGTTTTTGCAGATCTAACTGACAGGTTTTTGCGAATCTGGCTATCACATGCTTGATTCTTTTGTTTTTCTGCGACCTGTTCTTCAGCACAGTGCTTTATAGACTCATAAGTTACTTCGTGTTTTTCGTAGAAAGCCGTTCGTTCTTCTTCAATAAGACAAAACTTCAAAACTAGCTGA
>ENA-OQAS01000984-OQAS01000984.1-human-gut-metagenome-genome-assembly--contig:-NODE-984-length-14036-cov-4.879287_pt1 | contig 14036 bp, 20 predicted proteins | sample MGYA00242733_ERZ504523 | MGnify/ENA primary metagenome ERZ504523 (study PRJEB26092, sample SAMD00036239) | human gut metagenome | host: Homo sapiens | study: EMG produced TPA metagenomics assembly of... | reverse complement strand
GGTACAGCGACCTGCAGGTGCGGGTCGGACACGCGGCAGATCACTTCTCACGGCGGAAGATGCTTTTTGCGATCTGTGCGCCATCAGGTTTACCGAGTCGTCCTCGCTCACAGCGGCCACGGCATCGCAGCTGTCAATGCCGCCCTGCCGCAGGTATCCGGTCGGTGGGGTCGCCCACCAGAGCGTGCCGCCAAAGCTGTAGTCGTCAAAGGCATCCAGACGCTTGAGCTGTTCGGGATCCTTTTCGATCAGCGAGATATCATGGCCGATGCGTTCCAGATCGCGGATGAGGGAAGCACCCACCTGGTCGCAGCCGATCACCAGAATATTCATATGGATTCACCTCGTTGTAGAATGGTTCAACAAAAATACCAAGGGTGTTTAAACTCTGTTTTGATTTGCGGATAAAATAGAAGGAAAAGGGTCTTTGCATCAGTATAACACATTTCCCAGCGCAGTAACAGCCTGCAGGGCAAAAGTGGCGGCGGGCGTAAAAATTTTCGCATTCTGCGTGCGTGCAGAGACATAGTATGGTATACTGGAAGAAAATAAGCTGCTGTGCCTTGTGCACAAGGAGGGGTACTTACGTTTTTTGAGATCATCAAAGCCATCCTGATGGGCATTGTGGAGGGCATTACCGAGTGGCTTCCCATTTCGTCCACCGGTCATATGATCCTGCTGGAACAGATCGTCAAATTCAACGCAAGCGAAGAGTTCATGTCCATGTTCCGTGTGGTCATCCAGCTGGGTGCCATCATGGCCGTGGTGGTGCTGTTCTGGGGCAAGCTGTGGCCCTTTGGCATGAAGCAGGGCAGAGTCATTTCCAAGCCCAGCGTGTGGAACCTGTGGTTCAAGGTGGTAGCGGCCACGATCCCGGTGCTCATCATCAGCCCGCTGGACGACTGGATGGAAGCTCACTTCTACAATTACATCACGGTTGCCGCGATGCTCATTCTGTATGGCGCGCTGTTCTTTGTTGTGGAGAACCGCCGCGCCGCGCCGCACGTGAGCCGGCTGGAGCAGATCACCTACCGCGATGCCATCATCATCGGCCTGTGGCAGTGTCTGGCCATCATTCCGGGCACCTCCCGCTCCGGTGCCACCATTGTGGGCGGCCTGCTGCTGGGCCTGTCCCGCGCTGTGTGGCAGAGTTCACCTTCTATCTGCCATCCCGGTCATGGCGGGCGCATCCCTGCTCAAGGTGGTCAAGTTCGTTGTCGGCGGTTCTGTGATGACCGGCACCGAGGTGGCTGTGCTGGCAGTGGGCTGTGTGGTGGCCTTTGGCATGAGCCTTGCCGCCATCCGCTTCCTGATGGATTACGTCAAGCGCCACGATTTCAAGTTCTTTGGTGCCTACCGCATCGTGCTGGGCATCATTGTGCTGGCAGTGGCGGCTGCGACGGCAATCTTCTGATTTTAAGCGGAAGAATTATTTTTATAATTTACAACCCCGAAAATCTGCGGATTTTCCGGGGTTGTTTTTTCACGGGAAGGGTCGTGAAGGCAAGCGGCATTTGTTTTTTTACGGTGCTGTGAGCGGCAAAAAATTTCGATGCAGCCAAGGCGGGTGCGCCCTCTGCGGCAGCGCTGACGCGATGCCATTGTCTGCCAAAGGGCACAGGACTTTGCCAGATTTAAAGATGCCGCTTTTACGGAGTGCGAGGGCTTTCTGCGCTGGATGGACTGGCACCCGGAAGCGAGGACGTGGAGGGTGTGCCCGCCGCCCTTTACGACAGCACTTTTTCTTTGCAAAAAGATGTGCTATACTACAAAATAAGAGAGTATGCGGCAGCGTGCCGCGCAAACAAAATGGAGGAAACTGCTATGGAAGCATCCAAGGTCTATTATACAGATTTCCGCTGTCCCGTGGGCACCAGCCTGCTGGACAAGCTGCGCCGCGTGTGCATCGCCGCCGGGATCAAGGATATTGATATGGATGGCAAATTCGTTGCCATCAAGATGCACTTTGGCGAGCTGGGCAATCTGGCATTCCTGCGCCCCAACTACGCCAAGGTGGTGGCCGACCTGTGCAAGGAGCAGGGCGGTCTGCCGTTTCTGACCGACTGCAACACCCTGTATCCGGGCAGCCGCAAGAACGCACTGGAGCACCTCACCTGCGCCCAGCTGAACGGCTTCTGGCCCATGACCACCGGCTGTCAGGTCATCATTGCGGACGCCTGCGCGGCACCGATGAAGCAGAGGTTCCGGTGCCGAACGGCGAATACTGCAAGACGGCAAAGATCGGCCGCGCCATCATGGATGCGGATATCTTTATCAGCCTGACCCATTTCAAGGGCCACGAATCCACCGGCTTCGGCGGTACGCTCAAGAACATCGGCATGGGCTGCGGCTCCCGCGCGGGCAAGATGATACAGCACGCCGCCGGACACCCGGAGGTGCAGCAGAGTCTGTGCCGCGGCTGCCACCGCTGCGCCAAGGAGTGCGGCTCCGATGCCATCACCTACGATGCAAACAACAAGGCCGTCATTGACCAGACCAAGTGCAAGGGCTGCGGCGCTGCATCGGTGCCTGCAACTTTGACGCTATCTATTCCCAGTGCGACAGCGCCAATGAGATGCTGGACCGCAAAATGGCCGAGTACGCGGCTGCCGTGTGCGCAGGCCGTCCCTGCTTCCATGTTTCTCTGGTGCAGGACATCAGCCCCAACTGCGACTGCCACTGCGAGAACGATGCACCCATCCTGCCGGATATCGGCATCTTTGCATCCTTTGATCCGGTGGCGCTGGATCAGGCCTGCGCCGATGCCTGCCTGAATGCACAGCCGCTGCCGAACAGCCAGCTGGGCCAGAACCTTGCAAAGCCCGGCTGGAACTGCCACCACGACAACTTCAAGGATTCCAACCCCAATATCGAGTGGAAGGCCACGCTGGATCAGCCGAGAAGATCGGCATGGGCACCCGCCAGTATGTGCTGAAGAAGGTCTGATGCTGCAGGCGGCCCCGGCCTTTTCCGCAAAAACAAAAAGAAGCTGACCAGCCCGGTCAGCTTCTTTTTATGTTGGGTTCACTGGCCCGCTGCGGGCACGCAGTCGTCCAGCACGGTCTGCAGGGCCTGCCAGTTCTTCAGGGTGCAGCCGGGCAAAGCGTCCGGGTCAAGGCCGGCATCCTCAATGCGGCCAGCCATGCTGTCCTTGTCGCTCAAAAGGCTCAGCGCGTCCGGCTCGATCATCGTCCAGGCCTCGGCAAAGCTTTCCTGCTCATCAGCGTCCAGCGTGTCGTACCAGCTGTAGAAAGCTTCCTGCACGGCTTCCGGGGTGCGGGAGGCAAGGCGGGCGTTTTCTGCCCACTGCAGCAGGGATGCCGCTGCGATCACCGATTGAGCGAGCAGCCGGAAACACCCGGCCCCCAGCCCAGACAAGGCTCAAAGGCGGCAGCGGTGCCCGGTGATGGAGAAGATGGAGTTCTCGTCAAAATCGCCGGGGTTCAGGCCGGAGGTGTCGGCCCGGGTGGTGGAATCAGGCAGGTCTTCGCCGGAAGCAGCGGAGCTTGCAGAACTGCTGGCAGAGCTTGGCGCTTCGGAACTGCTGGCGGTTGAGCCGCCGCAGCCTGCCAGAATGCTGCAGGCCAGCGCTGCGCAGAGCAGCAGCGAGAGGATGCGGGTATATCTCAATTTCATAGTAGTGTCCTCCTTGAGCGGTGCCGCAGCCGGGCCGCAGCACTTCAAAACGATACACCCTAAGTATACGTTCTGCCGCGGCGGTTGTCAATCGGACAGCGCAGAACGAATTTCAAGCGGGAAATATGCACACTGCACAAAGAAAAAACGCATTTTTGGGAACTTGCATTCTTGACATTTTTGCAAAAATCGGTTGACTACAAGTATAGTGTCTGCCCACGTCAGCCGGAAAGGAGGGAAACGCCCATGAAGCACCGCATCACAGCCGCATTGGAGCGGTTCTCCCGCGCAATGCTGGCACCGCTGAGCTATCTTTCGGCGGCGGGCCTGCTGCTGGTGGTGGGCGCACTGCTTACCAGTGCGCCGCTGGCCGGGGTGCTGCCCTTTTTGCGGTGGGAGCCGGTGCAGCTGGCGGGCAGGATCCTTTACAAATGCCTCACGGCGGTCATTTCAAATCTGAGCGTGCTGTTCTGCACCGGTCTTGCGGCGGCGCTGGCAAAGCGGGAAAAGCATCAGGCGGCGTTCATCGCCCTGATGAGCTATCTTGTCTACCTGACAGCGGGCAATGTAACGCTGACCGAGTTGGGCCTGCTGGCGCAGCCGGATGCGCTTACCGGCCTGTACAGCGCAGGCCAGACCATGGTGCTGGGCATCCAGACTGTGGACACCGGCGTGTTCGGCGGCATTCTGCTGGGCCTGCTCACCGCCTTTGTGTATGACCGCACCTGCGAAAAAGCCCACCGCGGCATTCTGGGCGGTGTGTTCTCCGGTGTGCGGTGGTCCTTTGCCTGCATGGCGGCACTGGCGGCGGTGCTGGGCTCTGGGGCCTGCTTTGTCTGGCCGCCTATCCAGAAGGCCATTGCGGCCGTCACCGGCTTCATTGCCGCTTCCGGCAATATCGGGTTGTTTTTGTACGGCTTTCTGGAACGGCTGCTCATCCCTACAGGGCTGCATCATCTGGTGTATATGCCGTTCCAGTTCTCGCAGCTGGGCGGTCAGCTTATGGTGGGCAGCGTCACCTATACCGGTGCCTATGTGGTCATGATGACCGAATATAACCTCGGCCTGCCGTTTTCGGATGGCATCGTGTGGATGTACACCGGCTTTACCAAGACCTTCGGCTACTTTGGCATTGCGGCGGCATTCATCTTCTGTGCCCGGCGGGGCAGCCGCAAAAAGACTGCCCTTCAGCTGCTGCCGCTGGCCTTTACGGCATCGCTGGCTTCCATTACGGAGCCGCTGGATTTTCTGTTCTGCTTCTCGGCACCGGTTTTGTGGCTGGCGCACGCAGCCATCTCCGGCAGCTTCATCGTGTTGCTGCACCTGTGCGGAGTCACGGCGTTTACCTCGAACTTTCTGGGGTCGCTTGTATGAACCTTTCCGCTGGTGCGGCCCGCACGAACTACCCGGTGCTGTATCTGCTGGGCCTTGCCAGATCGCGGTGTATTTTGTGGTGTTCACTGTGCTCATCAAGGCGCTGGACCTGCCCACACCGGCCGCCGCCCGGAAGAGCCGTCCCGGCCGGAAAAGGCCCTGCCGCTGGACGAGCAGGGAGTAGAAAAGCTCATTGCAGCCTTTGGCGGGCGGGAGAACATCCGCACGGTGGATAACTGCTTTACCCGCCTGCGTGTCACGGTGAACGACCCGGCCTTCGTCAAGGAGCAGGCCCTGAAAGCCCTGCCCTGCAGCGGTGTGGTGCAAAGCGGCTGCGATGTGCAGATCGTGTACGGCATCCGCGCGCGGAGGTGCGGCAGGCGGTGGAGCGGCGGCTGAACAGGGTGGTCTGTTGACCTTTGGCGGACGGGCAACTATAATAGGGAAAAAGCGGCTTCCCGCGCAGAGCGAAAGGATTTTTTGTGTTCCGCCGATTTATAGTCGCTGCGCGACGGCGATAAGCCGACAGCAGCAACATGCCGGTTGCCTTTACGACCTTTCCCGTGAAAAAGTAACTCCGAAACGACCGCAGTCGTTTCGGAGTTACAAATTTAAAAATAATATTTCCGCTGATATTGCCAAAGCGAACGCGTCGGCAATTTTAAATCGTCCGGCGGCTGAAAGGATACACATGCAAGAACAAGCAGTTTTTACGCAAAAAACAGAGCCTGTACCGCCAACCGGCCGCTTTGCACCCAGCCCCAGCGGGCGGCTGCATCTTGGCAATCTGGCCTGCAGCCTGCTGGCGTGGCTCAGCGCAAAAAGTCAGGGCGGGCGCATCGTGCTGCGCATTGAGGATCTGGATGCCGAGCGCTGCCCGCGCATCTATGCTGACCTGCTGGAACAGGATCTGGACTGGCTGGGCCTTGCGTGGGACGAGGGCGGCAGCACCGGCGGGCCGAACGGCCCCTATTACCAGAGTGAGTGCGCGGAGATCTACACCGCAAGCTACAAAAAGCTGGAAGAGCGCGGCCTTGTGTACCCGTGTTTTTGCTCCCGCGCCCAGCTGCACGCGGCCAGCGCGCCCCATACCTCGGACGGCAACGTGGTCTATCCGGGCACCTGCCGCGGCCTGACCGCTGCCGAATTGAGGAAAAACGCAAAAAGAAGGCCCCTGCCTATCGTCTGATGGTGCCGGACGAGGACATCACATTTGTGGATGGCTGCATGGCCCGCACACCGAAAATCTTTTGCATGACTGCGGTGATTTCTACCTGCGCCGGCAGATGGCGTGTTCGCCTATCAGTTGGCCGTGGTGGTGGACGATGCCCGCATGGGCGTTACCGAAGTGGTGCGCGGTGCAGACCTGCTTTCGTCCACGGCACGGCAGCTGTATTTGTACCGCCTGCTGGGCCTGCAGGCACCGGGGTTTGCCCACTGCCCGCTGCTGCTGGCCCCGGATGGGCGGCGGCTCTCCAAGCGCGACGGCGACCAGAGTCTGGAAAACCTGCGGGAAAAGTATACCGCGCAGGAGATCGTGGGCAAGCTTGCCTACGCCTACGGCCTGCAGCCGGAGCCTGCGCCCCGCACACCGGAAAGCCTGATCAAAGACTTTTCCTGGGCAAAGGTGCCAAAGCAGGATGTCTGCCTGCCGGAGGATCTGTTCTGAACAAAAAAGATGCGCTGTCCCCCGATGACAGCGCATTTCTTTTTTATAGAGATTCAGATGCGGCGCATCTGCGGCAGATCGTTGGTGTCCATCATACGGCTGAACGCGGTATCCAGTGCCAGCGCCAGCAAAGCGCCCAGCGCTGCATCGATGCAGCTGTGCTGCTTGAGCAGCATGGTGGAGCATACAATGGAGATGCACAGCACATCAGCGGCCGGGCGCATCCAGCGGAACCGGGGCTGCTCAAAGATGCGGCAGCGGTGATAGGCCAGCATCAGCGTGACCGAGTTGAACACATGGATGGACGGGCAGACATTGATGGGTGTGTCGGTGCTGTACAGGAACCGCACCGCACGGGCGAAGATGTCTGTGCCCGGCACATAGCAGGGGCGCAGATTCAGCCCGGTGGGCAGGATCACGTAGCAGGCCAGCGCAATGGTCATACCGCTGAACAGCGGCATACACAGCCGCCAGAAGTCCTCCCGGGGTGCCTTCCACAGAAGGAAGAACAGGGTGAACGGGATCCACGGAAACCATGCAAAATAGGGGATGACCGCATATTTGCAGAAGGGAATCAGATCGTCCAGCCGGCAGTGCACGAGGATGTGCGGCATATGAATCTGGGTGTTCAGGAAATTGAATGCGGAAAGATAAAGTATGAGATACAGCGCCATGAAGCAAAGCGGATGGCGCGAAAACCAACTGCGTTTCATTGAAAAAGCCTCCTTTTGCAGAAGTGAAAGCTCTTAGCACTGTGAAATTATACGCCGGGAATATGACAAAAACAAGAACGAAAGCAGACAACATTGCTGAAAAACAGATAAATTATTTGTGCGTATTGCGTAAAAAAGAGCCTGCCTTCGCGGCAGGCTCTTATAAAATGCAGAGGAAAGATTCAGATGACCTGCTGTTCCAGCCACTTGCCGCGCACGAAGCGTACAAAGAAGCACAGGGAGCGGAACGCCCAGTCCAGATACATGCCCATCCAGATGGCCAGCAGGCCGCCGTGGAAGGCCAGCACACACAGGTAGCAGAAGCCCACCCGGAAGGCCCACATGGACACGATGCTCACGGTCATGGTAAAGCGGGCATCGCCTGCCGCACGCAGGATGTTGGGCATGGTAAAGCTGGAAGGCCAGATGAACAGCGAAACGATGTTGAACCACACCATCACTTCCAGCGCCATGGCGTAGGCTTCCGGCGAGAGGTTGAACAGGCCCAGTGCAAATTTGTTGGCAAACAGGAAGGCCGAAAGGTTCATGAACCATGCGCCGCAGTAGGCAAACAGCATCAGGCGGCGGGAGTAATACACGGCCTGATCTTTTTCGCCTGCGCCAAGGCACTGGCCCACCACGGTCAGCGCAGCCATGCCCACGGCGTTGGCCGGGATGTTCAAAAAGGTGGTGGTGGTGTTTGCCACGGCGTTGGCCGCAATGGCGGCGGTGCCAGAGTGGAGGTCAGGCTGGAAACGGACAGCTTGCCGATCTGGAACATGCCGTTTTCAATACCGGCAGGGATGCCCACCCGCAGGATCTGCTGGATGAGCCGTGCCTTCGGGGCAAGGGCCTGCAGGCCGTCCACCCGCAGCGGGCAGGCGGGCCGCTGCAGCAGGTACAGCACAGCCACGCAGGCAATGGCGCGGGACACAAGGCTGGCCAGTGCGGCACCCATCACGCCCATTTTGAAGCCGTAGATCAGCACGGCGTTGCCGCCAATGTTCACCACATTCATTACAAGGCTGGACATCATGCTGATCTTGCTGTTGCCCTGCGCCCGGAACAGGGCCGCACCGGCGTTGTACAGGCCGATGAACGGGTAGCTCAGGGCCGAGAGCAGGAAGTAGGTCTCGGCATAGCGCATCACGTCCACGTCGATGGAGCCGAAAATGCCGCGCAGGATGGCATGGCGGCCCGCCACCACAACGGCGGCCACCAGCAGGCTGAAGCTGGACAGGATGAACAGGATCTGCGCCGCTGCATTCTTGGCATCCTTTGGCTCCTGCCGGCCGATGTACTGGCTGGTGACCACCGCGCCGCCGGTGGCAAGGGCGCTCATGATCTGGATCATCAGGTGTTGAAGCTGTCCACAAGCTCACGCCGGAAACAGCGGCTTCCCCCACCGAGGAGACCATCAGCGTGTCGGCCAGACCGATGGTCACGCTGAGCGCCTGCTCTGCGATCAGCGGCAGCAGCAGGGCAATGAGCTGCTGCCGGGTGAACAGCGGCGGCTTATGGAACGCGGGCGTTTTGGTTGCTGTCATAGGTTCCTCCGTAACGGTGACAAGATACACTTGGATACATGACCTATATCATACAGCAGAACGCGCAGAATTACAAGAGAAAATCTTCTGTCAGGAAAATTCCTGACTGGGGGTCAGGCTGGTGCCGTAATATACGATATAATCATACGGGACGGTCGGCCCGAACACCGTCTTGTTTGGGTACTTCCTCAGCATGTCCGCTTTCAGGTCGGCCGGGGTCTCGGGCACACCGGCGCAGAGCGTATCGGAGCACACGGCATTCCAGAGGCCCGCAGAGAACGAGGTGCAGTTGTAAATGGCCGACCAGTGGTCTGCGTTGGCCAATGCCTGATTTACAGTGTCTAGCTGGCTCTGGTCCAGTGAGACTGAATGCCGTAAAGATTCTGATAGTAAGAAGCGTTCAGGTAATACTTGTAGTAGCCCTCCAGATTGTACCAGATGCCGGAATGCTCGCAGCGGTTGCCGCGGGTGCTTACGGTGATGGACGTATCCGGCGCAATGAGCAGTCCGCCCACATTGATATCCTGCTCCGAGACATTGGTGATGGTGAGGAAGCTGTGTCCGCTGGTGTTGAGGGGAACATCGCCGTGGTCATCGGCGCGGGCAAAAAGCCGCAGCACCGCAACGGCTCCCTCGGCAGGGGCATCACCGTAGGCCTGCGCAGGGGACTTGTGGTCTGCCTGCGCAAAGTGGTACGGCCCGCCAAAGTTGGTGGTAAAGCCAACGACATTGCGCATCAGGTCGCAGAACCGGTGATATCTGTTACCACCTTATCCTCTTTTGAGGCGGGCTGTGCGGCCTTGGGTTCCTGTGCGTAGGCGGGCAGGGCGCACAGGCAGGCCAGCAGCACGCAGCAGGAGAGGATGCGGAAAAACTGCTTTTTCATAGATGCCTCCATTTGTGTTTTTTCAGGTAAAGCTTACCGTTTTTTGCAGGGTCTGTCAAGGACTGCGGCAGGCGGAAAAGCCGCGCCGCAGCGTGTTTGTTCCACTTTACCCGTGCAGGCAATTGTGCTAAAATAAACCTGAGGTGCACTGCGCTTTGCAGGAGAGGGGAGTGCACTGTGGTAAATGAGATAAGAAATAAAAGGTAAATCAGAACAAAGGGGGAACAATATGCCAAAAGCAGCCCATAAGGTGGTCGTGATCGGCCACCGTAACCCGGATACCGATTCCATCTGCTCGGCCATTGCCTATGCAGAGTTGAAAAACAAGACCAGTGATCTGGTCTGTGAGCCCCGCCGTGCAGGCAAAATGAATCAGGAGACCGAGTTCGTGCTCAAAAAGTTCGGGGTAAAGCCCCCGCGCATGTGCACGGACGTGAACCCGAAGATCCGCGATGTGGACTACCGCGAGATGCCCGGCATCCCCGGCTCCACCAGCCTGCGCAAGGCGTGGGAGATCATGCGTGACAAGCAGATCGACACCCTGCCGGTCACCAGCCGGACAACGAGCTGGAGGGCGTGATCACGGTCAAGGATATCGCCACAGCCAACATGGACGTGTTCGACACCGGCATCCTTGCCAAGAGCCAGACCACCTACCGCAATATTCTGGAAACGCTGGGCGGCACCATGGTAGTGGGCCGCGAGGACGACGTGTGCACCACCGGCCACATCCGCATCGGCACCGCCACGCCCGAAATGCTGGAAAATACCGTGGAAAAAGGCGACATCGTCATCCTGACCAACCGCTACGAGAGCCAGCTGTGCGCCATCGAGAAGGAAGCGTCCCTGCTCATCCTGTGCAACAACGCCAAGGTGGGCCGCACCATCCAGCGCATTGCCGAGGAGACCGGCGTTGCCATCATGACCACCCCGGTGGATACCTATGCTGCCGGCAAGCTCATCAGCCAGTGCGCACCCATCTCCTATTATATGACCCGCAATGACATCATGAAGTTCACCCTCGTCACCCCGGTGGCAGACGTCACCCGTGTGATGGCCAAGGTGCGCCACCGCTATTTCCCCATCCTGGACGAGGACGGCAAATACTGCGGCATGGTCAGCCGCCGCAACATCATCAATCTGCAAAAACGCCGCATCATCCTGGTGGACCACAACGAGGCCACCCAGGCCGTGGAGGGCTTCGATCAGGCCGAAATTCTGGAGATCATCGACCACCACCGCATCGGCAGTCTGGAGACCAGCGGCCCGGTGTACTTCCGCAACCAGCCGGTGGGCTGCACTGCACCATCATCACCCAGATGTACGACGAGAACGGTATGGAGATCCCGCCGCAGATCGCAGGCCTTCTGTTGGCGGCCATCCTTTCGGATACGCTGGTGTTCCGCAGCCCCACCTGCACCCCGCTGGACGAGGCCCTTGCAAAGCGTCTGGCAAAAATTGCCGGTGTGGACATTGACGAGTTTGCCAGCGAGATGTTTGAAGCAGGCGAAAAGCTGGACGGCAAGACCGCCGAGGAGGTGTTCCTGCAGGACTTCAAGGTGTTCATGTGCGGCGATATCCGCTTTGGCGTGGCGCAGGGCAGCTACATGACCCGCAAGAACCTGCTTGCCGCCGAAGCGCTGCTGCAGCCCTATCTGGAAGAAGCCCGCAACAAGCAGAACGTGGAGGATATCTACATGCTGCTCACCGACGTGCCCAAGGAGGAGAGCGTGGTCATCAGCGATGGCCGCTATGCTTCCGAGGTGCTCTCGGACGGCTTTGAGACCCAGCCTGCCGAGGACGGCAGCTTTACCCTGCCCGGTGTGGTGAGCCGCAAAAGCAGTTCATTCCGGCGCTGATGACCGCCTATCAGGAGCTGTAAGATGTTTGATTTTCTGCATAAAAAAGCACAGGATGCCACGCCGCCCGCCCTGCCGGAAGGCACTGTGCGCCGCCGCTATTCCATTGAGGGGCAGGTGCAGGGGGTGGGCTTCCGCTACCGCGCCCGCTATGCGGCCCAGACGCTGGAACTGACCGGCTGGGTGGAGAACGAGGACGACGGCAGCGTGACGCTGGAAGTGCAGGGCGACCCGGAAAAGTTCCTGCGGCTGTTCGCCATGATCCAGAAAAGCGATTACATCCAGATCACCGGCATCCGCCAGAAGGATCTGCCGCCCGACCCATGGGAGCGGGGCTTCTCGGTAAAAGGGTATTGATGCGAGACCCTCTCAGTCAAAGCCTGTCGGCTTTGCCAGCTCCCCCGAGGGGGGAGCTTTTTGACATTTTTTGGCAAGCACTGCCTCTCGGGAAGAGGATCTTGAATGATCCCGCTTATAAAGCTCGCCTTCGGGAGAGCTGTCGAGCAAAGCGAGACTGAGAGGGTTCGTACAAACAAAAAGCTGACGCGAAAGCGTCAGCTTTTTTGCTCTTTCTAAATTTATCAACCTGCCGTTTTCAGCGGGGAATTGTCTGTCCAGATGGTGCCGTCCAGCAGCCGGGTCACAGCCAGAGTGCCGTTTGCGGAAACACGGGCCGGGTCCAGCGCGTAGAAATCGCTCTCCTTCAGGTTCGCGGGGTCTGCATCCGCACGGATGCCCACCACACAGACCCAGTGGCCATACGCAGCGCTGGTGGCGATATGGGGGTAATTGACCTCGTTCCAGCCGGAACTGGTCAGGTGGTATTCATAGCTGGAGGTGCGGTTCGTGTGTCGTTTTACGCCGCTCACCGCGGTGTTTTTCAGATGCACGATCACCGGCTTCCCGGCGGAAAGCTCGGTGTAAAGCTTCTGCAGGCACTCGGACAGGCTGCCGGAATAACCGTAGTAGCCGCCTGCCGACCAGACCGCACCGTTTGACCACATGCCGCTGCCGGAGGAAATTTTTCCATCCAGAATGGTGCGTGCATAGCGCAAGGCGTACCAGCTGCATTTGCCGGAGGTCTGGTTGCCGATGGAAAGGATCTGGCTGGTGCTGAAGTCCAGCATCCGGATGCCGTGCGTTTCCTGCAGGGCAGCTGCGTGTGCGTGGGGAACGGCCAGAGCCAGCACAAGGCACAGCGCCAGAACTGCCGCCGCCAGCCGCTGTGCCGCGCGGGCGGGACAGTGTTGCATATTGAGCCACATCCTTTGTTTTTTCTACGACCTTATTTTACCATGCAAAAATGGTAGAATTGTGTAAAATCGTAATTTTTTGAAAGGATTCTGAAAGATGGATCAAGATGGATCGGAACACAACATCTGTCCAACCGGGAAGGACTGTGCCCCGGAAAAGAACAGCATGGAGCTTCCGGCTGGAAGAAGATTTTCCAGCATGGTAAAGAACCTTTGCGAAATAAGGACAGTGTATCTCAATACTGCAACAAAAAAGCCGCTGTTTCATTGATTTTGAACGAAAATGTTTCGGAAACTTTATGCATCTTCTCAATTGACAAAACCAACTGCTGTCGGATATAATCAGGGCAGAAAGACCCCCGTGACACAAGGGGGACACCCCCCAAAAAAAGAAACATAACCACAAAAACAAGACTGGAGGGATACCCTATGAAGAAGCTTTCCAAGATCGTTGCCCTGCTTTTGGCAGGTGCGCTGACCATGCTTCTGTTCACCGCCTGTGGCGGTGGCGGCGGCAGTTTTGGTCAAAGAATGCCGGACGATGAAAAGAATGCCTTTAAGGACTTCACGAGCAAGGCACAGGCAAGCAGTCTGACAGTAAATGATAAGAGCTTGCAGGCTGTTGCAGATGGATATCTGCAGAAGGATCTGAACTCCAGCGTTGAGTTTTTTGGCGCAAAGCTGGTCGGCAAAGTCCATGTGGATGGCAAGGATCAGGAATACCTGACCATCACAGTGACCGCACGGTATGACTATGGCTTTGTTGTGAGTAGGATCCTGACGGAGATCCAGGAAGAAATCAACAAGAAATGGCCCGAAACAAAGGTTAACGTGAGCGGCAGAGGCAGCTGGACGAAGCTTGGCGTTGTTGTCCGGTCGGACGGCACTCACAGCTACATCGCAGTAGCATTCCAGATCGATAACCCCAACAAGTAAAAAATTCCTCACCCTTTCTCCCCGGAGCGCAGCCGCAGGGCCGCCCTTCGGGGCTTTTACGTTTAGGGGCAAGCTCCCCCAGTCGCCTGCGGCGACAGCCCCCTCAAAGAGGGAGCCTTTCGCCTTCCGGTCAGATGCAATAAACCTCCCCATTTCGGGGGAG
>ENA-OQAS01000983-OQAS01000983.1-human-gut-metagenome-genome-assembly--contig:-NODE-983-length-14044-cov-2.273407_pt1 | contig 14044 bp, 18 predicted proteins | sample MGYA00242733_ERZ504523 | MGnify/ENA primary metagenome ERZ504523 (study PRJEB26092, sample SAMD00036239) | human gut metagenome | host: Homo sapiens | study: EMG produced TPA metagenomics assembly of... | reverse complement strand
GGCGGAGAGATCAAAACCTCCATGCCGCTGGTTGGAGATGTGACCGATAAATGGGATGAACTTTTGAAAGAATACGATGAAATTGTATACATACCGATGTCTTCGGGCTTAAGCAGTTCCTGTGAGACGGCATATATGCTTTCCCAGGACTATGACGGAAAAGTACAGGTAGTCAATAACCAGCGTATTTCCGTAACAATGCGGCAGTCCGTGCTCGATGCCAAAATGCTGGCAGAGCAGGGAAAAGGTGCAGAAGAAATCAAAGAGATTCTGGAAAAGGAAAAATTTGAATCCTCTATATACATTATGGTCGATACACTGGAGTATCTGAAAAAGGGCGGACGTATTACACCGGCTGCAGCAGCACTGGGAACCTTGCTGAAACTGAAACCGGTATTACAGATCCAGGGAGAAAAGCTGGATGCATTTGCAAAGGCACGTACGGTAAAGCAGGCAAAAACCATCATGACCGAAGCTATGAAAAATGATTTTGAGAAGCGTTTTCACAGCCCAAATGGGGAGAAGATGAATCTGGAACTGGCCTATACATTTGACACTGCAGCCGCTGAGGCATTCAAAGAAGAAGTGCAGGCTGTCTTTCCGGACAATGAGATCGTCATGCAGCCACTGTCATTATCCATTGCCTGTCATATCGGACCGGGAGCACTTGCGATCGCATGTTCCAAAAAGATTGAAGCGTAGCAGGCAGCTTTTGGAAACTTTCATATGCTAACAAATTAAAGTTTATGACTTGTAATTTCAGTGGGAATCCTTTATAATCATAAAGTAAAAACGGATGGGTTTTTACACCTGTCCGTTTTCGTGCGTAAAAAAGTGCGCACGGAAAGTTAAAGCAGACATACAGGAGGAATAAAAGATGGTTAAAGCAGTTGTTGGCGCTAACTGGGGCGACGAAGGCAAAGGCAAGATTACGGACATGCTTGCAAAGCAGGCCGATATCATTGTACGTTTTCAGGGAGGTGCGAACGCAGGACACACAATCGTAAATGACTACGGAAAGTTTGCATTACATACACTTCCGTCAGGAGTATTTTACAGTCATACAACGAGTGTGATTGGAAATGGTGTGGCACTTGATATTCCACGTCTTTTCAAAGAGATTAAGTCCATCACAGACCGCAACGTTCCGATGCCAAAGATTCTTGTGTCCAACCGTGCACAGATTGTGATGCCGTATCACGTACTGTTTGATCAGTACGAGGAGGAGCGTCTGGGAGGAAAATCTTTCGGATCGACAAAATCTGGTATTGCTCCGTTTTATTCAGATAAATACGCAAAGATCGGTTTTCAGGTAAGTGAGCTTTTCGACGATGAGCTGTTAAAGGAAAAGGTAGTCCGTGTTGCAGAGCAGAAGAATGTAATCTTAGAGCATCTGTATCACAAGCCACTGATTGATACCGATGAATTATTAAATACATTACATGAGTACCGCGATATGGTAGCTCCGTATGTATGTGATGTTTCCTTATTCCTGGACAAGGCACTCAAAGAAGGAAAGACCGTTCTCTTAGAAGGACAGCTTGGAACATTAAAAGATCCGGATCACGGAATTTATCCAATGGTTACCTCATCTTCCACACTGGCTGCATACGGTGCAATCGGGGCAGGAGTTCCGCCATATGAGATCAAACAGATCATTACCGTATGTAAGGCATATTCTTCTGCTGTAGGTGCCGGTGCATTTGTAAGTGAGATTTTCGGAGATGAGGCAGACGAACTTCGCCGTCGCGGTGGAGATGGTGGAGAGTTCGGTGCAACCACGGACGTCCGAGAAGAATGGGATGGTTCGACTGTGTAGCCAGCAAATATGGCTGTCGTCTGCAGGGAACAACCGATGTGGCATTTACGGTACTTGATGTATTAGGATATCTGGATGAGATTCCGGTATGTACCGGATACGAGATCAACGGAGAAGTGACAACCGAATTCCCTGTGACCAGTCTCTTGGAGAAGGCAAAGCCGGTACTCACAAAGCTTCCGGGATGGAAATGTGACATCCGCGGTATCAAGAAGTATGAAGAACTTCCGGAAAATTGCCGCAAGTACATTGAGTTTATCGAGGGACAGATTGGATATCCGATCACCATGGTTTCCAACGGACCGGGAAGAGATGATATCATTTACCGTGAGTCTTCTCTGAACAAGTAATCGAAACAAGTAACAGAGCCTGTAAAAAGCAGCGAATCGAATCTGATCCGGTTTGCTGCTTTTAGAGTATAAGAAAGCCTATGCAGATAGAAGTAATAATTGAAAAAAAATCACATAAACTTGATGCAGAAGAAGGAAAAACCATTTTAGAGACACTTCAGGAACATGGAATCCATGTGCTGACGGCACCATGCGGTGGCAGGGGAAGATGCGGAAAGTGTACCGTAGAGGTGGAACATATGGGGAGGTACTCGCCTGTATGACAAAAGTAACCGATGGGATGCGCATCACAATTCCGGAGGTGCAGCTTCGTGCACAGAAGTCTAAAATTGCAGAAAACGGAACTGTCACACATTATCCGGCGGATGACGGAGAAGGGCTGGATGCGGCATGCGATATCGGCACAACGACAGTAGTCTGCCATCTGATTGATGGAAAGACAGGGGAAAAGCTGGCAACGGTCAGTGAACCAAGCGCACAGAGAAGCTTTGGTGCGGATGTGCTTTCACGCATTCAGGCATCTGAAGCAGGAAAACTGGAGATATTAAAAGAACAGATCATTTTCAGATTGCACAGATGCTTCGGACGCTGCAGAAAAAGCAGGGAGAGAGGAACAGATTCACCGTCTTGCGTGGTGGGAAATACGGTAATGTGTCATCTGTTTGCGGGAATTTCGCCTGTTTCCATCGGGGTGACGCCGTTTATGCCGCAGGAATTCTTTGGAAAAGAGTATACCGGAGAGCAGCTTGGACTTACGGATTGCAGATCGGTATACATAGCACCGGCGGTTGCCGGATTTGTCGGAGGGGATATTACTTCGGATCTTTTGGCAGTGATGCAGAAGAACCCCAAAGAGAAGTGCTTCTTCTGGATATTGGAACGAACGGAGAGATGGCGGTCGGAAACGAAGAGCAGATTTACTGCTGTGCCACGGCGGTCGGATCTGCATTTGAAGGTGCGGAGATGGCGATGGGAATGCCGGCAGCGGTCGGAGCAATATCCCATGTCTGGCTTGACCAGCGGAGAATCCGGGTGCAGGTAATCGGAGACGAGGAGGCATGTGGTATTTGCGGTTCCGGTCTGATTGATGCACTTGCGGTAATTTTAGAGATGGGGCTTCTTGATCACACAGGATTGTTAAAGCAGAAACAGTCGGTCTCAGTTGCTTACCGGAAATATCTGGGAGAATATGCCGGACAGCCATGTGTCTGGCTGGCACATAAGGTATGTGTGACGCAGGAAGATATCCGGGGACTACAGCTTGCAAAGGCAGCATTTGCAGCCGGAATGCGGATTCTGCTGCAGGATAGCCACACTCCGTATGAACAGCTGGATCATGTCGTTCTTGCTGGTGGTTTTGGCAGCTATCTGAAAAAAGAATCGGCAGCGGCGATTGGACTGATTCCAAAGGAATTACTTCCGATTACGGAGTCGGTTGGAAACGCGGCCGGAGAAGGTGCGGTATCCGCAGCTATTTCCCAAAAAGCAAGAGAGCAGCTTTTAACAATCCGGAAAAGTATGCATTATATAGAGCTGTCTACCCATCCGGATTTTTCGCAGGAATATATGGATCAGATGGATTTTGACGAAAGTAAGCGATAGAAAGGAAAAATGATAGAACTGATTGAGGTATTAAAAGCCGTTTTATTTGGAATTGTGGAAGGCGTGACCGAGTGGCTTCCCATTAGCAGTACCGGACACCTGATTCTGCTGAATGAAGTGGTCAAACTGAAGGTAAGTGATGAATTTACAGCATGTTTGAGGTCGTAATTCAGCTGGGGGCGATTCTTGCAGTCGTTGTTTTATTCTGGAGTCAGATCTGGCCGTTTGGAAGAAAAAATAACGTGGCACCTTTGGCAAAACGGGGACCGGGCGCATGGATCAAAACAGATATTTTTAAATTGTGGTTTCATATTCTGGTTTCTGTCATTCCGGCAGCGGTGATTGGTATTCTCGCGGATGACTGGGTGGAGAAACATTTTTACAATTACCAGATGGTATCTGTCATGCTGATTCTGTTTGGTATTGCGTTTATTCTGATTGAGAATTCCCATAAAGGGAAAAATGTCAGAATCCATACGCTTGCGGATATCGGTTATGATACGGCACTTTTTATCGGCCTGTTTCAGCTGATCGCTGCGATCTTTCCGGGAACCTCCCGGTCCGGTGCAACGATTGTCGGAGCACTTTTGATCGGGGTGTCCAGAACTGTTGCGGCAGAGTATACGTTTTTCCTTGCCATTCCGGTTATGTTTGGTGCCAGTATCCTAAAGATTGCAAAGTTTGGACTGGATTTTTCGACATCTGAGGTCATTATCCTGTTTGTGGGATGTGTCATTGCATTTGTGGTTTCCCTGATCGTTATCCGTTTTCTGATGGGATATATTAAAAAACATGATTTCAAGGTGTTTGGATATTACAGGATCATTCTTGGCATTTTTGTGCTGGCGTGTGGATTTTTAGGAGCATTACATGCTTAAACTATATATCCGGCCGGTCTGTTTCCAGCGTCCGGAAGAAGAGGAGAATTCGCTGTCTCTTCTTGTGGAGAGCCGCAGGGAGAAAGTAAGAACAATAAAAGGAAAAGAAAACCGCAGCAGATCCATTGCGGCGGGTCTTCTGCTCCGGCATATGCTGCTGGAAGAACAGATCCCTTATGCCGAAGAATCTTTTGGGCTGGAAGGACATGGAAAGCCGCGTCTGAAAAAAGATGGGGTTTTCTTTAATTTAAGCCATGCGGGAGCATACGCAGTGGGAGCACTGTCGGATGTCCCGGTAGGTGTGGATGTGGAACAGCAGAACCGTTTTTGGCAGGAAGCCCGCAATCAGAAGCTTGCAAAGCGGATATTAACGGAAGCGGAATGGAACTGGTGGAAAGATGCCGGGGATGATCCGCAGGAACTGCTCCGGTTCTGGACAAGAAAAGAAAGCTATGTGAAAATGACCGGGGAAGGAATGACAAAGGCATTTCATACCGTGGATACCCTGCATGGGAAATACTATAAAGAAATTCCGTTGGGAACGCCAAAAGACAGATATCTGATCAGTGTCTGTACGCAGGAAGATAGGACTTGCGATTTTGTATGTAAAATGTTAGATTAATATCTGGAGGCAGAATATGCATGATGAATTAACAAAAAAGGATATTGAAAAAATGGAGGCAGAGATCGAGCACCGGAAGCTGGTGGTTCGGAAGGAAGCCCTCGAAGATGTAAAAGAAGCACGTGCCCAGGGAGACCTGAGCGAAAATTTTGAATATAAGGCAGCCAAAAAGTTTAAAAACGAAAATGAAAGCCGTATCCGTTATCTGGAAAAAATGATCAAGACAGCAGTGATTGTTTCGGAAGACTCTCCGGAAGATGAAGTTGGAATGAACAATACCGTCGATATTTATTTTGAAGAGGACGATGTGACGGAAACATATAAACTGGTGACAACAGTCAGAAGCAATTCACTGAAAATCTGATCAGCCGGGAATCACCGCTTGGCGCAGCTATTTTCGGGCATAAAGCCGGAGATCGCTGTGAAGTTCATGTAAATGATAATTATTCCTATTTTGTACAGATTAAGCGTATTGTCAATACTGTGGATGACGGCACAGATGAGCTTCGAAAATTTTAACAACAGGAGAAAAATATGAAGTATCGGAAATTTTAAAGAAGAATGAGGTGACAATCTCATGTGAGATTTCCCGCCAAAACAGGGAGCACAGCTGCAGAATTACAAGGCAATCGCAGCAGAAATCGCAAAATTAAACCGGCGTATATCAGCTGTACGTATGGAGCAACCGGCGGAACGAGTGATTATACCGTAGAGATCGCAGATGCGATCAACTCTTATGGGGTGCCGGCAATCGCACATCTGACCTGCGTCTCTTCCACAAGAGAAAAGGTACATACCGTAATCAGTGAGCTGAAAGAGCGCGGAATCGAAAACATCCTTGCACTTCGCGGGGATATTCCGACAAACACGGATTTTCCGCTTCCAGATCAGTATCACCATGCGATTGAGCTCATCCGTGAGATCAGGGAAGCCGGTGATTTCTGCATCGGTGGTGCATGCTATCCGGAGGGACATCCGGAGGCCGCCAATATGAATGAAGATCTGGATCATCTGAAAGAGAAAGTGGATGCAGGCTGTGAGTATCTGACCACACAGATGTTTTTCGACAATAACATTTATTATCGTTTCTTGTATAAGGCACTTGCCAAAGGAATTGATGTTCCGGTGACTGCCGGAATCATGCCGGTTACCAATGCAGCACAGGTAAAGCGGACAATTTCCCTGACAGGAAATCTCGTTCCGGCCAAATTTTTAAGCATTGTGGATCGGTTTGGGGATAATCCTGCAGCTATGAAGCAGGCAGGAATTGCCTATGCAACCGAGCAGATCATTGATCTGATTGCCAATGGTGTAAATCATATCCATATCTATTCGATGAACAAGCCGGATGTTGCAGCAGCGATCATGAATAATCTGTCACAGATTTATGTGAGAGAGCAGGCATAAGCATGAAGAAAAAGGAAGAACAGCTGGTCCGTAAAGTGACCGATATGATACAAAAAACGCGGGAAGGAAAACTGCACTGGGATATTCAGTGCCAGACTACCGAGTACAACGATCCGGCGAAGAAACCAGTGGAAACCGAAGAGGGAGAGACCTGGGTGATTGATGAGTGTTTTGTTTCCTATCACTGTATGGATCAGGAAAAAGAATTTCTATTGGTTTCTTATGAGCAGATCTACACCTGCGGAGAGAAAAAGAAGTCCTGCAATTTGATTTTTCTGCCACCGCTTGGCATCCGCTTTTTCGATGTGGATGTTTTAGCTCCGTATGCAGTGGAGGCGGATCAGATGCTGGTCTACGAAGTACATATGCTGTGGCTGACCGTGCTGGAGCAGTACAAAAAGATCCACAGAGCATGGAACTGGATGTGACAGGGCGCGAGCTGATACTGCAGCAATAAACATGAATATACAATGTGTATAATAAGTTGAAAAAACCTCTGGAATTTTTAGACAAAATTTCCAGAGGTTTTGGCAGTTTTCCAACTTTATTTCGTATACATTTTCAAGTATAATGAAAAACGAAAAAACCGAAATATCATTCAAAAGGAGGAAAAATGGGAGAGAGAAGGTTTTCAACAAAGAACCGTTTTGTAAGTTTTTTACTTGCAATTGCGATGGTTCTGACACTTTTACCGATTGGGGCGGTACAGGCAAAAGCAGAAGGCAGCAGACAAATTATTATGCACTTCAAAAATTCTACAAATTGGGAGGCTGTTTATACGAAAATAGCCGAAGGAAAGAGCTGGACGGCTGTTGATGGTTATGGTTATGCAAATAGCTGGCCAGGAGCTGAAGTAGAAGAAGATTCAGAAAATGAAGGCTGGTATAGCTTTACAATTAGCACAAATTCAGATGAGGAATTCCATTGTATATTTAATAATAAAGATCATGGTAAGCAAACTGCTAATATAAATTTTAAAGTAGAAAATTCTAAAATAGAAAAATGGGTTACTGGTGAAGGCGATCAGGAAACGGTAATTATGGATCAGGCGCCGGAAGGATGGAAAGAATCTGCAAGTAATGCTCCGGTAAAACCGGTTATAAATGTTCAGAGTCCGGTTGTAAACGAGGATCGTACAGTTACTTTTAATTTGGATGCAACAGGCGAATATAAAGATGCTGAAGATGTTTGTCTTATGGGAACTGTTGAAGGAACTGACTGGACAAACGGATTACCAATGAATAAAGTCGGTGATAAGTTTACAGTAACGGTTCCTAAACAAAATCCAGGAATATATGGGTATAAGTATAAAATTGGGACTAGCTGGATCACAGACCCTGCAAATGATGCCATGACAGATGGCAATAGTAGATTAGTAGTTCCGGGACTTGAATCAAAAAATATGGAAGCTTTGGCTGGTAAGGATCTCGAACTTCCGAAAACATTAAAGCTTTATGGCGATGATGGAACAAGCAGTGATGAAACAGTTTCATATACATTAAAAGACCCTTCTTTAAGTGATAAGGTTACATTGAAAGATGAAACAATCAATGTGAAAAAAGGCAGTGGAATAAAACTGTTGAGTTAACCGCAACTGCTGGTAATGAAACGTCAGATGTTATTGTTAATGTTGTGGAAAAACAGTATAAAGTAACGATTTATATGTATTCTCCAGATTTTGAAATGAAAGCTGGAGTATCCGATGTATATATATATAATAAAAATGGTAGTGGAGAAGAGGTTGTTCCCTTAAACAAAACAGAAGAAGACCCGGAGAACAATGTGACCTGGTTACAGGGGACGGTTTTAGTTTCGTTTAATTCGCTTGGGATTATTGGAAGACCAACGGCGGGGTCATGGGATGGACAGGATAGTAATCAGTATTATGTTATTGATGAGGAAAAATCAGAAATAACCTTATGGTATGTGTTTGGGAAAAACCGGTTACAAAAAAACCGGTCATTACCAAAGCAGATCCAAGGTATCTGTGTCTGGAATACGAAAATGATACTTGACAACCACTCCGGAGTTTTATTCATGGACTACTGGTATTGAAGAGAAAGTACGCAAACCATTTGAATCTGACGGGAACGGAAAATGGAAGATCAAAGTTCCTGTTAAATCAACTTGCACGAAGGTTGATTTCGTGGTTGTGCTGGATCCTTCCGGCTCTGACTGGATCAAGGATGGAGGAGATCACTCCATTGCATTTCCACAAGAGCAGAACGTTGTATGCGCAAGCATGAAAAAGGGGAAGAACCGGTATTAAGTGCTCCTTATAACAAGGGGTGTGAGGTATTGCTAAGGAAAATAAATCGCATTTTATTATCGGATGATAATGCATTGATTGAGGATAAGCTTTCAGATATGAAAGTGTCTGTAGATATCGATGGCAAAGAATATCCAATGACTTATAATGCAGAGAATAAGCGTTTCGAGTATAACTATAATGAATTAAAAAGTGGACGTACACTTATCGTTATAAAGTTGGGAGAGGAATATATTTTAGACAAGTATAACGATAAGCAGGAACAAAAAGGGGGAAACGATTATTCTTATATTGAGTATTATAAGCTGAATGCTACTATTCAGGCAGAGGTAATGAATGCGTCATTTAATTATAATGAGAATAATGTCGTAAAATTTACTGTAAATCAGGATGAGGATGAGAAAGATGAGAAGAAATTAGAAGTTGCATCGGCAAGCATTGATGTTTCTTCTTTAGGTGGAAGCAGTACATTGGCAATTGTACCGGATTTGCAGGCGGTAACAATATCAGCCACAACAGATACTTCGCTAGGTAAAAAAACATTGCCAATTGTTGTAACAGATCAGTATGGAAATGAGTATTCAACAAGTGTACAGGTTGAAGTGACTGCTCGAACCAAGAAAAATGCGAAAGATTTTGATTGGGATGAATCCGTTATTTATTTTATGGTAACGGACCGCTTCTTTGATGGAAATGAATCAAACAATACAGCAAGCGGAGCACAGACTTACGGAAAGGATAATGCAGGTCTGTATCATGGTGGTGATTTCGCAGGAATTACACAAAAGTTAGACTATTTAGAGGATTTGGGAATTAATACAATCTGGATTACTCCTATTGTAGAAAATATTCCGGGAGTTAAGGTCACTGACACGGGAAAAGAAGATGTTCCGTACAATGCTGCATACCATGGATATTGGGCAAGCGATTTTACAAAGCTGAACCCAACGCTTGGAACAGAAGAAGAATTTCAGACATTGATCGACCAGGCACACAGCCGTGGAATCCGCATTATGGTAGATATTGTGGTTAACCATGCCGGATATGATACAGATTTTGGTAATATGATCCGAAGCGGAGACGATATTGTATCTGGAAGTGATCAGAAAGATTCCTTAAGCAATTTACCAGATTTTAAAACAGAAGATCCTGCAGTCAGCGCGCAGCTTGTAAAGTGGCAGACACAGTGGGTGAAAGATTTTGGTATCGACTATTTCCGTGTTGATACAGTTAAACATGTGGAAAATGATACCTGGGCAGAATTAAAGAATGCTCTGACGGAAGTAGATTCAGATTTTAAGATGATTGGAGAGTATGCAGGAGGAGGCTATGCTTCTAATGGCAATACTTTAGGAACCGGAGAAATGGATTCGGATCTGGATTTTGATTTTAATGATCAGGCAACTAATTTTGTAAAGGGAAATATTTCTTCCGTAGAAAGTTTCCTGACATCCAGAAATAGTGTATTAAACAATACATATATGACAGGTCAGTTCCTTGGAAGTCATGACGAGGATGGATTTAAGAAGAAACTTTGGATGGTGGAATGGCTGAAGATGCAGCAACAGCAGCGTCTATGGTTGCAGCAAGTTTACAAATTACTGCAAAGGGACAGCCAGTGATTTATTATGGTGAGGAAATCGGACAGACAGGATTAAATAATTATCCATATCAGACAAATCGTTATGATTTTGACTGGTCAATAGTAAGTAATGACAATAAGACCTATCAGCATTATAAGAAGATGCTTTCTATCCGTAATGCATATACAGATGTATTTGCAAGAGGAGACAGAAAAACAATTTTAGCATCTGATGAAAATGGTTATGATATTGTATCCAGAAGCTACAAAGGAACAAAATTATATGTTGGTTTAAATATCAAAGATGTTGCACAGACTGTAGAAATTCCGGTTAGTGAAAATAATGGAACTGTTTTGAAGGATCTGTATTCTGGAAAAACATATACGGTAAGTAACGGAAAGATTAAAGTGATCATTCCAGCGGCAACAGATGGTGGTACCGTTGTTCTGAAAAATAATTCAAGTACAAACGGCGGTTCTTCCAGCGGAAGCACAACAACTGAAACCAAGCCTTCTGAAGATACCAAAAAGGATACAACAACGATCGTTATTCCTGCAGAAAAACTTCCGGAAGGAACGACTGCAACCGTAACAGTCACAAAGGATGCAAGCGGAAAAGTAACCGCAGAGGCAGCAGTAGCAGCAACTGGAAAGACAAGCAAAACAGCGTGAAAGTAACCGTAAATGCCGATGTGATCCAAGCTGTAACAGAAGCTGCCGGAACGAAAGACGTAACCATCACACAGGAAGTCAAGAAAGCAGATGGAACAACCGCATACACCTTACAGGTAAATGCAGCAGATGTCAAAGCAGGTGCAAAACTTGCTGTAATGAAGAAAGATGAAAAGACCGGGGAACTGGTTCTTGTAAACCGGAAAGCTTACAAGGTCGCAAAGGATGGTTCTGTCTCACTGACATTTAAGGGTGAGTGGACTTATGTCGTAAAGACACAGGCTGAGGTAAAGGCTGAGGCAAAGCAGATCGCAAAAACCGTTAAGCCAGCAAAGACCACAGTAAATGTTGCTACAAAAAAAGACAACCGTATTTAAATGGAACAAGAAGCTCAATATGGAAAACGTGGCAAAGATTACCTATAAGTCTTCCAAGAAGTCTGTGGTTTCCGTAAATAAAAATGGAAAGATTAAAGGAAAGAAGAAGGGAACCGGAAAAGTAACGGCAACCGTTACCTTAAAAGATGGAACAAAGAAAATCGTAACCATTAAGGTAACTGTAAAGTAAGAAAATATCAATAAATTACTCATTATCTGCTATCGGGGCTTATGGAGGGAGAACCTCTGTAAGCCTGATTTTATTGGACTTTCATGTGTCACTGTGCTATACTCGTGATACATTAAGGAGGAGGCAAAATGAAGAAATCATATGCAGTGATCACAGGGGCAAGCTCCGGAATCGGTATGGCGTTTGCACGGCAGCTTGCAGCAGAGGGGTATCGTCTGGTGCTGGTTGCACGCAGAGAGGACCGGCTACAGGAACTGGCGCAGGAATTACAAAAGAAGGGAACCGAGAGCATTGTGATATCGGCAGATTTGTCACAAAAAGAAGCCTGTTATCACCTGATGCAGCAGATCGAGAAGCTGCCAGTCGGGATATTGATTAATGATGCGGGATTCGGTGACTGTGGCAGCTTTCTGGAGACGGACGCAGATAAGGAAATGCAGATGATTGATGTGAATGTCAAGGCCATGCATCTTTTGATGAAACTGATGCTTCGCCGCATGGAAAAGCAGGAGGGCGGTTACATTTTAAATGTCGCTTCTTCGGCAGGACTGCTTCCGGCAGGCCCTTATATGGCCACCTATTATGCGACCAAAGCCTATATGGTGAGTCTGACGCGGGCAGTGGCGCTGGAACTGAAGCAGAGAGGCAGCCGGGTGTATGTAGGGGCATTGTGTCCGGGTCCGGTGAATACGGAATTCAATGAAGTGGCAAATGTTGAATTTGCACTGGCCGGAATCACACCGGAGTATTGCGCCGGATATGCATTAAAGCAGATGAAAAGACGCAAAGTGCTCATTGTTCCGACAACTGAAATCAAGGCAGCAACGATATGCGGAAGATTTATTCCGCAAAATCTGCTGATCGCAATTACTGCACATCAGCAGAAGAAAAAGCTGAAAGCAGAGGACATATAAAATGGAAGAAATTAAAATAGGCTCTCATGTGGGAATGGCAGGAAAAGAGATGTTTCTGGCATCCGTGAAGGAAGCGGAGCGTTATGGGGCAAATGTGCTGATGCTCTACACAGGGGCACCGCAGAATACCCGGAGAAAAGAAATCAAAGACTTAAATATTGAGGCGGGCTGGGAGTATGCCACAAAGGCTGGAATCCGGGAAATCGTGGTTCATGCACCGTATATCATCAATCTTGCCAATACGGTAAAGCCGGAGACATTTGAGCTTGCTGTGGAATTTTTGGAAAAAGAGATCCGGCGCACGGCTGCCATGCGCAGTAAAATTCTGGTACTGCATCCGGGATCTGCATTAGACGCGGGGGCGGAGGCAGGAATTGCACAGACTGTCCGGGGACTGAATATGGTGCTTGATGCCAACGGGATGATGTGTTTATTGCGTTGGAAACGATGGCAGGAAAAGGCAGCGAGATTGGAAGAACGTTTGAAGAGATTAGGGCAATCTATGACGGAGTGCACAAAAAGGAACGGTTAAGAGTCTGTTTTGATACCTGTCATGTAAACGATGCCGGCTATGATCTGGTGCATGATTATGAAGGCGTGTTCGAGACTTTTGATAAGGTGATCGGCTGGATCAGATTGCGGTCTTTCATATCAATGACAGTTTAAATCCACTTGGGGCACACAAAGACCGTCATGCCAATATCGGGCAGGGAACCATTGGATTTGAGACGTTGCATCGTCTGGTTCATGATCCACGTTTTATGGAAATTCCAAAGATTTTGGAAACGCCATGGCTTTGTGCAGAGGGGGAGACAAAAAAGACGATTCCTCCATATAAAGAAGAAATTCAACAGCTTCTTGCAAAATAATGATAAAAAGGAGAATGGTTATGGAACAAAACAACCGGGGATTTCCGGCTATTGGTTAAAGCTGATTGCTGTAATTTCCATGCTGATTGATCACACGTCAGCCGTTATTTTAGAACAGATTCCGGGATTAGAAGCCCCCGCATTTTTCATGCGCATCATTGGAAGAGCTGCGTTTCCGATTTACTGTTTTCTTCTGGTAGAAGGATTTTACCATACACGCAGCAGGGCAAAATATGCGGGGAGGCTTTTTTTTGTTTGCCCTGATTTCCGAGGTTCCGTTTGACCTGGCATTCAGCAGGAGAATGTGGGATTTTTCCAGCAGCAATGTCTTTTTTACTTTGCTGTTCGGGCTTTTGGTGATCTGGGGTGTTGAAGGGATAAAGCAGAAGTTTGTGGAGGATGTTTACGGAAATAAGCCGCAGTCATCCGCCTGATTCTTACCATTGTGACAGTTGCGGCCGGGGGATTTCTGGCACTTCTTTTCCGTACAGAT
>ENA-OQAS01000982-OQAS01000982.1-human-gut-metagenome-genome-assembly--contig:-NODE-982-length-14045-cov-2.302989_pt1 | contig 14045 bp, 18 predicted proteins | sample MGYA00242733_ERZ504523 | MGnify/ENA primary metagenome ERZ504523 (study PRJEB26092, sample SAMD00036239) | human gut metagenome | host: Homo sapiens | study: EMG produced TPA metagenomics assembly of... | reverse complement strand
ACGAGGTAGAAGCGTCTGAACATAGGTCTGAAATTCCTCTTCATTTCAAAGTCACTCTCCAGCGCAGAATATAGAAGAGACATACCATGATCAAACAAAGGCGCTGGTGAAACTATTTTGTTTAGTTCGTTGTCTACCAAAAAACCAAATTTCCGAAATGACGATCAGTATTCAAAATAATCGCATCGAGCACCAGCATTTCCGAAAAAGCTTCCTCGAATTCATCACCAAGATCCTTGCAATACTGTTCGACAGCATCTATTCCGCCCGAACTGATTAAACGCCCTGCACTAATAAAGCCATAACGCTTACTAGTAAAAAGCTCGCATTTTGAACAGAAATGACCTTTCCAAAGCGTTGGAACATAAGGGACACAGTTTACCCCCATTGCAGTCGCAACCTGAGAAGCATAATACTCCGCATAGGCTCATTTCCAGAATTGGCAAATCCTACTGATCCTTCTTTAAATAGGTAAACTTCCCATTTATACGACGCCAACATTTTGCAAGAGCGCCATTTGTAGTAAGTTCCGGAGTCGATGCGAACACCGAAGGTACTTTACTGCCAACCCCCGTGAAAGCAATGTGCCCCAGGGTATTACTAAATCGATTATCGTAAAGATTGCGCTTATCAAAAGTGGATGCATCATTTTCGCGTACCACCCAGTAACAATCGTTAAGAGAAAGCCCTCGACATATCGCAATAATTCCAGGAATATCTCGCTCCGACAAACCAAGCTTTGCTAAAAACTCTTCACATAGGCTCTATTTGAAGGAATAGCTCGTTGCGAAAGCCAGCGTTTCAAGGGCTCTTCAAAACAGTCTAGCGAATGAGCGGGATTTTTTTTGAGTTTATGCCGTCTGAAATATGCCAATCCAATGGCAATAAAGAAACAACATCATCGTAAAGGCGAAATATCTTCACCTGTAACGTGCTATTTTCCCGTTTCATCTCAAAATCAAGCAATGGTGTATCGAATAATTTTAATGTGAACACAACACTCACCTTCGCTATTCGCTACTTCTTGCATAAGGGACTGATATTCTACATTGGCGCACAAAAGAATATGTAAACATTATGCACGACAAAGCAATTAACGAAGCGATTATTAACTCAGTATCCACATCAATTTGCTTGCTCAAACCCACATCAGCCACAACCGTATCGGCCACAGCTACATCAACACTTGACTTCAGGTTTGCTTCCGTACCTTACTCGTCCGCTAAATCTCGCTTTGATCGCAGCACGGGAATATCGTCCAAATCTTCACCATGCCAGCAACGAATAGCACCCTTTTCCTCCAGTGCAGAAATCTCTTCAGCAGAATATCCCTTATCGCGCAAGAAGCGCTCGGTATGATATCCAGCAGGCTTGCCAAGTACCAACGGCGGATCGCCATAACTACCGAAACGAAGCGGTGCAGTATTGAAAACGCGCGGTCCAAAATCTTTGCTCTCGTATCGACGCAACGCATCGTTGTCGTACGCCTCTTCATCAGCCAGAATATCGTCGTAATCAAACAACTTCTGATGAGGAACCTCTTGCTCTAGCATGATACGATCCCACTCATCGTAATCTTTTCGTGCATATCCTTCGCCGATCTTGGAAACCACATATTCCTGCAGCCCATGCTCCGCCATTGCTGAAGAGTCGTGATCCGATCATCCTCAATCAGCTCATCCAACCCCAGCATTTGCATCATGGATGCAAAATAGCGATTGTAATCTGGCAAACAGATCAAAAACCATACGCCATCTCTAGACTGATACGTGTTGTTGAAAGGATTGTTCGCCCTCGCGCGGCTTCCAGGATATTGCGCGCCGAACTGACGCGACTGAATACCATGCGAATGACCCCACAGCGCCACGTGATACAGATTCGTTGTCACCTTATTACCTACGCCAGTACGCGTACGATCAAACAGCGCCGCCACAATACCACCAGCGAATATTGCTGCCGCATTGAAATCGCCAAACCCTTGAGGTGCTGTCGCAGGAGATTCTCCTGCCTGGCGAAATACCGCATTCACGCCACCGCGCGATCCCCAACAGACCGCATCGTATCCTGGTTCATCACGCATTTCGCCAAATTCGCCATAACCGCGCATCTGAGCCCAAATAAGACGAGGGAACTTTTCGTGCAGTGTTTCGTAATCCAAGCCCATACGCTTTAACGCCTTGTCACGCACGCCATTCACAAACACGTCCGCGGTCGAAAGCAGATCCATAAAGATTGCCATGCCCTCTTCGGTTTTCAGATTTAAGCTGATCCAATCTTTGTTGCATTTACGTTTTCGTAGGTAGGGTCGCATTCTTCAGTACGTTTACCACCAAATCCATAGCATTGTGTGCGCTGCGGATCACCTGCGGGATTTTCGACCTTGATAACCTCGGCGCCCATTTCTCCTAGGCACCGTACCGCAGCAGGAGCTGCCACCCATTCCGCCAGCTCGACAACGCGAATGCCCGACAGAGGACCAAATCCCTCGAATTCTTTCGATGCGTACATGGTTTCCCCTCTCCCTTGAACAAAACCTCAAATTCAATTTCGCGTAAAGGCTGCAACAGCTGAAGCTGAATGCAGTCAAGTTGCAGCAGGCTGAAACAGCCGCAAGCACAACCAAGGCTGAAACCTTAGCAAATGCCGCAGGCACACCAAAGCCGCACGCGACCAAGGTTGCAACCGCTGCCGCAACCTCGCTTATCCCCGTTATCACTAAGCGATATTGCTTAGGTCTTATTTTGGCGTATTTTATCTGCAGTTTTAAATGTTTTTAAAAAGAGATTCATTCATACAGGAAAGAAAAGGCATTGCCGCCCAAAAGCAGTAGCCTTGCGTTAGTCGCGTTAGTCCCACCTCAACGGTTACTAGCGCCGCTCCGACAGAACGTCCAACAAACCGGACAGAACACTCAGCAAACCGGACAGAACGCCCAACAAACCAAAGCCAACACCAACACTCAATTTCAGCTATTCTTGTCTCGACAGCATCAATCTAATTCAGCTATTCTTGCCTCGACGGCATCAATCTGAGGTTGAATCTTGGTAGTAGCGGTTTCAACTTGTGTTTTAATCTGGCTCAGCTTTTTCTCAACTTCTTTGAGCTGCTCGTTTACCTCTGCGCGCTTAAAGAATTTATAGGGCTTCAACTCCGCTAACTGCTTTTGCAGTTCATCATATTGTTGCTGATACAGTTTTTCGTTCGACATGCCCACACGTCTGCCAGCTGCTTGCGCAAGGTTGAAAGCTCATCCTGCAGAAGCTCTTTTTCCTCTGCCGCTGAAATCTCCCCTGACTCTACCCGAGCACGGTATGCTCCCATGCGCTCCTCTAGTTCCTTTTTCGCAGAGGAAGTCGACCCGCTTCTCGCTCCATTTCCTTTTCAGCACGCGATGCGAGTGCCTTTCTGAAAGTTTCACCATAAGGTTCTTTATGATTGAACGTAGCGTACGAAGTGTACACAAGTCTATCGTTTGGCATGATTCCCATTTTAGAGCGCGTACAAATATTGCTGCACAGCGTGACTTCGCTTTCAATAAGGCCTGGAGTCAGATAGGGAATTTCAGCTAACAAACGCTTCCAATCCATCATTATTTGATGAGTCTGCTTTGCTCCCTGATATGAAGGCATCATTAAAGCAGCTTCGAGCCGCAATGAAATTTGACGCTTACGCGCTGTGTATATATCTGCTGCAAGATCGTATTTTTCTTCTTCTGGCGCAAGACCCAGAGCATGCTTGATGGTTCGCAAAATATAATCAGTATCAAAATCGTACAGTTTTGAATCCCACCCGCCGAATTTTCCGAGCAGTTCCCATGCGCCTCTGTTCTCGGGCTCAATTTCCAAGATCTTATTACATAACTCAATAACAGTCTTTGAGTCGTCGCTTTCGTAAGCCTCGTTTGCCGTAATAAGAAGCGACGAAGTTTCCGTGGCACCCTGTGCTTTTTCTTTAGAATCCCCCTCTGAGGACTCAATCATTTCACCTGTTGAACTTTGATTTTCTTGCATCATAGTATCCTGCCCCATACACAACGAGATAAAGCTTAGACAAGGCATATTCTTTAGTAAAACAGCCGTCGTAAGCACCCTCGGCCCCTCAATAATCAGGGTGTTTTTCCCTCTAGCAATAAGCGGTAAAACCAGAATTTTTCCTGGATATGCATACACCTTTTCATAAGTTTAGTCTTAGCTTCGACCATTCATTCTTGCGAAAAATGTTCTTTACTTATTCAGTATTGGTATAAGAGCTACTGCTTTGTCACACTAAAATTAAAGTAACTATTATTGTAAGATTCTTATAACTGTCGTTTATATAACTGAATACCTTGTCCCCCATAACGATTGAGATGTTTTGCCATGGAAATGCAACAACTTCAAAATTTTTACGTCATCGCTCAATGCGAAAGTCTCACAAAAGCGGCCCAGCGACTTCACACTTCTCAGCCAAGTTTGTCTCGCAGTCTGCACTCCCTAGAAGACGAATTGGGTGCTCCGCTTTTTGATCGCGTTGGTCGCAATATTGTTTTAAACGACACAGGACGCTTTGCACTTACCAAGGTTCTTAACGTGCTGAATTCTGCAGAATCGATCAAGCTCGATGTTTCAGAATTTATCCAAAGTAAGAATTTCTCCGTGGATATCTATTCGCCTGTTCCCATGGGCTGCTTCGAAGAGATCATCATTGGGTTTAAGGAAGAATACCCTAATGTCAGCCTCCGTATGGCTTCTTGGCATTCCGAAAAACTTAAGAATGTTCAACCTGACATCACTTTTTTCGCGAGCCCTCATACGCATAAAGAGCACAATTATCTCCTCCTTGGCGAAGAAGAGGTCTGCGTTGCAGTGGCTAAAACGAATCCACTTGCAAAGTACGAATCTATTCCTTTAATCGCGCTGTCGAATGCAGCATTCGTAAGTACATTATTCGACTCTCCGTTTTACAAGATAATCTCCGAAATGTTCAATCAGGCAGGATTCGAGCCCAATACCGTAATCGAAGATCAGGATTACAACCGCGTTATGTCTTTTGTTGCGCATGATTTTGGCATTGCCTAGCACCTTCTATTACTTGGCTCGGAAGATGGAGTGATCAAATCGCTACCATCCCTCTGAGCGACATCCATCGCAAAACGCTACCTCTATCTCAAATGGCCCGAAAAACAGCGTTATGGATGGGCAAACCCTTCGTTTTAGAGACTACGTTGTTAAAACACTTCAATGAAAAGTATGGATTTACTTGCGGCGTTACTGCGCCTACCTCGCCATCCACAAAAAAAACAAAACCGAAAGTGATTAATTTCTTCTCTGTGCGTATAACACCAGGTGAACTATGGAAACACTTTATTAAAGCCCCTCTCATACTTTATAAGAGACGGGCTTTTTCGTTTTAAGATAGAAACAGAAAATGGTATTCGAATGCAAAGATGGCAGTTGGCTACCTTTAGCGCAGAGCTCCGTTTGGCATGAGCGATATCGCGCACTGTGCTCGGAGAGCTCTGTTTAACAAGAATTAGTCAACCTTGTGCTGATTAATAATTTACCATCTCCCTTTATCCCCCTTCATTTATACCAGGCTAACCCCTCTCTCTTTCGTTTTAGCTAGCCTGGTATTTTAATGTTTCGTTTGTCCCCCCATGCGCTTAGCAAAGGGCATATTGTAAGGGCACATTAATACAGGCATTCCGCGTCCTCAATTGGCTGAAGCCATGAAGAACTGAACTGAAATCGATCCAAAACAAAAGCACGTTTAAACCAATCCAAATGAAAGCGTACTGGGGTTGACCCAATACCGAAATGCGCGGAGAGCAATCCAAAACGGAAAGAGCTACACCTGAACCCAATCCCTAAAAAAGAAGAACTGCGCTGGAACAATTCCAACGCAGTTCTTTTAGAGAGAGAAAAGCCGTAGTACAAAACTTGTCGTTCAAACGCTACTTTTGTTGCAACCTGTCGTTTGATTGATCTATCCCAATCTCGCGTAACAGGTTGCAACTAAGTTACGCTTTCACTATTTATGACTCAGTCGTCTTCTGGAGCTCAGCTACCAAAGTGTCGGAAAGACCATCAGTCTGACCAGAGATGTCAGTGTAGAGAGCCTGAACCTGCTCGTTAGCAAGAATGCCATCAAAGAAGGACTGGTCATACTCGATAACTTCCATGCCACCATCGGTCAGAGTCTGGAGCTGCTGATCCTGCATTTCGAGCATCTTAGGCTTCATTACGTCGATAGCCTGAGAAATAGCCTGGGTCAATGCTTCCTGATAAGCAGGATCCAAGGAATCCCAAGCTTCCTTGTTGATGCTGATGTTGTTTGCATACAGGATATGTTGGTCATGCAGAGATAATCCTGAACTTCCTGGAGGCTGGAGCCAGCGCAGGTGTCAATAGCATTTTCCTGAGCATCTACAGTGCCATTCTGAAGTGCGAAGTAACTTCAGCCCATGCCAATGGGGTAGGCTCTGCACCAATTGCCTGCCAGAATGCCATATGGTTAGAGTTTTCCATGGTACGAATCTGCAAAGCGCTGAAGTCTTCAATAGTGTTCAGAGCCTTGTTAGAGGTGGTCTCACGGAAGGTACATTCTGAAGGAAGCCTAAGTTGTGAAGGCCAGCTTCCTCGAAGGATGCCTGCAAGCCTGAGTAAATTCATTGTCGCCGTTGAGCACGGTTTCAATCTGATCGGCATTATAAGTAGAGAATGCCATTGGGAGGTCAAATACTGCCATGTCGGGCACGAATGAAACCATAGGTGCAGGCTGGCAGATTACCATCTGAATGTCGTTAGACTGTTCCTGGCGGATAAGGTCGTGTCGCCACCAAGCTCACCAGTTCCATGATAATCGATAGTCAACTTACCACCAGTAATTTCATTTGCCTGGTTAGCAATTTCCTGACCCAAAAGGTTACCAGCAGAATCTGCTGCAGTAGAGTCAGCAAGAATCAAAGTTACAGGCTCAAGGTCAGCATACGCATCGTTGCCGCCCGATGAGCTGTCGGAAGAGCTGTCACTACTGCAGCCCGTTAGGCCCATTGCCAAAACGAGAGCAAGTGCTGATACACCGATAAAAGCTAGAAACTTATTCAAAGCTTTTGAGTGTGTTTTTGCTTTCATTCCCCTCAATCTCCTTCCAAAATTTTTTACCAAATAGAGCGTTTTGTACTTAGCCAGATAAATCTTTTTCAATATCCGTGGTGCTCAAGATGCTTAGCTCGGGCACCACGGAGTTCAAAATCACCCTTGGACAACTACTGACCCAGATACAGGAACGTCGAGAACCAAGGAACGTACACGATAAGTACCAAAGCAACCAAGAACGAAATAATGAACGGGATAGCCTTGGCAGCGATATCCATTGGCTTTTCGCCAGACAGGTTCGACACAACAAACAGATTGAGTCCGAATGGTGGTGTTGCCAAACCAATTGCCAAACAACAAACCAGGATTACACCAAAGTGAACCGGGTCGACTCCCAAAGCCTCCATTGCAGGCAACAGGATAGGAGCCAAAATAATGATTGCGGGACCCGTGTCCATAACCATACCAAGGATAAGGAACAGGATCATACAGAAGGTCAACGCAATCCAAGCTTCACCGAAGGTAGAAGTGATGAAGTTGGTAATCGCAGCAGATGCGCCGGTAAGAGAAAGAACACGACCAAATGCTGTTGCGAATGCCAGTACGAATGCCAAACCGCCATACGTACGAACAGCCGTTACCATGATGCCCCAGATGTCTTTAAGTTTAATTGTCTTGTAAACCCAAAGAGAAACAATCAAAGCATAGAATACGCTGATACATGCAGCTTCGGTAGGAGTTACAAAGCCTGCATAAATACCGCCCAAAACGATAATAGGGCAAAGCAGTGCTGGGAAACTATCGATGAACAGGTGTCCAAGACCCATGTCATGCAGTTCCTTCATGGAAGTATTAATGCGATCGCGATCTTCGCCTTGACGCTTGCAGTGAATTACGCAGTAAATCATCAGAACAAGACCGATGAGAATACCGGGAAGAATACCACCTAAGAACAAGCTGCCAGTGGAAACGCCCGTTGCGAGAGAATAAAGAACGAATGGAATAGACGGCGGGATAATTACGCCCAAGCTACCAGCTACTACAATCAAGCCAGAACTCCACTTACGTTCGTATCCCAAGCTAACTAAGAACGGAATACACATAGAGCCTACTGCTGCTGCAGTTGCAGGACCAGAACCTGAAATAGCACCGTAGAACAAGCAGGTAATAACAACTGCACAAGGTACACCACCAGGGAAGCGGCCTACAAAGTATGCAAAGAAGTTAAACAGTTTCTGAGAAATGCCACCTTCGGCCATAATAATGCCGCCAAAGATGAACAAAGGTACTGCCAAAATAGGCGTTGAGTTAGCACCGGAAAATGCGTTGGTTACTAACTGAGTAACATTGCCGCCAACACCCGTAATCCAAATAGGAGCTAAGGAGCCCGCGATCATCGCAACAGCAATTGGTACGGAGAATGCGAGGACGACAAGAAATACTACAAATACAAGAATTGCCGGCATTATTCATCCCCCTCCTTGCTCATAGCTTTAATTGCGCTTGTATCAAAATTGCCTGATTCGAGCTCGAATTCAGTCTGCTCTTCAATAGTGCTCTTAGGTTTAACATTGATGTGCTTGATATGGATAACAAACATTTCGACACTGCGTAGCGCACCAAGAATAAAGCCAACGAGAACGATGAGATACATAATCCACATAGGGAGAAGCATTGCGGGAGAGGTCTCTCCGCTCTCTACAATACGCATCAAAACGGTTACTGCCGCGTTGGTAAGAACAGCCATCATCACGAACGTAATAACATCAACAATTACGTTGATGATGTTACGAACTTTCCATGGCATGATGTCCACGAGAGCAGTAACTCTCAACATTGATTCTGTACGGATGGTGTAAGGCAGCGAAAGGAACACAGTAGCTATCCATAGGAAGCGCATGAGTTCTTCTGGCCACGTTAAGACTGGAAATGCGGGCACGTTTCGACAAATAACCTGTATTAAACAGACACATGAAATAAGAACAAGGAAAACAATAAGAATGAATTCCTCAAAGTGCTCGTCTTAACCACTTAATGACTTTCATCCGTTTTTTCACCTCCAATTCATTGATGGACAAAATTGAAGGTAATGGCGCATCAGACACCTTGAAAAACTCACCCTGCTAAAAATCCCCTAGGCAAATTTTTCGGCTTAGGTCTTCCCTCCATGCCACAGCGATGACTTAACCCTTCTGGAATAATCTGGTGCGCCATTCCCTCTCTACAACGCGCACCGCTGTAACCTCGCTTTTTAGTATAATTTCGCGTCTGGTCTGGGATTCCTCCAAAAAAAGGGAGTCCTTTATTCATGGGTTGCATAAGTTATGCATTACTTATGGATATATAACAAAAATGGTATAAGAACATGTTCAATAAACGCTTTTCGTATGGTTCTATGAGGTAGATTCATAGGTTGGTTTCTCTCTCATGCATTGCGTTAATCGACGTCCTATCTCATTGAGCTCAATGAAGCCAAGCTGGGAAATTATGGAAGGCCTTTGCTCAAAGACAAAGTTTCGTAGATGAAAAACCAAGCAAAGCAGGCGCACAAGCTTTCGTGAGTAGTCGAACTTTAGCTCGACACGAACTTCCAAAGATATGCGAATATTCACGGACAGATGAACTTTCAGACGTACAAAGTTTACAGTTTAACGAAGATAGGTGGACGGGCTTTCTGCGAAGTTTCGTAGTTAGACGAAGTTTCTCGTAAACGAAAAAAGGACGTAGCCAAGCAAAGCTCAGCTACGTCCGATAACCCTACTTACACTAATTTACTTCCGTGGCTCCATGCCACTTCCGTGGTCCCATGCTACTTTCGCAATCCTATGTTACTTCCGCGATTCTATTTCACTTCCGTAATCCCATGTTACTTTCGCGACTCCATAATTTCCGCCAGGCCTTGCACGCGAGTCTCAAACTGCGCCTGACTAAATACTCGAGAATCAGCTTGGTCGGCATCAAAAGTGGTGTATGGCAAACCACGCGACTGCTCTAACTGACGCTGCATTTCAAACATGATGCCAACCCAAGGCTTACAGCTACGCATCACATTGCACAAAACTCCGTCGCAATGATAATCATCAATCAGCCCTAAACGATAATCTCGTCCGAGTTCGATACCTATCGCGTTGTTGGTTTTCGCGTAGGCTTCACATAAGGTATAGAGATCATTAAAGGTTACCCCATAGTTTCCGCAATATGGGGTGCCCACCAAATTGATACCATTTTCCGCAAGCGTCTCCGAATTGCTTCGCAGATAAGGCCAACAGCACAGACCATCAAATAGGATGCGATATTTTTCTTCTCCCTTAAAAGTGCTCTCGCCCGATATGATTTTTTCTTTCAGCTCTTCTATATACATACGAAGTACTTCAGTGGTTTCTTTCCGACCGCGCGCGATTACCATCAACGCCATGAAGTTGTACGCATCAAAACCACTCACAGGTGAAGGGACTGTTTTTCCCATCAGATCCAGCGCCTCTTGAAACAAGCGACCATTTTCGGCGGAAATTTCCATAACCTCTTGGAATTTATCGTAATCAAATGATTTTCCGCTTATTTCTTCGAGCTGCTCAACAATGCCCTGCACCTGCTTTTTCATATAGGTGATCTTACTTTTCTTGTAATACCCATCGGTGTTGTAGGGGACATCAAACATAATGAAAGGAATATCGAGCTTCCAAGCTAAATTCTCATACCATTTAATTACGGTGGTACAAATATTATTGCCAACGCACAAGAAATCAGGCTCTGGGATATCTAACCCAAACCCAAAATCTTCCTCGCGCTCGATAAACCCTAATTGATACGCGCGTAGGAGCAAAGGTCCATGGAGTAACCAAGACCTTCGGCTTTTTCACAAAAGGGAATCGCGCCTTTATGAGCCGCAACTGCCGCCGCATGATTTTCGGGATAAATTACATTGAGATCGAAAACTTCGAATAACTCTTTTATAAAGTTTGAGGTGGAATACCCTACTGGTTTTCCCGCTGCTTTTGCATCACGCGCTTCTTGGTACAAGTCACCGGTAACCTCTTTCATTCGTGCGCGAGCGGGACTGTAGTTTTACTCTTTTTATCAACCATGAGAACATCTCTTTCTTGCTTGTTTGATCTTGGTCGTGCGATTTCGGTCGCTTGATCTTGGTCATGCGGCTTGTTCGCTTAACCTTCGCCACTTCGCCTTGGCCACCCCATCTTGATCGTGCGGGCTTGTTCGCTTGACCTTCGAACTTACCCGATCATTTCAGCGAATGCCTGAATGCGCGTGGTGGCCTGTTCATTAATATGATCTTGCTGAGCGGTCTCCAAATATAAAAGTGGAACATCGGCATCGGCGAGTTGCTTTTTTATGACAGGGAAATCATATTCTTCCTCTTCGCAAAACTTCGTCACATTGATAAGGGCGCCATCAGCGCTGCGCTCTTTTGCCAATGCCGCCAGTGTTTCTCCTCGCTGTTTTGTAGGGTCAAGCGCAACCGACGTGTTTTCGATATCGAGCCAAATATGCGCAAGACTAACAAACGGATCCACATTACCAGGAGCATCTTTCGCAAAACGAACCGACTCAGCCGACAACACGTCACCCACAATTGCAATATTCTGCTTTTCGAGCTCATCGAGTAGCGGTTTGGAATCAAGCAAGATTCCTGTTGTGACCAGGCGCAAACCCTTAAAAGTATCATCAGAAAGATTGGAGAGTTCTTGATTGATCTGAAGCACCATTCTGTATGTACTCGAACTGGCAAAACCTGAGCTGCTTTATACACCACATGACGCTTCCAGGGAGTAACCACCTCTGGATGAGCTGCGCCAACTAAATCGAATTCCCTCATCGCTGCACGTTGTTTGTTGTACGCGTTGATGCTGGTGCGCAAAGCTTTGTCGGTAATAGAATTGCCCGAAATTTCTTCCAGCTTTTCTTTGACGTCTTCTAGTTCTGATAAGTAGTAATCCTCCGCTGCTGGATGAGTGCGATTTGCTGGCTGCACCAAACTCATAACAGGCATTTCAGGCAGCGCAAATTTCCAATTCTCTTCCAAATTACGTAAGCCGTCACACGTGGTGGGAATAATAACACCTGATAGATAGCTATACTCGCCACGCAAGGCGCGCTCCATGAGCGTTACCAAAATCGAACAATAAAAGGCAGGATAATATCCATTTGCACGACTTATTTCAGTGTCGCCTCCCCAGAGTTCAAGTGGATACATCCCCGCAGCATCCACTAACTCATAAGGGGCAAAATATGGTATGCAACCTATTGCCTTTTGATTGTCGCTTCGATACTTTTCAAAAGTTTTCTGCGGATCAGCGATCGCCTGCTCCATCTCGGAAAACAACTCGTCAATTGTTTTGTGCGATTTTTCTTCAACAGTCCCCATGCAATACACCCCTTCTTGCCTCCGTCCGTGACGGACCTCACTTGAAATAACCTTGCTTATCTATAGCGAATTCCACTTAAATTGCCTCATTTATCCATGACGAGCCCACCTGAAATAGCTTCGCGTGCCTATGTTGGACCTCACTTGAAACGACCTCGCGCGCCTATAACGCGCCCCACTTAAATTGCCTCGTTTATCCAAGACGAGTCCTGCTAAAACAACCTCGGTTTTTCTGCTTCCTTATAAGTGTTTTAAAATGCCTCTATTTAACGCGTCTCAGATGTTTATTTGCCTCGAATATTTATTTACACTTCTTGTACGCCTTAAGTGCTGCACCTATCGCACCGGCAAACTGACAATTTCAGGTACTGAAATTGAAGCACCAAGTTCTCGCTCCAGAGCACGAACGACTCCTGCGTTTTGTGCGACACCGCCGCTCATACCAACAGGCTTATGTATCCCTAAGCGACGCGCCAAGCCCGCTGTCCTTTGCGCACAAGAATTATGAATGCCTGCAACAATATCGGGGATCTTATTGCCTTCAGCCAGATGAGAAATAACTTCCGATTCCGCAAAAACCGTACAGGTTGAGCTAATTTTCACGGGATCTGTTGCTTGAGCATCGAGATTACCCAACTCATCGGTGGTGGTTTCAAGAACACCTGCCATTACATCGAGAAATCGGCCAGTTCCAGCGGCGCATTTCTCGTTCATGACGAAGTTTTCTAGCATACCTTGGTCATTGAGACTAAGAACTTTTACATCCTGGCCACCAATATCAATAATGGTTCGAATTCCAGGCAACAGATGATTCATACCTAACGCATGACAAGAAAGCTCGCTAATTTCCTCATTTGCCCGCTCAAAGCGCTGGCGTCCATAGCCGGTAGCGATGCAGTAAGCAATATCGCCCCAGGAAAGATTCGCCTTTTCGAATAGATCATCGATAACACGCGCCGCGCCACTTGTCCCCGCTCCGAGGCATAAAGGGAACGCGCCACAATACGATTGCCGTCTTCAAGAATGACAGCCTTACTTGATGTTGAACCAATATCGATCCCCAAGGTGTACATAATGATTCCCCTCCATTAGTACGCCATTTTTGTAATATTCCCCTATAGAACCAGCTTACTCGCACATTTGCAATCAGGGTTGCAAGTTCCTATATTCTTTTTAGAAAGATTGTTTCATTTTGCGCATAACGCTATTCAAGAAGATTCTTTTACTTTCCGCATAGCGCTTTTCAAGCAATTCAGGGACGTCCAGAACAACCTCAAACCTATTACCATGACAGCGACTGTCAAACCCACTGTCGCAGCAATGACTACCAAATCCACCACTGCAGCAGCACCTACCAAACCTGCCGCAGTAGCAACCGCCAGACCAACTTCCATAGCTATCGTCAGATTCGCCATTAAAGTAGTCACTATATCTGCCACATTTTCAGCTTGTATGCACTTTTATGTTTGCGAATTGCAAGTTTTGTCACATTTTGGTCTTGTGTGTATAAAATTAATTTAAAAACAATTCTCAAATTCACGAATCTCTAAATATCACTTCGAGCTCCATGAATTTATACAACATTT
>ENA-OQAS01000981-OQAS01000981.1-human-gut-metagenome-genome-assembly--contig:-NODE-981-length-14053-cov-1.651587_pt1 | contig 14053 bp, 22 predicted proteins | sample MGYA00242733_ERZ504523 | MGnify/ENA primary metagenome ERZ504523 (study PRJEB26092, sample SAMD00036239) | human gut metagenome | host: Homo sapiens | study: EMG produced TPA metagenomics assembly of... | reverse complement strand
TATCCATCGCAACATAAAATGCGCCAATCCAACAAACGGATTGACGCCATCGTCAAAACAAATACCATCACAATTATTTTTTTCTTCATCATTCACACACCTCTTTCTCACTGATCCATGCTGTAAATATTCGATTGCCGCAAGTGCTGCCTCATGCGCCGCAAGAGAGGATCCTCCTGCAGCCTCGCGCACCACATGAATGTGATAATCATGCTGATGCGCATCCGCACAGGTATAATGTACGCAGACATCCGTCAGAAGACCAACTGCATAGATATGTTCAACGCCAAGTCCTTTTAACAAAATCTCCAGATCCGTCCCAAAGAAACCACTGTACCGTCTTTTTACCATCTGATATTCTTCCGGCAGCGGCTCGATGCCATCAAAATAATCAGCCGCACCGAAACATAATGGTTTGCATAGGCAAAAACATTTTTTTCAAAATGAGGCAGAAATGTCTGCAAAATTTCCATCTCATGATGATAAGCCCGCATCCCATATCTAATTTCTGGGGTTTAAAATACTCACGGTAAATCACCGATGCTCTTCGTTTCTCATCCGTTAAAAGATCGGTATCGCGGTATGCCATTGATTTTGTAAAATTGCACATCTGCATCAGATAGTCTTTTGCAAAATAAGTATCTAAGTATTTCCGTTTCATGACAGGATCCACATTTTCAAATACCGAATGCGCCACGTCTAACCTGCCGTCTTCATCTATCACTAAAAAATAACCCTGCGTATATGGAATCAATATACGGATCAGTTTTAAACATCTTTCTCCAAACGTCTCCAGGCTTCCGGCATAATAGATTTCCAGAAGAATGTCATTGAACATGCGCCATTCTTTTTCTGTCATAACGTAATATCCTCCACGGACACTCCAAGAGATGCCAGCTTTGCAATCGTCACTTTGATCTGATACTCCAGCTCCTGATTTTCCACCCCATTGTTTGCACGTTTGATGCGCTGTAAATCTGTATATTTATCAATTAAAACCGTGATCAGTTCTTTTTCTGTCATATCCTCCATCCTCACTACCGCCTTTCTCCGATATAAAAAATAATAGCCTGCGCTTTGCGAACATTCTATTGTTGTGAATTGTATCTGCATTCTGTAATTTTCTATATTTTAGCGGATTTTATTTTTGGTGTAAACATGCAACTTCCATTTATCTTTTGTACTTCCCGCCATCTGTTTCCTGCTGTTGTCCACACCTATTGTGTGAACAGCAGCAAATTTTCTTTCACAATCTGATGCCATGCCTGACTTTGTGCTTTTGTTCCTATTCCAGTTTTTGTCTATACAACAATCCCTGCACCTTTTATTCCTTCTCTTTCACATACACCGTCATGCGTTCCTTTGTTCCATCCTCACTGGCGTAGACATAAGACCTGCCAGCTGCTTTCGCAGTGATAACCCCGTTTGCATCTACCGACACCACATTGGAGTTAGAGCAGGAATACGCCGGCTGATTGCCGGAAGATACCGTCGCATTTACTCTTGCACGTTCCCCCGGATGAAGTGTAATCGTCGTCTGCTCAAATGTAATCTTTGGAGATCTGACCGTCACTTCACAATTTTTGCTGACTCCATCTACGGTTACAGTAATGACTGCCGTTCCATGTTTGACCGCGGTTACTTTTCCTGTTTCATCCACAGTCGCCACACTTTTTTTGTTGGTTTTCCACACTGGTGTTGTTTTTGATGTGGAAGATACCTTAAGTTTATACTTTTCCCGTCTGTATAACGAGATTTTAGACGGCATCAGGCGGACTGTCGGACTTTTACTGTCACTTTACAATTCACAGATGTACCGTCAACCTTTGCAGTAACCGTAGTTGTTCCCGGCTTCTTTGCTGTTACTTTTCCATTTTCACTTACCGATGCAATGCTTGTCTTTGCCGACTTCCACGTCACCTTATGTCCGGTGGATGAGGTGCAGTAAGCACTGCACTTTCCCCATTTTCCAATATCAGGCTGGTCTTATTTAAGGTAACTTTTGTCTTTGTGACAGTAACCTTACAGCTTGCCTCCGCATTTTTTGTTTTTGCCGTAATCGTCGCACTTCCCGCCTTTTTTGCGGTGATTTTTCCGTAGGTATTAACCGATGCGACCTTTGAATCACTGGATGTAAATGTCGGTTTTTTACTGCCGGATGAAACCACAGACAGACAATAAGTGTCCCCTGTTTTTAATGTTTTTCATATGCACTTAAGAAAATGAACCCATATCCTGAGGCTGCATATACTTCTACTTTCTGATACTCTGAAATAAAAAGCATGGAAACCATGCAGAGGATGGCTAATGCCACCCGGATGACTTTTTTTCCTGATTTCATAGATATTTCCCCCAATCCTTCTCTGATTAATAGATGATATATTTCACAGATAAACCTGTTTTTACGGACAGATATCTGTCATCAAAACCATCTATTTTTCGGATGGCGGGAATCGTACAAAAGAAAAGACTCTCCGGCGCAATTTCCCCACCAAGAGCTTAATATTAAATTATCATAGTCAATTACGGTTGTAAATCGAACAAATCATAAGTTTTATAACTCTGTCAAATTCCATACAGATCGGGTATCCTCCATCACTCATCACCAGTTTTGCATCAATCCCATAAATTTCCCGGATATTTTCCCTCGTGATCACATCCGCCGGTTTTCCCTCACAGACAACCTGCCATTTTTCAGTCCAATAATGTGATCTGCAAAGCGGCAGGCTTCGTTTAAGTCATGCAGCACCATCACGATCGTAAGCTGTTTTTCCCGGTTCATGCGCTCTAAAAGCTGCAGCACGTCCAGCTGATATGCCATATCCAGATATGTCGTCGGCTCATCAAGCAAGATCATTTCCGTCTCCTGCGCAAGTGTCATGGCGATCCATGCGCGCTGTCTCTGTCCGCCGGATAATTCTGTCACAAGGCGGCCGGAAATTTCTGTCAGACCTGTTTTTTCAAGTGCCCAGTCCACCTGCTCTATGTCGTGGCGGCTCATGCTCCAATCGCTTTGCGGTAAGGAAAACGTCCGTAGGAAACCAGCTCACGCACGGTAATTGCATCCGGACAGGTCGGAGTCTGCGGGAGAACAGCAACTTTTTTGGCGATATGTTCTGCTTTTTCTTTGCGGATATCCATTCCATCAATCCGGACTTCACCCCTCTTTGCAGGCAAAATTCTTGAAATCACTTTCAACAGCGTGGATTTTCCACAGCCATTTGCACCGATAATGATCGTGATGTTTCCCTTCGGTATTTTTAAATTCATCTCCTCTATGATCATGCGGTCCTCATATGCCGCCCAGAGTCCTTTTACCTCTATCGCATTTATTGTTTCCATATCCTCGCTACTCCTTCCACATCAGGTATACAAAATACGGTACACCAACCAGCGACACCGCAATTCCCGCCGGGATTTCGATTGGTGAAAATAAATTTCCTGCGACCGTATCTGCAAAAATCAGCATGACTGCAGCGATCAAAGCCGCAAGAAGCAGTGATACCCGGTGTCCGTTTCCAACAACTTTTTTTGCTGCATGCGGCGCAAGCAGTCCGATAAAGCCGATATTTCCAGCAAATGCAGTCGATGCTCCCGCAAGAATAACTGCACAGAGCAACATTCCGTTCACGCTCGATGGAAATTCCCCAGCCAATCGCCGTTTCATCCGAAAAACTTAACGCGTCCAACATTCGGCCTTTATAAAAAATATATGCCCCGCCAAGTAAAATCACGGGTACCAAAGCTCTGACGTATGCCCATCCGGCCCCCAGAGTGAGCCGGACGTCCAGATCATTACCCGGTTGTAATCCCCAGGACCTCCCTTGAACATAAAAAAAAAGTGATAAACGCATTTAGTCCGGCATTGATCCCAATTCCGGTCAAAAGCAGACGTTTTGGTTTTAACCCTTTCCTGCTGGAGAGAAAATAAATGCAAAATGCCGCTGCAAGTGCCCCTGAAATTGCCATAAGTGGAAGCAGATAAATAGAAAATGTCCCAAGTTCACTGAAATATGCGTTTGTCTGAAACTGGATAAACAACACTGCTGCCGTTGCACCGCCCGCATTGATGCCAATGATTCCCGGGTCAGCAAGCTCATTCCTTGTCATTGTCTGTAAAACACCGCCCGATATCGCAAGCCCTGCCGCCACAAAAATACCAAGCAGGATACGCGGTAAACGGATTCCAAAAATTGCCGTATTCTGTATTTTTGTTCCATTTCCAAGCAGCGTCGCAATGACTTCATGCACCGATATCTCATAACTGCCCCAGCAAAGTCCCAAGAGGATGGCACAGAAAAATAATACGATCACGCACGCAAAAACTGCTGTTTTTCTTTTTTCATACGCATCATCCCCGCTCCTTTCCCGCCATGTATAAAAAGAATGGTACTCCAAGCATTGCTGTAAAAATTCCAATCGGTACCTCATATGCTGATAGATCATGCGCGCTGCAATATCCGCATAAGTTAAAAGTACGGCTCCGCACAGAAAACTAAGCGGAATTACCCGCCTGTAATCCGTGCCTGCAAACAGCCTTATCGTCTGTGGAATCATAAGTCCGACAAAACCTATTGTTTTTCCCACCACCACTGCTGCCGCACATAACGGAATCATCAAAAGAATTGTGATAAAACGCACCCTCTGCGGATGGATACCAAGTCCGGTTGCCATATCATCTCCGAGACTGATCACATTAATTTTCGGTGCAAGGAGCACTGCTGCCAGAAATCCCGGTATCCCTGCCGCTAAAATAATTTTTACATCCAGCCACGTTGCCCCGCGAAATCCACCGGATACCCAGAACCCAACCATCTGTGACTGGTTCGACAAAAGCCCCGCCACCGAGGTGAGTGCCGTAAAAAAGGTACTCATTGCCGTTCCCGCTAAAAGCAATTTTGTGACACTTAAATTTCCCGGATTTTTCATGGTAAATATAAGTACAGGCACACCGGAAAAAAATGCTCCAAGCAATGCTGCAAGCAGCGTATTTCCCGCAGTTGCACCAATTCCTGACGCGTAAAGAAGGGCGACAAAAAGCGTCGCCCCCTGACTGATCCCCAGCAGTGACGGTTCCGCAATCGGATTGCGCGTCACCCCTGCATCATTGCTCCGGTCATTCCAAGGATACCGCCTGTCACCAGTACACAAATCACCCTCGGAAGCCGTACATCACGGATCATCATGTCCGTAAGAGATCCGGTATTATGAAAAATGCCATTCCAGATATCCACCGGCAGAATCTCCATGGCGCCCATACAGACCGCAAGCAAAATTCCCGGTATCAACAGACCGACACCTGCAATCGCAACACCCCAGGTCCGCTTAATTCTTTGCCGTTCCATCTAACATCTCCAAAATCTCATCTAAAAGCAGCTCACGTCCGATCGGACTGTAACCCTGATTAAAATACGGTGATGCCGGAAGTTCTACACCTGTCCGCTCTGTACTGCCGGCAGACTGTTCCAGACTGCATTCTGGTCAAGTTCTGCTTTGTCTTCATCCGTTGCCATCAGGAAAATATATCTGCTCCGATCGATGCCAGACCTTCATATGTTACGACCGGCAGGGAAATATCACTCTGCTCCGGCAGACCTTCCGGTTTTGCAAGTCCCATATCTTCATAAAGCACACTTCCAAATCCGGCACCTGTGAATACAAAGAACTGTCCACCGCTCGCTAAAAATGACAGATAACTGGTATCCTCTCCATATGCAGCACGGACTGCTTCTCCGGCTTCTTTCGCCTCTCTTCATATGAGCTGATCCACTGATCTGCCGCATCCTCTCTGCCAAATACCTGTGCAAGCGTGCGGATATCTTCTTTCCAATTCAGCGCTTCTAACTGGATCATGACTGTCGGTGCGATCTCAGAAAGCTGGTCATACATTTTTTCCTGAACCGTGGAATGATGATCAGGTCAGGGGCTAAATTCATAACTGCCTCAATATCCATCGTATCCTGCATACTGTAACCTAAAATTTCAGCTCCCTGTAATGTATCCTCAAGATAGGTTGGGAATTTTGTATAGTCATAAGCATCACTGTTTGCGGTTCCCACAACGGAATAGCCAAGGATCGATAAGATATCACTGTTGCCGCTTAAATCTACGATCCTCTGCGGATCTGCCGGAATCTCCACCTCACCGCGGACGTCCGTCACAATAATTGTCTCACCATTTTGTCCTTCCCCGGTTATCTGCGCTTCGCTCTCCGGTACTGCGGATGCCTGATCCTCTGTACTCTCCTGCACCGTATTTGTGTTACTTCCTGGGTCTGCATTTGCGTTGCTGCCTGTATTCCCACATCCCGCTAACAGGGTGATGGTAAGCATACCTGCCGTGATAATGGAAAATAAATGATTTTTTTTCATGTAAAAGTTCTCCTTTATGTTTTGTTTTCATTCTTCGCAATTGTTTTGTCTGCAAACTGCAAGATATATTGCAAGTGTTAGTTTGCGCTAACAAAAGTAAGTCTATTTTATCATGCATTTGATTGTTTGCAAGTGTTGCATGGATATTGATAATTTTTGTTTAGCAAATGATTATTTTATTGCGGGAATGGGGAAAATGGGGTATAGAAATTAAGAAGGAGGTTTTTCTTAGATGCTTGTTTCAAGTACAGATGAATTTCAGGCTTTTATGTTTGAACAGCTTCATTTCTTACCGGAAATGAATGGAAATTATACCTGTTACAGTGACAGGGAACACCCGGAAGGTGGGTATTGCTGTATTTATTGCCGCGAGGGGTGTTATCAGCTTGGGATTGCGGATTATACGATTCCGGAGGATTTTTCGGTTTCTTTTCGGAATCCTGCGAGACAGCTTCGGTTTGGGGTAATGCTTTCCGGGAAGACGCATTTTAAGCTTTATCAAAAGGATGCGGCTTCTTTTACACCTTCTTCTTTTATTGTGCTGGAGGAAAATATCAAAGGCCAGCAGGCATGGCGTGCCGGGGACCATTTTCACGGACTGGAACTGACGGTTTCGGCTGATTTCATAGAAAATGTTCTTTATCCTGTTTTTCCTGACTGTGTCAGTCTGTCCGCGTTTGAGGCAAATTATACCTATAAGATGCTCCCCGCCGGCGTGATCAATCTGCTGAACCAGATGCATTTTCTGCATAAAAAGGATGCGCTCACACCGCTGTATTTAGAAGGACTGATCTTACAGTGTCTCGCTCTGCTTGCAGAAGAATTTGCGGAAAACTCATCTCACGTGATTGCACCCAAATCTGTTCCTGCCGGAACTTTGCCTGCAACATCTGTGCGGACCGCAATAAATAAAGCTGGTCAACAACATATTCCACATGGCAAAGTAATGCACACAATAAAAGTCAGCGATACAAGAACGATTACGCTCTCGACCGCTGACCTTTCTGCTGTGCACCTCGCACACGATATTCTGACTGAAAAATATAAAAACCCGCCCACCGTCCATGAACTGAGTGAGCAGGTTCTTTATCCATGCAAAAACTAAATTATGCATTTCTCCACGAATACGACACGACCATTTCCGACTATATCCTTTCTCTTAAGATGGGATATGGGGCAAAACTGTTAAGTGAAACCCTCCTTGCGTCGATGAAATTGCATTACAGTGCGGTTATCATTACCCCGCTAATTTTATACGGATGTTTAAAAAATATTATGGGGTGACACCTTTGCAGTTTCGGAAATTCATCACCAGATAAACACAACTCCCGCTGCCACAACTCCGATCGAAATGATCTGTGATGTGGAAAGCACTCCAATGCTTCCGCGGTAGTCGTTCCGGAAAAATTCAATAATAAATCTTCCGATTCCGTAAAGCACCATATATCCTGCTGCGACCTGTCCCTCTTTTGGTTTTCTTCCCGCATAGAGCAGTAACAGTCCGCAGATCAGGAAATCCCCGGCAGATGACATCAGCTGTGTCGGCAGAAGTTTCACTCCATTCGGAGCAAAGTCGGAGTGGGTAAATGTAATGCTAAACCATGAATCTGTCTCCCTGCCGTAACAGCAGCCTGCAAAGAAACAGCCGAGACGCCCGAATCCCTGCGCAAATGATACAGCAGGCATCACAAGATCAAAGTACGGCAGAAAACGTTCTTTTTTTGACACGGCAGTAGATCAGGCTGGTCAGCGCACCGCCGATGATCCCGCCGTAAACAACGTATCCGTTTTTAAAGTTCCAGAGTATGGACGATCTTTTAAAATCTCCGGGATCTCTACAATATAATAGAGCAGCCTGCAGCCGATCATTCCACCGAAGATTGCGCAGAAGAAGATTCCATAGATAATATCCTCGTTCAAGCCACGTTTTTCCACGCTTTAAACACATCATAAGTGCCGCTGCAAAACCGATCGCAATCATAAGACCATACATATGAAATGTAACCGGTCCTATCTTTATATCATTAAACATATATTTTAATTTATCCTTTCTGAATCACTCAAATACATACTGATTATGTTTCATATCTGTCATTTTCCACACAAAATAATTTTTCTGCTGCTTTATACACAATATGGTTTTAAATAATCCACTTAATACCCATAAATATCATAAATCTCATCTGTATACACGCCCTGTTCTTTATAAACGATCAGCGGTTTTTCCACGGCAAGTCTTGATTTTCCACCGCGCAGCCCTTCGATCAGCACCATATTCGGTTCTTTATCCACGAATGGATAGACAAGCTGCATGCGCTTCGGCTCAATCTTGTACTCGACCATTTTACTCATGATCTCTGCGAGACGGAACGGCCGGTGCACCATATAAAACCTGCCTCCCGGCACAAGCATTTTCGCGGTTTCCCGCAATATATCATCCAGTGTACATAGCACTTCATGTCTGGCGATCGCCTTTGCCGCAGACGGCGAATTTTGTCCATGTGTCCCGATCATATACGGCGGATTTGTGGTGATCACATCAAACGAAGATGCTCCAAATATCGCAGATGCCTCCTTGATATCTCCGGTCACGATCTCGATCTTATCCTCAAGATGGTTATAGCACACGCTCCGGCGTGCCATATCCGCACTTTCTTCCTGGATCTCAAGCGCCTTAAAATCTTCTGCTTCTGTTTTGGCTTCCATCAGGATCGGGATAATTCCCGTACCGGTACCAAGATCGAGCACGCGCTCCCCTTTTTTTGCCTTTGCAACCCGGAAAGCAAAACGGCATCCATCCCAAAACAGAACCTTTTCGGATCCTGAATGATAAAATAGCCGTTGCGATGCAGTTCATCAAGTCTCTCCTGTTCATAAACCAGATTATTTGGCATCGTCAATTTTGGATTTTCCTCCCTTATCTTCTAATGCGGAAAGTTCCTTTAATTCCTGCGCAGTCAGCTTTACATGATCTCTCTGCGTTTTGACTTGAATTTCAGCTGATCCACAGAGTAATCACGATTTCCTTTTCGTCATCCACTTCCACGAGTACTTTGACCATCTGGCGCAGTACACTGACGGAAGATACCTCTCCCTTTAAGCCATCATCCGTGGTCACATAATCCCCCACATTTGGCAGACGGCTGTTTAAATATTCATAAGTTTCTTCTTCATTTTTCAGACAGCACATCAGGCGTCCACAGACACCGGAAATCTTTGTCGGATTTAAGGACAGATTCTGCTCTTTTGCCATCTTGATGGATACCGGGACAAACTCGGAAGATAGGAATGACAGCAAGTTCTCTTCCACAGATTCCAATCCCACCCATGATCTTTGTCTCATCACGGACACCGATCTGGCGCAGCTCGATTCTGGTACGGAAAACCGCTGCAAGATCTTTTACCAGCTCGCGGAAATCGATACGTCCGTCCGCCGTAAAATAAAAGAGCAGCTTATTATTGTCAAACGTGTACTCCGCCTCCACCAGCTTCATATCAAGCTTATGTTTTGCTATCTTTTCCAGGCAGATCTTAAATGCCTCTTTTTCTTTTTCACGGTTCTTTAATGCTGTCTTTTCATCTGCCTCCGTTGCAATACGGATGACCGGTTTTAACGGCTGGATCACGCTGTCATCATTCACTTCCCTTGTCGGTATCATGACTGTTCCCAGCTCCACACCACGCGCAGTTTCCACAATTACGTGCATTCCTGCAGTCAGATCCAGATTTCCCGGTCCGAAATAATAAATTTTACCGGCATTCCGGAAACGGACTCCTACTATTTTTATCATGTTAATTCTCCTTTATGGTCAGCAGAAGCAGCTCGATCACCAGATCAAAATTTACATTTGCGTTTAAACGCACCTGTGCTTTTGACAGTGCCTGTAAAATTTCTTCGATTCCATTGTAAGAACTCTGCTCTGCCTGTCTTTTTATGTCATAGACCTCATCCTTGAAAATAAGGCCGTTTACATCCTTTGTTGCTTTATAATAAAGTACATCACGATACCAGATCATCATAAGATCAAAGTAATCGTTGATCTGAAGCTTATATTCACTGATCTGCTTTACCGCCTCTGTCATCTCATAGAGGTCAATGTCGTGCAGACGCTTGATGAGCTGAAGCGCAGATGCCTTTAATTCATTAAAATCATCCGATGCTGCAAGCTGGATCGCTTTTCCGACATTTCCCTGTGCAAATGCCACGCAGACATCTGCCTGGTAATCCGGAATCTGGTAATGTGCCATCAGAAATTTTTTGATCTTCTCATCCGGCACCGCCTTTAAATTCAGCGTCACACAGCGGGATAAGATCGTCGGAAGAAAACTCTCCGCATTGGTGGTCAAAAGCAGGATCACCGCATATGCAGGCGGCTCCTCGATTGTCTTTAGCAGTGCGTTCTGCGCCTGCTGGTTCATTTTTTCCGCTTCATCCACAATATAAATCTTATGTTTGCTGCTGTATGGCTTAATGACAATGTCATTGTTTAACTGTGTACGGATATCGTCTACCGAAATCGTATTCGGCTTCTCATGGCTGACATAGATGATATCCGGCTGGTTTTTGCCCGCCGCCTGTTTACAGGAATGACACTCCATACATGGCTCCGCTGTAAATTTATTTTCTATTCTTTCAGATTCTGTCTCACCTGCAAGTTCCTCTAACTTTTTATTTACTGCCTCACACTGCAGCGTCTGTGCAAATGCTTCTGCGATCATCATTTTTCCTGATTTGTCCGGTCCGTTTAATATATAAGCATGTGAAACTTTATCCATGGTAATCGCATTCTGCAGATGTTCTATGATCTGCTCATGTCCAACGATGTCCTTAAATGCTGGCATATAAATCCTCATTTCTGCACATATTTTTCATGTTTTCTTTTCTGCTACCAGATTTCCCGCCATGTGCGTGCGCCGTTTATCCAATCCACATCCAAAAAAGATCAGGTGAGGATATCTAATATCAATCCCCTTATCTCTCCGATCTTACTTAAAATCGCAATGTGGTCTTTCTCATCCTTTACCAGCTCCTGCGCCAGTTCATCCAGATTCGAATCGATCAGCTTGATCAGACCGTACACTCTGTGGCGTCCTCTCCGGTCAAGAAAATTCTCCCTGGAAAACTTGTGGGACCGGAATACCACTTCATTCATAAATTCGCGGATCAGACCGCGGTATTTTTTCATATCACGGATATCCATATGCTGCGCAATACGGTTGCCCTGCGCTGTAATGTCAGAAAGAAGCATGTCCACTTTTGCCTGCAGATCCGCATCCGTGATCGCACTCGCAAGCGTAAACTTAAAGGAACCATCTCCCTGTACATTCTGATTGGTATCCGGTACCTGTGTAACCTCTGTTACATGATTTAATTTGTTAATATCCAAGCTGACACCTTCTTCCTGTAAAAAGTAACTATTCCTGCTCTTCGATATACGCAGCGATCGCATTCTCCGTCTCTTCTAACGACTCATTGCAAAATCTTTTTGTGATTCCTGCTTCTTTTAATTTTTCCTCGGAAAATCTTTTTCATCCGCAAGAAACCGCCGGCATAATTCCTCATATTTCGGATTTCCCTGCCTCCGCTCTCTCTCAAGCACACGCTGTAAGCGCATACCATCCTCTACTTCTATATATATCGGAACAACGCTCTCCGTTCCGAAGTATTCCCGTATCTTAAGATAGGACTCTAACGTTCCGATCAGAAGATAACTCTGATGGTCTAAATCAACCTGATGGTCTGCCACCGTAAAGTACTTCCAGATGCCGTGGATCGTATGATACGCACGCAATTCGATAATTTTCCCCTCTGCTTCAAGCTTTTCCACTGTATCTTCATCACAGAAATAATATGATACACCGTTTTCTTCCCCGGCACGCATCGGTCTTGTCGTGTACGGAACCACAGTCTTTAACCTGAGTTTCTCATCTTTCATCAGCATCCCGTACAAAGTATCTTTACCGGATGAGCTTTTTCCCATCATGTAATATATTTTTCCCATTTGTCCTGCCTTATCAGTATAATATAGTCTTTAAAAATATACAATCTTTATCCGCTCCGCAAAAAGATCCGTGCTCCCCTGTAAATTCAATTTCAAACTGATACAGGTGCGAAGTCTTTCAATAAATTCTGCGGTGATGGACTCCCCTGGAACGATCAAAGGGATTCCCGGCGGATACAGAAAGATAAAATCTGCTGAAACCCTGCCTGCTGCTTCGTCAAAAGATACCTCTGCGGTTTCTTTTCCTCCGCTTCATAGATCTGCATCTGAGCCGGATTCGGACGGTAAACTTCTTTTATGAAAGAACCTCTGTGAACCTGTTGTTCATACATGTTTTCCATCGAACCATCCGTCTCATTTCCGTATCTTACCTTTTTTTTCATTCATGACCTGCTGCTTTTTTGCAGTATCTGCCCACACAGTTCCCTGTCAATCTCATGCAGTGCAGCCGACAATCTCTGATATCCTTCTTCCTGATCCATAATACTTGTCATCGCAAGCGCATAATCTCCGGATGCCATTTCAAGCTGAAGATGATATTTTAAAAGTAATTCCTGATACAGCCACTCACCGCTTTTGCTGCTGTCACGGACAAATATAACAATTTTAGAATCATCCCAGGCAAATGCCTCTTCTTTGGATAAATCCTTCCCTGTCATCACATGCAGTCTTTTCAAATCTTCACAGTTTTTATAAAATTTATTTAATTCGTGTCTGTAATTGTCAAATAATTCCGCTCCATGTTCCTTTACGGTACGGATACATACTTCCATTCCCGCCATAAGAATATACGAAGGAGAACTTGTTTCATAAATTCCAAGATATTTTTCTATGCGTGATTTTGAAATCAGATCTGAATTTAAATGAAGCAGTGCCGTCTGTGTAAAAGATGGAAGTGTCTTATGCAGGCTCTCGATCACGGCGTCTGCTCCGAGCCTTACCGCATTTTGCGGAAATTCCCCTCCAAATCCAAGATGTGCTCCATGTGCTGAATCCACGATCAGCGGAATCCCGTGCACATGCGCGACTTTGGCGATTCCTTCAATATCAGAGATAACCCCCTCATACGTCGGCGATGCGATCACGACTGCCGAGGTCTCCGGATCTTTTTTTAGTGCATCCTCCACCTGCCGTGGTGTGATCTGTCCCTGAATCCCACATTCTGTCACCGCCGGATAAGATATTCTGCAGTCAGTTCCGATAAAACAGGGCATGATATACCGCTTTTATGGCTATTTCTGGCTACCAGAATCCTGCCCCGTTTTTTCACTGCTGCACAGATTGATGCAAGAATCCCGCAGGTGCTGCCATTGACAAGATAATAACAATGTGCAGAACCGTAGAGATCAGCCGCACGCTGCTGTGCCTCTTTTAAAATTCCCTCTGCGTGGTGCAGGTTGTCAAACCCATCGATCTCCGTAATATCTATCCCGTATACTTCCGGAAAAGGCAGCGGATTTCTTTTATGTCCCGGCATATGAAACGGATAGACATCACTCTTCCCATATGCCTCTAATGCCTGATCTAAATACCTCATCTGCTACCGCCTTTCTGCTTACACATTTATTTTAACACTTTACATACCAGCCTGACTACTTTAAAATAAGAACATCTTTGGAAAAGAATGGAGTAATAGATCTATTATGAATTACGCACTTGTGATCCTTTGCGGTGGAAACA
>ENA-OQAS01000980-OQAS01000980.1-human-gut-metagenome-genome-assembly--contig:-NODE-980-length-14061-cov-1.815200_pt1 | contig 14061 bp, 15 predicted proteins | sample MGYA00242733_ERZ504523 | MGnify/ENA primary metagenome ERZ504523 (study PRJEB26092, sample SAMD00036239) | human gut metagenome | host: Homo sapiens | study: EMG produced TPA metagenomics assembly of... | reverse complement strand
TCCCGGAGAACCGATTTTCCGGGATATGTACGGCTCGTTGCCAAATACGCAAGAAAAAACAACAATTCGTTCATTGATAATACAATACCGAAAAACCGCCTTTCATTCTAGCGAAAATAATTCATCCTAATTCATATCCATTGACTTCTTCGGGCTATCCGATAGGGTTACGACTGGGTTCTAACCGGGTTACGATGCCTATCCACGACTACTGACAACCCTATTCGTGACTGTTTATAATGCCTAACGGCAGTATTGGCGTCGCCCAACGCGACTATACGTGTAGGCTTTTGTCGCCTTTCGTGCCTAAAAACGGGAATACTCTCACTTAAAAGGGCGTTTTATTGCCCCTTACGTCTACTGGTTGGGGCGATTCAAACGAATGCCTTGTCACGATTCGCATTCGAAAAGAAGCATAAAGAAAGTTTCCCGCTGTTATACTCCATATGTACGCTAATTTTCGTACTTTTGCCTCTTGAATCTTGAATATACGAAAGCGATGAATTATCAGATAGATGCTCCGGGTTCCGCTATCCGGACTACCGTAAAGCTTCCCGCTTCTAAAAGTATCAGTAACAGGGCATTGATCTTGAATGCGCTAAGTTATAGCGCATACGATGTGGAGAACTTATCCGATTGCGATGATACAAATTTGATGGTAAAGGCATTGAACTCGAACGATCGGGATTTTAATGTGGGTGCGGCGGGTACGACGATGCGTTTCCTTACTGCTTTCCTCTCGAAGGTGGTGGGCGAATGGACGATTACGGGAACCGAACGCATGAAGAACCGTCCGATCAAGGTGTTGGTGGATGCGCTGAACGCTTTAGGCGCCCGGATCGAGTACATGGAGAAGGAGGGTTATCCTCCTTTGCGTATTTCGGAAGCGCCTTGCAAGGCGGAGAGATCTCGCTACCGGGAAATGTTAGCTCTCAATATATATCCGCTATCTTGATGATCGCCCCGTTAACAGAAAATGGGGTTATGTTGCATTTGGAGGGCGCTATTATCTCTAGGCCCTATATCCATATCACCTTGCAATTGATGGAGCAATATGGAGTGAGAGCCTCTTGGACGGAGAATACGATCAAGGTGCTCCCCCAAGAGTATAAGCCGATTCGTTTTACGGTGGAATCCGATTGGAGTGCCGCTTCTTATTGGTATGAGATCATGGCGTTATCGAAAAATGCTGAGATCGAATTGTTAGGTTTATTCAAGAATAGCTTGCAGGGAGATGCCGCCGGAGCGAAGTTGTTCGCTCAATTGGGAGTGGGCACTACTTATACGAAACGTGGAGTCGTGTTAAAGCATACTGGAAATATCTGTGAGAAGTTGGTTTATAACTTCGTGAATGAACCGGATTTGGCTCAAACCTTTGTGGTGACTTGCGTGTTATTAAATATCCCTTTCCGCTTTACGGGACTTCAATCATTGAAGATCAAGGAGACGGATCGGATCGAGGCATTGAAGACAGAGCTTCGTAAATTAGGTTATGTGTTGACGGATCGCAATGATAGCATCTTGGAGTGGAACGGTGAACGCAGGGAACCGGAGTCGCATCCGGTAATCGCCACTTACGAGGATCATCGGATGGCTTTGTCATTCGCTCCCGCCGCTTTGGTACGTCCCGAGGGGATAGAGATCGCCCACCCGCAAGTGGTCAGCAAGAGTTATCCCCATTATTGGGAAGATCTTAAGGCCGCTGGTTTCTCTATTAGGGAATCAGCCTTTAATTTTCAGTTTTCAATTCTCAACTTTCAATTGAATTATGTGGTACATTGTCATAAGTCTTATAGGTCTGGGTGTCGTAGCCGCTATCGCCGGGTATTTCCGGAATAAGAAACTTCAGAAGATGCTGGAACGGGGGGAGATCTCGGAGATCCCCGAGGCACAGGAGATCCGGAGGTTTGCTGCGGACAACATGAGACTTGCGAGCGGGATAGTTTATTAGCCGCCGTCAGCAAGAAAATCGAATATTATAACGATGAGGAACTGGATCGGTTCCAAGGAGTGGAAGCGGACGCTTACGATGAGGAAGCCGTTGAGGAGTTTAGTGAAGTGCTTTATACTCCGGGAAGTGGAGGTGGCCGGTTGGCTCCGTAGCCTGCAATTGCGAGGGATCAATTGCCGGATGCCTTGAAGGATGAGGCATTCCTGATCATTGGCGAACGCCGTACTCATTAATTTAGGAAACGAATCATATGGATTTATTGCAATATGCCTTTTTTCAGAACGCCTTGATCGGGAGCTTGCTAACCGCCATCGCTTGTGGGATTGTCGGGACTTACATCGTATCCCGCCGGTTGGTATTTATCAGCGGAGGGATCACGCATGCTTCGTTCGGAGGTTTGGGCTTGGGTTTTTATCTGGGAACAAACCCGATCTTGATGGCGATGTTGTTTTCGATCCTCTCTGCCTTTGGCGTGGAGTGGGCGAGCAAGACGCAAAACGTAAGGGAGGATTCCGCCATAGCGGGCGTATGGTCGCTGGGTATGGCTTTGGGCGTGATCTTTATCTTCCTTACGCCGGGGTATGCCCCGAATCTGTCCGCTTATTTGTTCGGTAATATCTTGACCATCTCTACGGCCGATATCTTATGGATTTTAGGTTGGTGGTATTGTTGATACTCATATTCTCCCTTTTCCTCCGTGAGATTGTTTACGTGGCGTTCGATCGTGACTTCGCTGTCACGCAAGGCCTACCGGTAAAATGGATCGAGTATACGATGATGTGCTTTATTGCCATGACAATTGTTCTTTCGATCCGGTTGGTAGGGATTATGCTATTGATGAGTTTGCTGACCTTGCCTCAAATAACGGTGAACCTGTTTACTTCCGACTTCAAGAAGATCATGTGGGGAAGTATCGCGATCGGCTTTCTGGGTTGCGTGTCCGGACTGGTTCTTTCTTATTTCCTGAACGTGCCTTCCGGTGCGTTTATCATCTTGTTTTTGGTGGTCCTCTTTTTGGCCTTGAAAGCAATAAAACCGTTGTTACGGCGTTAATTAAAGAATGAAAAAAGGGTTTTATTACATAGTGGCGTTATTAACGGTACTCTTGCTTTGGTCGTGCAGCACGAAGAAGAACACGAAAGCGAGCCGTTTTTATCATGCCTTTACGACCCGTTATAATATTTATTTCAATGGAAAACAGGCGTTTGACGAGGCACTGAAAAGCCAACAGGACGGATATAAAGAGAACTATTCCGACAGGATCTATATGTATCCGATCAGCGCCCAGCCTAAAGACAAAGCCGAGCCGGGCGGCCCTTTCGACCGGACGATCGAGAAAAGTAATAAAGCTATTAAACTACACTCCATAAAAGCGAAACCGGCCAAGAAACCGGGCTGGCGGAATAATCCCAAACTACGTGCTATCCAAGAACAAGAGGAGTATAACCCTTTCTTAAAGAATAGTTGGCTGATCATGGGACAGGCGCAATTCTACAATGCCGATTTCCTGCAAGCCTCCGCTACCTTTTCCTATATAGCCCGTCATTACGCGAAGGACGAGGAGGTCGTGGCCGAGGCCCGTTTGTGGCAAGCCCGTTGTTATTCCGAGATGGGTTGGTTCTATGAATCCGAGGATATCTTGGATAAGATGAACAAGAACGGTATTCCTGCTTCCGCTTTGAAGCAATATGCGGCGGTGTATGCCGATTATTTGATCAAGAACGGGCAGTTCGAGGATGCCATCCCTTATCTGAAGACCGCTATCAAGGCGGAGAAAAACCGGAAGCAACGTACCCGGATGAAGTATCTTTTGGGACAAATCTATGCGGATCAAGAATTAGATGGCTTGGCTTATAAGACCTTTGGTGAGGTAGCCCGTTCGAATCCTCCGTATGAGTTGGAATTTGCCTCACGTATCCGTCAGACAGAAGTATTCTCGGGTACGAATTACTTGAAAGTGGTGAAGATGCTCGAGAAAATGGCGAAAAGCCAGAAGAATAAGGATTATCTGGATCAAGTATACTATGCTTTAGGAAATGTATACCTCAGCCGGGAAGATACGGTGAATGCCATAAAGAACTATCAATCGGTATCGATAAGAGTACATTGAATGGAATGGATAAGGCGATCTGCCAGATAAAGCTGGGAGATATCTATTTTACGATGCGGGATTACGTGAAAGCGCAACCTTGCTTTAGCGGAGCCTTAGCCGGAATTCAAAGGAATACAGGATTATGAACGGGTTTCTAAATTGTCGGCGATTCTGGATGAATTGGTTGTGCATGTAGAAGCGGTCTATCTTCAAGACAGTTTGCAAGCCTTGGCTAAATTACCGGAAGCGGAGCGGTTAGCGATTATCGATAAGAAGATTGAGGAGGTAAAGAAAGAGGAGGAAGAGGCGAAAGCTTGGCTGAGAAGGAGGCTTATCTGGCCGAGCAGGAAGCGAAAGGCACCGGAATCGACCGTCCCGGTACGGAAACCAATGCTGTTGTCTTGCCGAATGCGTCCGGTGGAGCGTCTTTCTATTTCTATAATCCTCAGACCGTAGCGCAAGGAAAGACACAGTTCCAGCGTAAATGGGGACGTCGTCCGTTGGAAGATCACTGGCGCGCCGTAAGAAGGAACTCTCTACCTTTAATGAGAATCTGGATGAGGAGATGCTGGCCGAGGGAGATTCCACCCAAATGGTAGGGCCGGACGGTGAGCCGTTGCGACCGATTCGATAGGCGGTGACCTGTCGGCTGTTGCCGCCGATGATCCGCATACCCGTGAGTATTACCTACAGCAGCTACCTTTCACGCAAGAGGATATAGACGCTTCTAACATTATTATTATAGACGGTCTTTACAATATGGCGATGATCTATAAGGATAAGTTGGAGGATATCCCCTTATCTGTCGAGGCATTCGAGAATTTGGAACGCCGTTTCCCGGATAATGAGCACCGTTTGGAGAGCTATTATCAAGTATATTTGATGGCCCTGAAAACTGGAAATACAGTGTTGGCTACCGAGTATAAGAATAAACTAATGAACGCCTTCCCGGAAAGCGATTATGCGGTAGCTGTGGCTGATCCGAATTACGAGTATAATATCCGCATGATGGATGTGGTACAAGACTCGATCTATCAAGCTACTTACGACCGTTATCTGGAGAGCGATACAGCGTATGTACGTAAGAGTTTCCGGTACGTAAGCGAGAAATATCCATTGGCTACATTGATGCCTAAATTCATGTTCTTGGATGCGTTATCATATGTGCAGGCCGGGGATGCGGAAGGCTTTAAGAATGCCTTGAAAGCGCTGGTCGAGAAGTATCCGAACGCGGATGTCACGGAACTGGCCGGGGAGATGTTGAAAGGTGTTCTTCGGGGACGTGCTTGGTGCAGGGCGGTGTGAAAGGTATGAGTTGGAACTTACGATTCGGTTTGGGCGAGGATGGTATGTTATCTGCCGAGGATTCGGCCGTGTATTTAATCCGGAACGGAATACGCCTTATCAGATGCTTTTGGTATATCCTACGGGTAGCGTAGATCAGAATCAGTTGCTATTCGCTGTCGCCGCTTATAACTTTGCGAACTTCATGGTGAAAGAGTTTGATTTGGCTTTGGAGCAGGCCGGCCCGATCAGTATGCTGGCGATTAAAGGATTTATTAGTTTTGATGAGATTATCCAATATTATAAGATGATATACGGTAAGGATGGTTATGCTACGGCCTTGAATAAAGCGGTTGCCGTGTTACCGATCTCTGATGATAATTATGAGACCTTGATGCGTGGCAAGACCTTGGATGAATATATCACCTTCTTCGATGAGAGCTTCGGTGAGGAATTACCGGATCTGGCAGGTCGTTGGAAAGCCCGTATGGAAGCCGCTAAGGAGGAGGAGGCGACTGAAGATGAAATGATCACGGAGGAAGAAGCCGAAGTGCCGGAAGAGGCAGATGAATTGAAACCAGAAGTTGAACCGGAAAAACAACCTGTTACAGAGCCGGAGGAGGAACAACGGCCTGTTCAAGAACCTGTTCGACAGCCCGCTATACCAGTCGTCCCGGATACGATTGAGGTCCTGCGTTTGACAAACCGGAGATTCAGCCTGTCGATACCTTCGTAAGGATACGGTTCCTGTTGTTCAGCCGGCGGTTGAGGATCAAGCATGACCTTGAAAGAAATCCAAGAGATCCGTAAACGGGAAGCTGCCGAAGAAGAAGCCCGCAAGGAAGAGGCTCGTAAGGCTTTCGAGGCTCAGCAAAAGGCGGATAAGGAATTACGTGAGCAGAAAGCGAAAGAACAGGAAGAACTTCTCAAGAAGCAAGCGGAGGAAGAACGTGCCCTGTTGAAAGCGAAGGCTGATCGAGAGAAACAGTTGGAAGCTGATCGCAAGGCTAAGCTGAAACAAGCGGAAGCGGATCGTAAGGCGAAACTGAAAGCTCGTGAGGACCTTCGTAAGGAAAAAGAACGTGCTTATAAGCAACGCTTGAAACAGAAGGAAAAAGAGCGCAAGGAGAAGGAACGCTTATACAAGCAAAAATTGAAAGAGAAGGAAAAAGCCCGCAAGGAAGCCTTGCGGGAAAAGGAAAAGGTAGCCCGGGAAAAGGCCCGGAAGCGTTAATTGCATTAGATATTAATAGGTAAGAATTTCCAATCCTGTCTCTGTCATCAAGAAGGTATGTTCCATTGGGCGGAGGGTAGTTCATCCTCGGTGATGACCGTCCAACCGTCTTCCTCGTCGATAAATACTTTCCAAGTACCCATGTTAATCATAGGCTCGATCGTAAAGACCATACCCGGAACTAAAAGCATCCCAGTTCCTTTTCGTCCGAAATGACAAACTTCCGGTTCCTCATGGAATTCCAGACCGACGCCATGTCCGCATAAATCCCGTACGACAGAGAATCCGTTTTTCTCCGCATGCTTTTGAATAGCGTTGCCTATATCACCGACGAATCCGAACGGCTTCGCCGCTTTCATACCGATCTCCAGACATTCCTTGGCGACCTGTACCAATTTCTGCTTTTCCGGAGATACGTTCCCGATCATGAACATGCGGGACGCATCCGAATAATAACCATCTAAAATCGTTGAGACATCCACATTAATAATATCACCGTCTCTTAGGATCTCCTTCTCACTGGGAATACCGTGACAAACGACCTCGTTGATAGAGGTACATACACTTTTAGGGAACCCCTCATAGTTTAAGGGGGCTGGAATCGCTCCATGCCCTACCGTATAATCATACACCAATTTATCGATAACAGCTGTAGACATACCTTCTTTAATCTCCTTCTGGATTAAGTCCAGCACCCTGTATTGATCACGCTACTTCTGCGGATGCCTTCAATCTGCTCTGGAGTCTTGATAAGCTTGCGGGTGGGTACTAAATGTCCTTTATTTTGGATATATAGGATTTTCTTGTCTAATTCGGTGAGAGGTTGCCCCTTGATAGGCTTCCAATTGTTTACTGTTCTACGTGACATATTAATTCATTTTACTCAAAATGTAGTGTAAAGGTATGACTTTTTAAGATACCCTGTCCTGTAGATACTCTTTATTTATCCAAATAGCTCTTCTTGAAGATATCTATACAAAGAAGGAATAAGGATAATAACAACGGCCCGAAGATGATCCCCATAAATCCGAATAAGGACAACCCGATTACGACTCCGAAGACGGTGATTAACGGATGTATATCCGCCAACTTCTTTTGTAGGATAAAACGAATCAGATTATCGACGTTCGTAATGACAAGCAAGGCATAAATAGCCAATCCCAAGGCATGTACCCAATCTCCGTTTAAAGCCATATAAGCCGCCAACGGAACCCAGACCAATGCGGTCCCTACAATGGGAATGATCGTAGCGATACAAGTGAGAAACCCAAATAACAGCGGATCGGGAGTCTGAAAGATAAAGTAACCGATCACCGCTACGATACCTTGTATAACCGCCAAAAGAGGGATACCTATGGCGTTTGATTTTACGATCATATTGATCTCGTTGAGTACCTCATCCTTGTTTTGATCACTGAAGGGGAATAAGGTGTATAGATAGTTTTCCATTTTTCTTCCGCCTATCAACATGAAGTACAGAATGAAAATCAAGACGACGACATTTACGGCGAAACTGCTTATGCTACCCACTAAAAACTGTCCGATTTGTGGGAGTATAGAGGCCACTTTTAATAAGTTTCCTCTATCCAGTACATCAAACCCGGTCTTTTCCTGAACTAGATCCGCTATATGTTGGCCTGTATTTAGCAGTACAGTCGGGTCTAAATTAATATTTTGAGTTTTGTTGATTACCAACCAGATCGCCAATGTGATTGGGATTAAGAAACATAAGATTGTTTCCCCCAGTAACAGTAAAGCTGCAAAAGCCGGTCTCATATTTAGCTTTTCTGTCAGATGGAACATCTGTCCACGCAGCAATATATAGATGGTGAATGCTCCAAGTATACCTCCAAGAAACGGGGTAATCTTAAAAAATAGAATTACCCCTAGTCCTAATATAATGGTGATCAATGAGTATCTCCAGTAATGTTCTTTTACGTTTTCCATATACATTCATGCCCTTATTTATCTAAAAACAAGATAGGAGAAGTCATTGTTTATTGGATTTCTTATTCTTTGGAGAGCCGTTTACCTTCGATGAAGGTCTCTTGAATCTCTATATCGTTGTTGAAAATGATGATATCGGCATCCTTTCCTTTCTCCAATGTTCCTTTACGGTCTAAAAGACCCATTAGGCGGGCTGGGCTTTCGGAAGCCATACGAACAGCGTCGTGCAATGGAATTTCCGCTTTCTCGACTAGGGTACGGATCAAACGGATTCCGGTAGCTATACTTCCCGCGATAGCTGAGCGATCGGCTAATTTACATACGCCTTCCTCGATAATTACCCGGGAGTCCGGAAAATGTTCCGTACCGTTATCGCAAGCGGCGGCGGCCATTGCGTCCGTGATTAAGGACGTACGTTCTACCCCTTTGATTTGATATACCAACTTTAAGATTGCCGGCGGTACGTGGATACCATCGGTACAACTTCAACGGTCATATCTTTCATGAGATAAATACCTTCTACTGTTCCTTCATGTTTATACTCACGGTCTTTATGGACGGAAGTCATGGCATTGTAGAAGTGGGTAGCATGGGTGAATCCGGCTTCGTATGCTTTTTTCACTTGGAGATAATCGGCTGTGGTGTGGGCTAGTGAAACCAACACACCATGAGCTGACGCATATTTACCGAATTCCAAAGCCCCGTCAAGCTCGGGGGCGGCGCTCCAGCGTTTAACACATTGGGTACTGTTTAGTAATTCCTTATATTCTTGGGGATCGGGCGGGTAAATATAATTAGGGTCTTGTCCGCCTTTCATAGCCATATTCAAATAGTTGCCTTCGAGATGTAATCCCATGATGCGGGCTCCCTGTTCCGGGTGGTTCATGATGTGCTCGCAGGTCTTGATCGCTTCCCGGAAGGTATCGATAGGGCAGCTGCCAATGTAGGATATAAAGCCGTTGTTCCTGTAAAGCATGTGCTCTTGTGATCGCATAGAACGCTTTCGGGGTAGCTTCCGTGAAATCATGTCCGTTGCCGCCGTGTACATGCGTGTCGATACAGCCGGGAGCCACATAATATCCTTTTGCGTCGATGATCTCCGCATGAGGAATCTCCCGGTTTTGCCCGGTGATCTCCACTATTTTCCCATCCGAGATGATGATTTGCCCGTTTGGTAGGAGACCCGAAGGAGTTAATACTTTTGCGTTTATGATTTTAAGAAATGCGCTTTCCATATATCTTGTTTTTAGTCTTTTGGAATCAGTAATAAGTTATCCTTATAGGACAACGGGGGATTATATTGGATTTCCCGGTTGCCCCTCGGGGTAGCGGATCGTAAGAGCGGTGACTGGCCGGTTATCTCGTAAATAGCTTGTCCTAATAAAGGATCCTTCAAATCTCCGAATTCAGCTAGATCACTCTTGAATTCATCGATAGCTACATCGGGATGAAATCCGTCTTCATAATCAGCTTCCCGATCCTTATTATAAATATGGAAAGTGACGGGAGAAAGTATCCAACCATATTTTTAGATTCATTGTAGATCGTCATACCGACGGTCTTGCCAAAAGTCTGCTTACCGATAACCCGAACGTCTAGATAAGATCGTAGCGAGTTAATGATAAGTTCGGAGGCAGAAGCCGTAGTTGAACCTGTCAAAACAAATAGCCGTTGTAGGTTTAAGTTTCCCGCCATGACCTCGGTCGTTTTGAGCAAAGGTAAGGTCTCATTTTTATTGGAGTTTTTATCGTTATACTCATGATACATAAAGGTTCTCCTAAAACGTTTTCACGGACTAATAGCGAAGCCAGTAATTGGGCGCAATTGACAAGCCCACCCCCATTATAGCGTAAATCAAGTACGAACTCATTGACGTTGCGACTTTTGAATTTTTCGAAGAGTTGTTGCAAATAAAGATTATAACTAGTGTCGCTATAATCGTATTCATCCGGTCCGGAGGCGAAATGGTTGTACATCAAATAGCCGATTCGCTTATTGCCATATGTGTATACGGAATCTTTTAGGAATGGGCTGTCTTCTACCGTTCGGGATGCGTTCAAGGTAACTCTTCGGGTGGAGACGAATCCCTTGGTGTTTCCTGTTTCTTTTCCTAGTTGGAGGGATACGCTGCCTCCGCTTCTCAACACATCATAGTCTTGGATAGAACCCAAGGAGCCGTTTACGCCAAGTATCCAGTCTCCCCGTTTCAATCCGGCTTCTTCGGCGGGTGAATCCTTTAATACATAAAGGACAATGGCTATTTTATAGGTACTGCCTCCGTCTTTAAGGTTGGAAGTCGCGAAATCGAATCCGTATGAGTTGTTCGCGTCGTAAATGCTCTTTGTTACGGTCGCTTTCTCTAATTGGGAGAAGTAATGATGGCCATCAGAAAGCTCTTTCCCGTCTTTATCGGATAACAGGCCCTTGAAGAAGCTCTCCGGATCAAGACTAAAGTCCAAGGAACTTTTATCCGGTAACTCGGAATACCAAAGATAATTCTCTCGCATCGTTTGCTCGATCCATTGATTTACTTCATTGTCGGTTGCCGGAATATCGATATCATCTTTCTCGCAAGCGGAGAATGCTAAAAGGCCAAGGATAACGATCGTATAATACTTATAATTCATAGTGGATATATATTAAAAACAGCCCTTCTCTCAATAACGGAAAAGGGCTGTTGATATTGTTAAGGACAAATATACGCTATATTTCTTCTCGATAACCGCTTGAACAACATTTAATACATAATCGCCCAGCTTTTCACTTTCACTAACCATGTCCATGTAATAAACGCCATCTTGATATTGGTACAGCTTATTGTTGATATCTTCGATATTCCGGCTCTTCAACTGGTTACGGTAGTTGTTGATCTCGTTCTCTATGTTATAAGAAGGATTGATATCATCATGTACGAGTTCCGGTTTATGCAAAATTAGGTTCATGCGATTTAACGCCCCGGATACCAGCTCGAACATATGATCCAAGTGCTTGTTTTGCTCCTCCGTGAATTCGGATTTGAACTCGTTTCTGCGTTTGATACTTCGGGCAAGGTTATTACAAGAATCCGCTATACTCTCGATTTCCGAGACGGCACGTAGCATGATACGGATTTCTTCCTTACTTTCAGAACTCAAACGGCCTTCCGATACTTCAGTCAAGTAATTTGCGATCTCGATCTCCATGCGGTCGCTGATATTCTCGTATTTCTCGATGCGGCTATAAGTCTTGAGGAAGGTCTCCTCATTCTTCTCGTAGAATAATTCTTTCACCATATTAAACATCCTAGCCGTACGCTCGGCGAATAATGAGATTTCTTTATGCGCTTGCAGGATAGAAAGCTCGGCGGTGGATAACATACCTCCCGTGATATAGCGAAGGCGGTATTCCTCGTCTTCCACCTTGGGCTTGATAAGCGTACATACGGTCTTTTCGATCAAGCTTACGAACCAGATCATAATGAAAGTATTACTGATATTGAATGCTGTGTGGAACGCTGCCAGTTTAAAGGATACCGCCACAGCCGGATCACTGACCTTCATTACATGGGTAACAAACCATGAGACGGCATTCGTGAAAGGGTAGAAGAGCACCAAAACCCACATGACACCGAAAACGTGAAAACAAGGTGCGCTAACGCGGCTCGTCGTGCTTGTGTGTTTCCGGTTAATGCGGCTAAGTTGGCCGTAATCGTGGTTCCGATATTCTCGCCTAATACCAAAGCGACTCCCAAATGATAATCGATCCAGCCGTTGGCGCACATAATCAATGTAATAGCCATCGTGGCAGCGGAGGCTTGTACGATCATGGTTAAGATCGCTCCGATAAATAAGAACAAGATGATGGAGAAAAATCCCATATCCGTATAATTCTGCACGAAAGCCAGCATCTCCGGATTCGCTCCGAGGTCCGGGGCGTTTGCCTTTAAGCTTTGAAGCCCCATGAACAGGAACGCGAAACCAAAGACAAATTCACCAATTGATTTACGAGAGCTTTTTCCTGAGAAGAAGAGTGGGAGAGCGAAAGCTAAAAGGGGAAGGGCGAATGCGGCGATATCGACCTTGAAACCGAGGGCGGAGATAAGCCATGCCGTTACCGTGGTTCCGATGTTGGCACCCATAATGACTCCGATGGATTGGGTCAATGTCAAGAGTCCGGCATTCACGAAACTCACGACCATAACCGTCGTAGCCGATGAGGATTGGATGAGAGCCGTTATTAACACGCCGGTGAGCACACCGGTCACTCTGTTTGTGGTCATCGCGGTTAGTATTCGACGTAAACTGTCACCCGCAAATTTTTTGTAACCCTTCACTCATGATCTTCATTCCGTACAAGAACAGCGCCAAGGAGCCGATCAGCCGGAGAAAATCAAAAAAAGAATAGTCCATTTAAATTACGTTTAAGTGGATTGTATATCCGATTAATATTCCTAACTTTAGGGGGCGAATTTACAAATAATAACTGAGATAGTATGTCTGAGACAATAACAATTTACTGCAAAAATAATAATACCTACAAGGATGTACCCATTGGTTCTTCGTTGTTGGACATTTATACGGCGCTTGGCGCTCCGCTTCGGTACAGGCCGATGAACGCGCAAGTGAATAATAAGACGGAAAGCTTGAACTTCCGTTGCTGGCAACCGAAGGATATCGAATTTATCGACTATACTCAATTATCCGGATTGAGAACCTATGTCCGCTCGCTTTGCCATATATTTTCCAAGGCGGTGTATGATATTTGGCCGACGGCGACCTTAAATCTGGAACATCCGGTGTCGAAAGGTTACTATTGCGTGATCCATAACGGCAAGAACATCGATCTGGAGACGATCGAGAGGATCAAGAAACGTATGTGGGAGTTGATTGACGCGGATCTTCCTTTCCTCCATAAGAGTGTCCGTACGGTGGATGCCGCCGTATTGTTCAGGGAGCGGGGTATGAATGATAAGGCTCGCTTAATAGAGACGGCGGGATTGCCTTATACCTCTTATTATGAGTTGGAAGGTTATATCAACTTCTTTTATGGCTGTTTAACCCCTTCGACCGGCTATATCCAATTGTTTGACTTGGAACCGTATATGGATGGCGTTTTGCTCCGTATTCCGAAGCAGACCGATCCGATGGAATTGCAGCCTGTCATCAAGCAGGATAAGATGTTCGAGGCTTATAAGGAACACCTTACATTGCAGCGGACTGTCGGCTTAGATAATGTGGGGGATTTGAATTTAGCGATAGAGAAAGGCCGCTCTCAGGATATAATCCTTGTCTCTGAGGCGATGCAGGAAAAACAGGTTGCTAAGATCGCCGAAAAGATCGCCGATGGATATAAAGAGGGCATCCGTATCGTCTTGATCTCTGGCCCTTCTTCTTCGGGAAAGACTACGTTTTGCAAGCGTTTGCAAGTGCAATTAACAACTAACCTGCTTCATCCGGTAGGAATTTCCTTGGATGATTATTTCTTGAACCGGGAAGATACACCGAAGGATGAGCATGGCGAGTATGATTTTGAATCCTTGTATGCGCTGGATTTACCCTATTTTAATAAGGATTT
>ENA-OQAS01000979-OQAS01000979.1-human-gut-metagenome-genome-assembly--contig:-NODE-979-length-14064-cov-2.830380_pt1 | contig 14064 bp, 18 predicted proteins | sample MGYA00242733_ERZ504523 | MGnify/ENA primary metagenome ERZ504523 (study PRJEB26092, sample SAMD00036239) | human gut metagenome | host: Homo sapiens | study: EMG produced TPA metagenomics assembly of... | reverse complement strand
ATAATCAACAAGATATTTAAACTCTTTCGGTGTTCCGTAGCGGGAGGTCGGTGCGTAATAGCCCGTTACCTGATAGCCCCAGGAACCGTCAAACGGATGCTCTGCAATTCCCATCAGCTCTACGTGGTATAGCCCATTTTTTTTACGTAATCGGCAAGCGAATGTGCGAATCGTTGTAGATTCTATTTACAAGAAATTTATTTTAAAAGAAGATACAGTGGAGGCTTAATTTATGTCTTTTATCAGTGCATTTGATGTTATGGGACCAAATATGATCGGTCCTTCAAGCTCCCACACAGCTGGGGCTGCAAGGATTGCATTTCTCGCAAGAAAAATGTTAAATAGTACACTGAAAAAAGTTCAGTTTACACTCTATGGATCTTTTGCAAAACCTATCATGGACACGGAACGGATCGTGCCTTATTAGGTGGGATCATGGGATTTGGAACCGACGATATGAGAATCCGCGATTCTTTCGAGATTGCAAAAGACATTGGACTTGATTTCTCTTTTGTACCAAATGAAATAGAAACTGATATCCATCCAAATACAGTGGATATCTTAATGACAAATGAAAACGGAGATCGCATCTTGATCCGTGGGGAATCTTTAGGCGGTGGAAAAGCCAGAATTTGCCGTATCAATGATGTAGAAGTTGATTTTACCGGGGAATACAGTACCTTGATCGTGATCCAGAAAGATAAACCTGGCGTTGTTACTTATATCACAAAATGTCTGAGTGATCAGGATGTTAATATCGCTTTTATGCGTCTTTTCAGAGAATCTAAAGGAAATACAGCTTATTCTATCGTTGAATCCGATGGTCTTCTTCCTGAAAACATCGCAGAGGAGATTAGGAAAAGCCCAAATGTCTCAGATGTTATGATCATTCAGCTGTAGAAAGGAGACTGAAATATTATGGATTTTAAAAACGCAAATGAATTGCTTGATTTATGTAAAAAACATGATCTTCCAATCTCCGAAGTGATGAGACAGCGTGAGATCGTAGAAGGGGAAAAAGAAGCTGATACGGTTCATGATGCAATGGCAAGAGTTCTTGAGATCATGAAAAATGCTGCTTTTACTCCGATCAAAGAACCAGTTCGTTCCATGGGTGGACTGATCGGTGGCGAGGCAAAGAAGATTGCTTCCCGGTATCATTCTGGAATTGGAATCTGTGGTGATCTGTTAGAAAAAAGTATGATCTATGCGATGGCGACTCTTGAGACGAATGCATCCATGGGGTTGATCGTAGCATCCCCAACCGCAGGGTCTGCCGGAATCGTTCCTGGACTTTTACTTGGGCTTCAGGAAGTTCATAAATTAGATGATGAACAGATCATTCAGGCACTGTTTAATGCCAGTGCGATCGGATATCTTGCTATGAGAAATGCAACGGTTGCAGGTGCTGTCGGCGGATGTCAGGCGGAAGTCGGTGTTGCTTCTTCGATGGCTGCTTCTGCCACTGTCGAACTGCTTGGCGGTAATCCAAAACAATGTCTTGGAGCTGCCTCTACCGTTTTAATGAATATGTTAGGTCTTGTTTGTGACCCCGTTGGCGTTGGTGGAATATCCATGCCAGAACCGTAATGCCGCAGGTGTTGCAAATGCGATCATCGCAGCTGAGATTTCTTTATCTGGAATCCATCAGCTCATCCCGTTTGACGAAATGTTAAACGCAATGTATATCGTTGGTAAACGACTGCCAGCTGAACTAAGAGAAACCGCCCAGGGAGGCTGCGCTGCAACTCCTTCTGCATGTTCTGCATGCGGAGGTTGTGCGTAAAAATTCCTTCAGAACACATTTTTAAATAGTAGGTAATAAATCAATCTCTTTTTTGCCTCTTTTGGGCGTTTTCATATATTGGAATCTAAAAGAGTGTCTGCATCACTTAATGATGCAGACACTCTTTATTTACTATATCTTAAGCATCCGATATCCAATACCTATATGTGTCTGTATATACTGCATGCCATCTTTATCTGGCTGTAATTTCTTCCGTAATGTTGCCATAAACACTCTAAGTGATGCAACATCATTTTCCAGTGAACTGCCCCAGATCTGTTGCGTGATATAAGTGTGAGTCAGTACTTTTCCAACATTATGAGACAGCAAACATAATAATTTATATTCGATTGGTGTTAAATGCAGTTCTTTATCTTTTAAATATGTAGATCCTGCTGTATAGTCGATCTTTAACTCTCCATTTACAAAGACTGCTTGTTCTTGTTCCTCGCCTGACTGGATCAATGCTAATCGGCGCTGTGTAACCCTGATCCTTGCAAGCAGTTCATCAACTGAAAATGGTTTTGTGATATAATCATCTGCTCCTGCATCCAGTGCTTCTATTTTATCTACATCTTCACTTCTTGCACTGATAACGATAATTGGTACGTTAGACCATGTTCTTACTTTTTGATCACATCCACACCTTCCATATCAGGCAATCCAAGATCTAATAAAATGATCTCTGGTTTATGAGAAGATGCCTCTAAAATAGCTGAACTTCCATTTTCTGCTGTAATATATTTATAATCATGTGTTTTTAATGTTGTCACGATCAGATTACGGATCGGCCGGTCATCCTCCACGACTAAAATTAATGCTTTATTCATTTAATGTAACCTCACTTAATGGCAGTGTGAAAGAAAAAATACAACCATGTGGTGTATTGTCCTCCAACACCAGTTTCCCGTTATGCACCTCTATGATCGAACGGCAAAGTGCCAAACCTAAACCAAGACTTCGATGGCTGTCTGCGATCGTATTTTTCCCTGTATAAAACATTTCAAATATATGCGGCTTCATTTCATCACAAATTCCAGGGCCGTTATCTTCTACTTGAATCTTTGCTTTTCCATTTTCATTCATGGCACAAATGCGGATTGTAGATCCTTTCGGTGTATATTTAATTGCATTATCGACCAGATTGATCAACACTTGCAGGATCAGCCGCACATCCATATGTGCAAGTATCAATTCATCGCATTCTGTAACGATCTGATACTCTTCATGTTTCCTGCTGATATGCCGTAATGATTCCGCGATCACCTCATCTAATAATTGATCTGTAAATTTCAGTTTTAATCTTCCATCATTTAATCTTGTGATCGATAATAAATTTTCAACAATATTGATCAGCCATTCTGAATCATCATAAATATCTGTATAAATCTGATGTTTTGTTATATCATCAAGACGTTCTCCACTATTTAACAGCATGTCTGCATTCCCAGAAATGGAACAAAGTGGTGTCCTTAGATCATGTGAGATCGCACGAAGCAGATCTGCTCTTAACTGTTCATTTTTGGCAAGAACGGAGATTTTTTCTTTCTCCATGATATTCTTTTTATTTTCCATGGCAAGTGCACATTCATTGATCACAGAAAGTAAGATACTATATTCGAAGGAATCTAATGTATATTCGTCAACTGGTATTGCGATCACACCATACACATTATCCTCAATACAAATGGCAAGGTATAGACACTGTGCATCTTTAAAACGTTCGGTCGTTGCTCCAGCACGCTGCTTGTTTTCATACACCCATTTTGCGATCTCCTGCTCCCTGCTTGTCAATAAATCTTCTGTCTGTTCTTTCTTTTTATTCGAAAATATATGTGGTGCTGACAATTCATCGCCTTCCACAACATATGCTACAATACTGCGGTCTAATAATTTGATAAGCTGTGTACATGTAATACTTAAAATATCCGTATCGTTTTTTTCTTTTTGAAGTAACCGGTCTGTGTCAAATAAAATCTGTGTACGAAATGCAGATTGTGCTGAAAGCCTTGCATGTGTTTTTAATTTTGCTGCAAGTGTTCCAGTAATGACAGAAGATATTAACATGATCACAAAAGTTACCGGATATCCAACTGCATATGTCTGAAATGACATTCTTGGTTCCGTAAGGAAAAAGCAGAACAAAAATACACTTAAGACAGAACCTCCAATGCTGTATAAATATCCATCTGTAAGGATTGACGTTAATAAAACACCCAAAATATAAATTGTAACGATGTTTGTATCTGTAAATTGAAGTTTCTGGATGAATAGACCGATCAACGTACAAACTGCAAATATAAATAATGTCAATAAACTGTCTTTCATCGTAGGCTTTCCTACATAAACCGCTCCATGCGGTTTTCGATAATTATCTAAGTTCATCGCATCTGGAATAATGTGGATATCAATATCAGGAACAGCCTCGATCAACTTCTCTGTTAATGTCTGTTTGCTGAAAAAGTGATTTCTCTTTGCACTGCTTTGTCCGATCACGATTTTTGTGACATTCGATAAATGTGCATATTCCGCGATCTGTACCGGAACATTTTCCCCATGTGTCATTACGATTTCCGCACCAGATTCCTTTGCAAATTGTACATGAGCTTCCAGTCTTCTTTTGTCCGATTCTCTTTCTCTTTTTCCTGTCTGTACATACAATGCCGTAAAACGTGCCCGCATATCTCTTGCCATTTTTGCTGCTGTACGTATGATCTTTTCATTCGATGGTGAAGAAGAAAGACAAACAAGAATGTGTTCGTTTTCTTTATTCAGCTCTACAAATTCTCCTGTGCTCATCTTGGCCCCCTTTCCTTATCGGATGCATTATATCATGATCGTCAATAATAATCCATAAACACATCAATCATCATCATCATCTTGCTCCCTGTCAATTACTTTCCGATTTTCTCCAAGAAAATAATTTACTTTTTTCAAAAAGAATAACACAAATGCAAACATCAGTATTACCGCCAATGCTAAAATGAAATCTGACATAAGCTCTCACCTCTTTTTCATGACATCAGATACAAAAACACTTTTTGATCGCTTTATATTCTCCTAATACCAATAATGTAACATCTTCCTTAAAACAGGTATCCGCAGATATCGCCATACTTACTTTTCCATCATCTTTACTGCCATAATGTTAATATCATATTTTTTTCTAATATCAAGTTTTCCCACTGTCTTTCCGATCCATTCCTTCGGAACCTCTACCTCAAAGATCGCATGTGAGGCATCGACTTCCATATAATCAAGAATATGATCATCGGTATAACGGATCGTTGCCCATTTTGCCACCATTTTTTCTGGATAGACTACCTTATCGGCTCCATTTCGTAAGAGGAATTTTTCCTGTACATCTCGTTCAGCTCTGGAAATAACCATTTTGCCTCCAAGTTCTTTTAACAGACAGGTGGTTTCCAACGAATTTTGAAAATTCCCACCGATCGTAACAAAACAGATATCATAATTTGCAATCCCCAGAGATTTTAAAAATTCCTCATTCGTACTGTCCCCGATCTGTGCATTCGTAACATATGGAAGTGCATCATTCACTCTTTCCTCATCCAGATCAACTGCCATGATCTCATGTCCAAGCTGACTTGACTGTATCGCTATATGTTTTCCAAAACGTCCAAGTCCGATCAATAAAATATTCTTCATCATCAATTCCCTCTTTCTTTTATCCCACTATGATCTTATCAAGTGGTAGTCTTGCTTTTCGTTTATTTTTATCTGAAAATACTGCATAGATCAGCGTCAAACCGCCAACACGTCCCAGATACATCAGTATGATCAAAATGATCTGTGACAGAATATGAAGTTTTGGTGTGATTCCTAATGTCAAACCTACGGTTCCAACTGCAGACGCTGCTTCAAACAGACAGCTTGAAAGCGGCAGTCCCTCATACACACTAATCGTCATTCCGCCTGCAAAAAACAAGATAAAATACATCATTGCGATCGTTGTTGCATTTTTTATCACACTAGCATCGATTCTTCTTCCAAATGCTGTCACATCATCACAACTTTGAAAGGTCGCCAGTACATTTAAAAGTAACAGAGCAAATGTTGTTGTTTTCATACCTCCTGCTGTAGAACTTGGTGAACCTCCGATCAACATCAATAAAATCATCATTGCCTTTGATGCTCCTGTCAGCATCGAAAGATCTGTCGTATTAAATCCTGCAGTTCTCGGTGTCACAGCTTGAAACAATGATGCAAGCAACCGGTGAATCCCTGATAGATTTCCATAATCCTGAAAGAAAAAGAAAACAGCTGGTAACAAGATCAGACATAATGTTGTAGTTAGAATAACCTTACTCTGCATATGGTAATGCTTAAAATGAAATTTATGGAGATAAATGTCTTCCCATGTAAAAATCCAATTCCACCAATGATGATCAGTAACATGATCACAATGTTGATCACTGGATTTACCGCATATGATGTCAATGATACAAATGGATGCCATTTTGTTCCAAGAAGATCAAATCCTGCATTACAAAAGGCTGATACAGAATGAAAGATCGACATCCAGATTCCCCGTAATCCAAAATCATGACAGAAAACAGGCATCATGAATAACGCACCGATCAATTCGATCAATAAAGATCCTTTTAAAATAAAACTCATCAATCGAACGATCCCTCCTACTTTTGGTGCAGAGATCGCATTTTGCATCGTGCTTCGCTGCATAATCGATATTTTTCTTCCTGATAATATAAATACGGCTGTTGCTGTTGTTATAACTCCCAGACCTCCGATCTGTATCAGAAACATGATCACTGTCTGTCCAAAAGCAGACCAGTAACTTCCAGTATCCACGACTGCAAGCCCTGTCACACATACTGCAGAAGTTGACGTAAATAATGCTTTATGAAATGGTGTTATGATTCCCTGAACCGATGAAATTGGCAGCATCAGGATCAATGCTCCAAAAAGGATCACTCCTGCGAACCCTAATATGATCACCTGAAATGATGTTAAATGTCTTTTTTATAAATCTTCCATGGCATATATGATCTTACCTCTTTTTTCAAATTATTTTATGACTTTTTGATCTTATCATTATTATATCTTTTATGATAAAAAGATAGTGTAAGGATATGTTCTCTTGTATTAAGATTGTATAAAGAAAAAAGGAGCATAATATGATTTCAAGAAAGAATCCTGCTTTACAGGATTCTCCGCCTGCGGCGGGTCGCTTCTGCCTCTGGGATTTCGTAAAAATATCTGTAAAATATAAAATCATGAGAACACGATTTTTTGGTTTGTTGTTCTCATGGATTTTATTGTTTCTTATTTTTTCAAGTATTCTTCAATCATACATTCATGCTTCTTTTCTTTTTTACTATAATTAATTCCCACAAGCAAAATATTACCTGCATATTTTTGAATAGAATCTGGATATTTTTTATCCTTAATCTGTTGCAATGCACTAACAGCACTCTTATTCCACTTCAATTCCACAACAAGTGCCGGATAATCATTTCGATATTTCTGTTTTTGGAATAAACACAAAATCTGCGAACCCACGTCCTGTAGGAAATTCCCTGACCGGTTTAAAATAATACTGCATTGCACTCAAATAAGCTAATGCCAATACACTGCTGAGTGAATTTTCATTGTTATATTGAATTGCTGAAACATATTCCTCATGGATCTTCTCAATCTGAGCTGCAACTATTTCTCCATCCATATCCAAAGTTGCATCCAGTAAATCCTCTGATTCTTGCTGAAATTTCAGCATTTCATTCCATTCTTTTCTTTTTGTTGCACGAATCAGTTCTTGTCTTATCTCTTCATTCGGTACAAATGCCATCCTATTAACACTTGAATATGCTAAGTATCCCATATGAATCAAATATGTTAAAACGTCATCTTTATTTACAATATTCTCAACGTCATTTTGGAATGACCCAACATCTACTTCAACAGATGCTCCCGACACCATTTCAATAATTGCGGTCTTCAATCCATCAAAATCCATATTGATCAATGGAACAATCGAATCATAAGAAGCTGTTCCTGACCAATAACTTTGGAAGTTCCATCCGCCATCAAGTTTACAACTGCATTGGGATTATAGACATGATATTTTCCTAACTGATATCCATCATACCAACGTTTGACTTCTGTAAAATCCTTCTTATATGTCTCACAAAGTGCTTTTACTTCATCTTCTGTAAAACCGATGTAAGAAGCTAAACATCCTGCATTCAACATGGAATATTCTCGAAAATTGTTAAGTGCTGATTGTGTTTTTTCTTTCTTGATCGGCAAGATGCCTGTAAGATAAGCAAGTTGAATATATTTCGTTGGTTCTGTTCCCTTAAACATACCTCTTAGGAATCGGATATACTCATCCTGCACCTTTTTGTTCGCTGATTCATCTCTGATCAGCACATCCCATTCATCAATGATAATGATAAATTTCCGTCCTGTCTTATCCTTAACCAGAGAAAGTGCATCTGGCAAAGATACCACTTCTTGACGTAAAATCTCTGGATAAACTTCACGCAATTCATCCAGCACAACTCTTGTGATATATGGCACAACATTATCCGCATCTTCGCAATTTATCAAAAACCATTGTACATCAATATGAATCACGTCATATTTATTCAAATGTTTCTTAAAATCTTCTGATTGTCCTATCTCAAGATCAGAAAACATCTTTTCTGATTCTGCTCCCTTACTGTAATATGCTGCAAGCATATTCGCTGCATATGATTTTCCAAAACGTCTTGGGCGGCTATTACAAATATACGCATCTGTAGAATCCAGAACTTCATTCATACATACGATCAATCCTGTTTTATCTACATAAATTCTGGAATTAAGTGCTGCTTGAAACGCACTATTATCTGGATTAACAAATCTGCCCATATTTTATACCTCTCCAATTCCTTTTACCTGTTTTTAATATTTCTCTATTTTACACACGTGTTCTTTTGTTTTCTTATCATAATTAATACCAATCAACAACAGATTATCCTGATATTCTTCCAAACTTTCAAAATACTTCTTATCTTTGATCTGCTTGATCGCACCTTCTGCGCTCTGATCCCATTTTAATTCAACTACCAATGCCGGTTTCTCTGCAAATTGTTTTTTCGGAATAAAGACCAAATCTGCAAATCCTTTTCCACCTGCCAGTTCTCTGTGAATGGTATAAAAATTCCTTGCTGCATATAATGCGAGTGAAATCGTATAACTCAATGCATTTTCATCATTATACTGGATATGTGATGTCTCAAAATGTGCCTGTTCAATGGCTTTCGATACCTGTTCTTCTCTGCCTTGCCAGATTGCATTTAATGTATCTGCAGAATCTTTTAGTGCTTTTGAAACAGATCCCCAGTCTGATACTGAAACTGTATTTACATATTCTGCCCGAATTTCACTATTTGGTATCTTGACTGTTTTTGTTTTATCATCATATGCAAGATATCCAAGATGGATCAATAATGTCAGTACATCATCTTCTGTACGAAACGTTGCCATATCATTCGTAAAACTTTCGGTATTCACCGCCACGCTTTCTCCAGCATCATACTTAAAACATCATCTTTTAGATGCTCAAAATTCATATCAATATACATCTGTAATGCTTCAAAAGTCTCTGTCTGATTCCAGTAATTTGATATCTTTCGAAATCTCATACTATTTACAACCGATCTTGGACTATACACAGACAGTACTCCATCAAATGAATATCCATCATACCAGTTCTTAACTTCTTCCATATCCATTCCGTATTGTTCACAGAGCTTTTTGACTTCTTGTTCTGTAAACCCGACATAACATGCTAAAGGTCCCGGGGCGATCATGGAAAATTCATCAAACATATTCAGTGCCGAATGTGTTCCATATTTCTTAATCGGTAAAATTCCTGTCATGTAAGATAGATAAATACATGCCTTATCTTTTAATAAGTCCCGTAGAAAATCTAAATATTTTTCCTGTGCTTCTTTATCTTGTTTATATTCCCTGAAAATGCAATCCCATTCATCAATGATCACAATAAATGGGCACTGCATTTGTGCATAAATATCCTGCATACACTCAATCAAATCTGTATCGTCAAAATAATCAACTTCTGGATATTCCATTTTCAAATCTCTGATCACAAGCTTCTTCACACGATCGATCAATTCTTCTACATTATGACTTCGACTTAGAAATTCCTGCATATTTAAGAATATGGTATTATATTGATTCAGATATTTTTCAAAATCTTTATCTTTTGCAATTTCAAACTTTTCAAATAATTCTTTGAATTACAACCGCGGCTGTAATAAGCTGTCAGCATATTCGCAGCCATTGACTTCCCAAATCTTCTTGGACGGCTGACACAGACATAGTTTTGTGCTGTATCTAGTACGGAATTCGTATATTTTATCATCCCTGTCTTATCTACATAAATTTCAGACTGAATCATTCTTCTGAACTTTTCATTCCCTGGATTTAGATAATTTCCCATACGATCACCTCCTTGAATCAATTTTCTATAATATGAAAAAACTTCGTGCTCTTATCTATATTGATTATGATAGCACGAAATTTTAGTCGTCTCAACTTATATTGATTACCTGAAATGAAAAACACCTGCTCATAACATACATAAAATATACGTTACGATCAAGTGTCTTTTCATACAGTGATTATATATAGAATTTCTTCTATCCTAGTTGTTTACTGCAACATGTTTTGCCTGATCTGAATTGTAAACTTCTTCATCAACCAGACCTTCAGTTGCTGCTGTGATAACGGCTGCTGTTGCTGCTCCTGTTACATTTGTCATTGTTCTTGCCATGTCAACGATCGTTGAGATTGGTGCAAATACGACAACTAATTCGATTGGTAAGCCAAGTGCTGCAAATACAGCTGTTGATGTGATCGTCGCTGTTCCTGGAACCCCGACTGTTCCAACAGATACTACTAATGTGATCAGGATCAGAAATGCATACTGTGCAATTCCGTAATGATATCCTAACATATGAACACTAAATACCGCTGTTAATGCTGGCCAGATTCCTGCACATGCTGGCATTCCAACATTGGCTCCAAGACCTGCCGTAAATGATGCTACATCTCCATCAACTCCAAGTGCTTCTTTTAACTGTCTTAATGTAACCGGGATCGTACCAACACTGCTCTGTGTCGTAAATGCTACATACTGAGCTGGTGCGATTCCTTTAAAGAATTTAACAGGACTTAATTTTGCTACAAATTTAATTAATAATCCTTCTACTCCAAATGCCTGAACTGCACATAAGATATAAGATAAAACTAATGTACTTAATAATGGCAACAATTCCGTGACACTGCTTCTTCCAACGGCTCTTGCCAAGAAAGATAATACTGCATATGGTGTAAATCCAATGATCCAGTCAATTGCCTGTCCGATCACCTGATTTCCTGCATCAATAAATGCTTTAAATGGTTTTACGGATTCATTTTCTTTGGAAATTGCATTGTAAGATAATGCAATGATGATCGCAAATACGACGATCGGAATGATCTGTCCTTCACTCCAGTTTGTTGCGAAGTTGCTTGGGAATAAGTTTACGATCGTATCAACAACAGATGGAACTTCAACTTTCTGATATCCATCAGCTACTTTGTAAGCAAATCCATCACCAACTTTTAAGATGACTGCTGCGATCACTGTAATCGTACTTGCAATCGCTGTATTTAAGATCAGATAAAAGATTGACTTTCCACCGATTTTCTTTAAATGAATGGATTCGCTTAGATTTGTGATACTTGCGATGATACTAAATAACAGCATTGGTACAACAAGTGCTGTCAATACATTGGTATAGATACGTCCGAAAATCTCAACATATGTAAAATGATTTCCAAATCCCAGACCAACTGCGATTCCAAAAACTGTTCCTAATAATGTTAAAAGTCCGAAGTCTACGCCTTTCTTATAATCTAAATAATAGATAACCGCAAACAAAACAATTGTAACTGCTAGTGCGGCAAAATCTGCTGTGTTAATGCCCATTTTGTTACACATCCTCTCTTATAGTTTTTCTTTTTCATAGTTTTCCAGTAGGAATTATTCGTATAATATCATTTCCTAGTAATACTGTCAAGAATATTTGATGCTTCTTTTTTTTATACAATTGTGATTTGTTGGAATGTTTATGAAGCATAATAACATTACTTCTGTTTGAAATACAATAGAAAGTGTCCCACTTTTCCCTTTGGAAGCTACTTTGGATGTCTCTTTTTCATTTAATAAAAATATTTATTTTGCTGTAGCAGTTTCTTTATGCCCACTCTTTATCTTATCATACTGTGCAAACATACCTGCAAGTAATGTTCCAGAGATTGAATGCCATACACAAGATACTGCACAGATAATTGCTGATTCTGGTGTTGATGCGAACTGGGCTGTTGTTGTTGCAAGGTTTGTTGCTAATCCAGCATTCTGCATTCCAACTTCGATAGAAATTGTTCGTTTCTTTGCTGTGTTCATTCCAGTAAGTTTTCCAGCACAATATCCAAGGAAATATCCGAAACCATTGTGTAAAAGTACTGCAACAAAGATCACGATTCCAGACTGGAAGAATTTTGATCCCTGTGATGAGATAACTCCACCTACAACACATGCAAGTCCAAGAACCGCCACACCAGGCATGACTTCTGAACTTCTTTGAATGCTTCATTTTTTCCTAATGCATAGTTTAATGCAAACCCGATCGCTACTGGTACGATAACCGTTTCTATGATAGATACAAACATTGGTAATCCATGAATTGTAATCTTGCTCCGCTTGCCAAAAAGGATACCATCAGTGGTGTCATCACTGGAGAGAGGATTGTAGATACAGTTGTCATTCCAACAGAAAATGCAACATCTCCACCACAAAGATAGGACATAATGTTTGATGATACTCCTCCAGGACAGCATCCTACAAGAATCAGTCCAAGAGCGATTCCATCTGGCAGATTCAGTAATTTTGTAATTGCAAATGCCAGGAATGGCATGATCAGATACTGAGCGATCGCACCAATACAGATATCAAATGGTCTTTGTGCAAGAATTTTGAAATCTTCTGTTGTCAGTGTCAATCCCATACTGAACATGATGACACCAATAATGATAGACTGACTCGTGAATTTATTTGCTACTGGATCCGTGAATAATTGAAAATTCACCCACCCCATCAACGATGGCAGGAAAAATGTAATGACTGCGATCGCGATGACAACGATAGATGTGTAGTCTGATAAAAATTTGCTTAGTTTTTGTAGTTGTTTCATATTATGTTACCTCCTGATATTCCTCACCGCCCTTCGCTATAAATCAAGAAAGAATCCTGCTCAGAGGACTTTTTATTTCATCGAAATTTTCTATGCAATAAAAAGCCCCTTCTCAGAAAAATCCTGAAAAGGGACGAACTAATCCGCGTTACCACCCAATTTCTGCAATAAAATTACAGCTCTTAACGTACTATCATACGCTTTCCTTATAACGGAGGATTCCGGCGAGACTTACTGGTTCAAAATATTAATGTCAAGTAATGTTCAGTCCGCATCTTAGAGATGATATCTGTTCATGAAAATGTATCTGCTCGCACCAACCGCAGACTCTCTGAAACACTTGATTCAAAAACAGCGTTGTTCTCTTCAACGAATTTCGGTGAAGTTTATTTATTTAAAATATATTATAGTCCTTTGAGATAATTTGTCAAGTTTTAGTTTGAAGACGGAAATTATTGGTGGAATATTATAAAAGAGATCATGTGTCTGCAACCCACTCGCGTTCGGACTCCCACGTAGCTGTACTAAGCTCCTGAATGTCTAACGACCATCCATCGCTAAGTGCAGACGTGTCCGTACGGTTGCCGACACATGATCTCTTTTTATAATATTCAAATAATTTACGTGATTCAAACCACTATACAGTGTGTATGTTAAACGGTATTGACTGATAAGTTTTGGATTCGTTGACAGAAGATGAAAGAGCTTAAACAGCACCGATTTAGCGAAATATTTTGGAATATAATAAACATCTGTCTACCACTACAAAAATTGAAAACCAATATCGTTTAACATACACACCCTTCCGTTTGAAAATTCTTAATTTTATACGAGAATGTCTTCAGGTATTCATAAAAACATAAAAAAGATAAGAGGTACGAAATGATAGGATTCCATAGGATCTTGCAAAATCGCAGCCAACACGGGCACTGTTTGAACGCAGTGAGTTGTGCAGGAGTGTTGGCGGATCGGCGTTGCAAAAATCCG
>ENA-OQAS01000977-OQAS01000977.1-human-gut-metagenome-genome-assembly--contig:-NODE-977-length-14080-cov-2.857020_pt1 | contig 14080 bp, 15 predicted proteins | sample MGYA00242733_ERZ504523 | MGnify/ENA primary metagenome ERZ504523 (study PRJEB26092, sample SAMD00036239) | human gut metagenome | host: Homo sapiens | study: EMG produced TPA metagenomics assembly of... | reverse complement strand
GGAGAAGGATTTATGGCGGTAACAATACAGCAGATTGCAGAACAGGCAGGGTTTCCAGGGGAACCGTGGACAGAGCGTTGAACCACAGAGGACGGATCAATCCGGAGGTGGCAGAGAGGATCTGCCGTCTGGCGGACGAGATGGGATATGTACAGAAAGAACGGAAGCATTCCAGAACAGCTAAAGATGAAAGACTGAAGATCGGAGTGGTGACACAGCTTGCCAGATCTTCTTTTATGCAGGAAGTAAACCGTGGTATTGAGAAGGCAGCCGTGGAACTGAAAGAAAAAGGGATCCAGCTGATTCTGAAAGAGGGTCTTTCTGTTGATGAAGAGGAACAGCTGCAGGCCATTGAGGAACTGGAACAGGAAGGAATCCGGGGACTTGCGATCATGCCGGTAGACAGTGAGACTGTCCGGGAGAAACTGAATGCTTTGATCGAAGAGAAGAATATCCCAGTAGTAACCTTTAACTCTGATATTGTAGGAACGAGAAGAATCTGTTTTGTGGGAATGGATAACCGTAAAAGTGGACGTACTGCGGCTGGACTCCTTGGAATGCTGACAAGAGGAAATGGAAGATCCTGATCATCACCGGATATTTAGCAATCATGTTGACAATCAGCGAGTGGATGGCTTTGTGGAGGAAGCCAAGCGGGCTTTTCCACATCTGGAGATCGCCGGTGTTCACGGAAGCTTGATGAAGCAGCTGAGGTGGAGCACATTATAGAAAATGCCATGATGAGTACTTCAGGGATCAGCGGGATCCTGGTGGTATCCGGAGGCCAGGCAGGAGTGGGTAAGGCATTTGAAAAGCTGAGACTTGACCGCAGGCCCTACGTTGTGATCTACGATCAGACTCCGAAGAATGAACGGGCACTGAAGAATGATCATGTGGATTTCTGATCGACCAGAATGGATATGTCCAGGGGTATGAACCGCCAAGGATCCTGGCGGATATCCTGACAAAAGGACAGGAGCCGGAGAGAGAATATCTCTTTACAGATATCAAGATCAAAACAAAATATAACCTTTGAACATGTATTGTGCAAAGTATCATATAAAATAGTCTGCAGAATGAAAACTGCAGGCTTTTTTATATTACAGGAAATCTGTAAGATACTACGATATGAAATATAGATTCCAAGAAAACGACTGTCTGGATACATTTGATTGCGTGCCAATAGCGTGCTAAAAAATCAACACGCAAATGCACATGTAGATAATAGCTACTTTGAACAAAACAAAACTACAAAAATTGTATAGAATAACTGAAAAAAAGAAAAATGAAAAGAAGTACTTGCCCAAATTGTAAAACGGTGCTATATTAACATCATAAGAAACACGCAAGAAAGCACGCTAAATAAAAGAAAAAGCACGCAAATCAAAAAAGCACATAAAAAAGAAGTAAAAAATAAACCATCAAACAAACGGAGGTAAGATCATGAAGTATATCGAATTTGATGAATCCAGACCAATGGACCTGGTGCTCCTTGGAAGAGTTGCCATTGATTTTAATCCTGCTTACAACGATCAGGTGAAGGAGGAGTTCAAACCCCTGAAGAAGGTACATATGTTTGAGAAATTTGTAGGAGGATCTCCTGCAAACATCGCTGTAGGTGTTACCAAGCATGGCCTGAAAGCAGGATTTATCGGAAAGGTTTCTGATGATCAGTTCGGTGAGTATGTTGTAGATTATTTTGATGAGAGAGGAATCGATACCTCACAGATCACAAAATGTACAAACGGAGAGAAGCTGGGACTTACCTTTACCGAGATGCTTTCTCCAAAGGAAAGCAGTATCCTCATGTATCGTAACCGTATCGCAGATCTGCAGCTTCATGTAGACGACATCCACGAGGATTATATTAAAAATGCAAAAGCGATCCTCATTTCCGGAACTGCTCTTGCAGAGAGCCCTTCCAGAGAAGCAGCGATCAAAGCGGTTATGCTTGCTAAGAAGTAAATACAAAGATCATTTTTGATATTGATTACAGAGAGTACAACTGGAAGAATGCAGATGAGATTTCCATCTACTATTCCATCGTAGCTAAGGAAGCTGACATCATCATGGGCTCCAGAGAAGAGTTTGACCTTACAGAGAAACTGATCAAAGAAGGTATGACTGATGAGGAGAGTGCAGCTTACTGGCAGGCAAAAAATGCAAAGATCGTTGTCATCAAACACGGTATGAAGGTTCCACAGCCTACACAGTTGACGGACAGAAGTTCAGCATCAAGCCATTTCCGGTTGAGGCAAGAAAAGGCTTCGGCGGCGGCGACGGATACGGCTCCGGATTCCTGTATGGACTGTATCAGGGCTGGGAGATCATCGATTGTCTGGAGTTCGGTTCTGCAGAGGCATCCATGATGGTTAAGAGCAACAACTGTTCTGATTCCCTTCCGGGACCGGATGAGGTTCATGCATTTATTAAAGATGAAAAGAAAAATTCGGCGAAATGATCGCAAGAGTATAAAGAAAAGGAGTGGAAAAAATGGCAAAGACAGTAAGAATGACAACTGCACAGGCAATTGTAAAATTTCTGGATAATCAGTATGTTTCCATGGACGGAGTGGAGACAAAATTCGTAGAAGGATTTTTCACGATCTTCGGACACGGTATTGCTGTAGGACTTGGCGAGGCGCTGGATACAAATCCGGGACAGCTGAAGGTTCTTCAGGGAAGAAATGAGCAGGGTATGTGCCACGTTGCTACCGCTTTTGCAAAACAGAGCAACCGCAAAAAAATCATTGCATGCGCTTCCTCCATCGGACCTGGAGCTGCAAACATGGTAACAGCATGTGCAACAGCAACTGTAAACAACATTCCGCTTCTTGTATTCCCGGCAGATACTTTGCATCCCGCCAGCCTGACCCGGTTCTCCAGCAGCTGGAGCAGAGCAGCAGCCTTGCCATCAGTACGAACGATGCATTCAAACCGGTCTGCAAATACTGGGACAGAATCACAAGACCGGAGATGGTTATGACAGCTCTGATCAACGCAATGAGAGTTCTTACAGATCCGGCTGAAACAGGTGCATGCTGCATCGCACTTTGTCAGGATGTTGAGGGTGAGTCCTTTGACTTCCCGGAGTACTTCTTCAAGAAGAGAGTACACAGGATCACAAGACCGGTTGCAGTAGAGGAAGAGCTTGAGGATGTGGCAGAGATCATCGCAGGAGCAAAGAAGCCGCTTATCGTTGTTGGTGGTGGTGTCCGTTACTCAGAAGCCGGAGAAGCTGTTGAGAAATTCTGCGAGGAATTCAAGATCCCATTCGGTGAGACACAGGCCGGAAAGAGTGCCTGCCAGTCCGGCAATCCATACTGCCTTGGCGGTATCGGTGTAACAGGAACCTACGCTTCCAATATCATCGGTAAAGACGCAGACGTGGTAATTTCTATCGGTTCCAGAATGTCTGACTTTACAACAAGCTCCAAGCATCTGTTCCAGAATGAGGATGTTCAGTTTGTAAGCATCAACAACTGCAGATTCCACGCATACAAGATGGATGCAGTAAAAGCTGTGGGCGATGCAAAAGCTACCGTAGAAGCACTTGCGGAGAAGCTTCGTGCAAGAGGATATAAATCTGCATATACAGATGAGATCGAGAAAGCAAAAGCTGCATGGGATAAAGAAATGGAGCGCCTTGGAAGTATCGAGTACACAGGAGATGATTTTGAGCCGCTGATCAAGGCAAGAGATCCTCGTACGATTCCGGAATATGTAAAGCTTACAAACGGAAAGATCACACAGACAGCAGCACTTGCAGCGATCAACAGAACTATCGACAAAAACGCAACCATCATCACAGCAGGCGGTTCCCTTCCAAGCTGTATGCAGCGTATGTGGAGAACAGACAAACGTGGCGGATATCACGCAGAGTACGGATATTCTTGTATGGGATATGAGGTTGCCGCTACCCTTGGTGTGAAATTTGCAGAGCCGGATAACGAAGTATATTGTGTAGTTGGAGACTCCAGTTTCCAGATGCTCCACAGTGAGATCATGACTATCATGCAGGAGAGACAGAAAGTCAATATCATGGTATTTGATAACTGCGGATTTGGCTGCATCAACAACCTTGAGATGAATCACGGAATCGGAAGCCTTGCAACGGAGTTCCGTTATACAGACGGCAAGAAACCGACCGGAGACCTGATCCCTGTAGATTATGCAAAGATTGGTGAAGGCTATGGTCTGAAGACCTATACCTGCCGCACCATCCAGGAATTGGTAGACGCTCTGGAAGATGCCAAAAAGCAGGAGATCGCATGCCTCTTTGATCTCAAAGTTATCCCGAAGACCATGACAGACGGATATGAGTCCTGGTGGGATGTAGGAATCGCAACAACATCTGAGAAAGAAAGCGTAAGAAAGGCCTGCGAAGGAGTTATGAAAGGCCGTGAAGAGGCAAGACTGTACTAATCTGGGAGGTAAGAAAATGAGTAAAGTATTTGGTTATCCGGAATATGACGAAAAAGGCGAAAAGATTCTTACAACATACGATAATGAGTACAAGGCCATGATGATGGACATCCGTGTTTACCGTATGAAGGCAGGGGAGACAAGAACATTTTTAAGAGAGGGTGAGGAGACAGCAGTTCTCCTCCTCTCCGGAAATATCACCTATAAATGGAACGGAAACGAAGCAGCAGCAACTAGAAAAGATGTGTTCACAGAGGGACCTTGGTGTGTTCATGGATGTACAGGAACTGAGATCGCAGTTGTGGCAAATGCGGAGTCACAGATCCTTGTCCAGTGCACAAAGAATGAGAAAGATTTCGGTGCAAAACTCTACAAACCGGAAGATGCTCCGTGGGGATATTCCTGCGTAGGCAAGTTCGGAAATGTTGCGAAGAGAAGAGTAAACACCATCTTCGATCATGACATTTCACCGGAGTCCAATATGGTACTTGGTGAGGTTCTCAATGACAGAGGAAACTGGTCCGGATACCTGCCGCACAGACATCCGCAGCCTGAGACATACTTTTTCAAATTTGATCATCCGGAAGGATTTGGAGCAAGCTTTGTCGGTGATCAGGTATTTAAGAGTACAGACGAGAGCTTTTCCGCAATTCCAGGAGGAGAGCTTCATCCGCAGGCAGTTGCACCTGGATATCAGATGTATACATGCTGGATGATCCGCCACATTGACGGAAATCCGTGGCTGCAGACAGACCGCTGCGAGGATGAGAGATATACCTGCTTCATGACGCCGAGTTTTAAGGATTCGGAGATACTGATACTGGATCGTAAATAACAGGCAGCAGGAAGAGGAAAATGCTGTTGTTCGTGAGGAGCGGACAGCAGTAGACCTGCTGCTATTATGAAAAAAATTGTACTGACTGAAGGGAGATTTTGACAATGGCAAGAGAATTTATTGTACCTGGAGAAATTATTTCCGGTTCCGGAGCACTGGACATGGCAGAAGGAGCACTGAAACTCCTTGGTAAAAAAGCTCTGATCGTAACCGATAAAGTAATGATCGACCTGGGAAACTGTGCAAAAGTTGAGAAGGCGCTGACAAATCAGGGCATTGAATACAGCATTTATTCTGACATCTGTGGTGAGCCAACAGATACCATGATCGAAAAAGGCTTACAGATCTATAAAGATGCGAACTGTGACTTCCTGGTAGCTCTGGGAGGCGGAAGCCCCATTGACTCCATGAAAGCCATCGGCTCACTGGTAGTAAACGGTGGAAGCATTTCCGACTACATGGGAAAAGTGATCGATGTAAAGATGCCGCCAATGGCGGCGATCCCTACCACAGCAGGAACGGGATCTGAGGCAACACAGTTCACGATTATCACGGATACCAAAAAAGACATCAAGATGCTTCTTAAAGGCAAAGTTCTCATGCCGGATCTTGCCATTATCGACCCACAGTTTACTATGACTGCACCTCCAAAGATCACAGCAGCAACAGGTCTTGATGCACTTTGCCACTGTGTGGAAGCTTATACATCCAGAAAAGCACAGACACTTTCCGATACTTTTGCAGTATCTGCAGTAAAGAGGATCTTTAAATATCTTCCGGTTGCATATAAAGACGGAAAGAATGAAGAAGCTCGTGTACAGATGTCTGTCGCTGCTCTTGAGGCAGGAATCGCATTTAACAATGCATCTGTTACCATTATCCATGGAATGAGCCGTCCGATCGGAGCACTGTTCCATGTAGCACACGGACTTTCCAATGCCATGCTTCTGAAGGAGTGCCTTACCTTTGCGCTTCCCGGAGCATACGACAGATTCGGAGCGTTGGGACGTGATATTGGTGTGGCGGATGCAACTGATTCTGATCAGGAAGCAGCTGAGAAATTCCTGAAAGCAGTAGAGTCACTTGTAAATGAACTGGATACTCCGACTCTGGAGCAGTTCGGTATCAATAAAGAAGAGTTCTTCAACGTCATCGAAAAAATGGCACATGATGCATGGACAGTGGAAGTCCTCAGAATACCATGCGTGATGTAACAGAAGAGGAAGTAAAAGAAATCTACAGAAAACTCTGGTAAAATGTAAATGTAAACCCTGCATTGCCAGATAGGAAAAGACTCCGGACCGGAGAAAAAGGCTCCGGAGTCTTTTTCCCGTGGCAAATATAGCTGCAAAAGAAAAGGAGGCATATCCTTCATGAGAAAAAGTATATCTGTATTCTGGTGGCAGTCATAGGAGTTTGCAGCCTTTCCGGATGCGGGTCTTCTGCAAAGAAAACAGAAGAAGAGCAGGTAACGATCGGTGTTGTTACAAAATCTAAAAGCAGTGAATATTGGTTGTCTGTCTGCGACGGAATGGAAGATGCGGCAGAAAAATATCATGCAGATGTGGTGATTCTGTCTCCGGATTCCGAAACAGAAGAAGAGGTTCAGAAAAATATGATCCGGGATCTTCTGAAAACCGATATCCAGGCGATGGCAGTTTCTCCTATAGATTCCTATGAATGCGAAGATTATTTAAATTTCGCAAGAGAAAAGGGGATTTCTGTATATGCCTGTGATACTCCCATAGAGGATTCAGAAATCCCTTATATTGGAATTGACAATGAAAAACTAGGCTATGAGCTGGGCGAGCAGCTTGCAAAGGCTCTGGATCATAAAGGAAAGATTGGCGTGATCGCCGGTGATTTTAAGCAGCTGGACACCGGATGCGTGTTGCCGGATTTGAAAAATATATGGAAAAAGAGCCTGGGATCACCATTGAAATGGTTCGGAACGGATACAGCAATATGCGGGTTTCCCAGAAGGATGTGGATGAGATCCTGGTGAAGTATCCGGATCTTAACGGAATCATGACCACAAGTGCAGTGACGGCCCTGGGACTTTCAGAGGCAACTGAAGGACGGGAGATTTCTATTGTTTCCGTAGATGCTCAGGAAGATGCCTTGAAAGCGGTTCAGGATGGGCGTATCGTGGCGCTTGGCGCGCAGTCCGGTTATCAGATCGGTTATGAAACCATCCGGTATATTGTGAAGGATCTGGAGGGAGAGGGAACAGGAGAAAATGAGATTCTGGATTCCCAGGTGCTTACCGAAGAAAATATTGATACATATATGAAGGATGACGGACATTCTCATCCCTGATACAAGCAGGTTTCCATCCGCTGCTTATTATTTTTACAATCCGGCAGAGGCATTGACTGATTCGGTAAAAAGTCAGGCTGGTATCCAAAAATAAAACACAAAACATAAAAATAGGACAAAAGAAGGATGTAGAGATATCAGAACCAGAAAAACTTTGGTACAGATTTAACAGTCAGGTAAAAATAATACCGAAAAAACTAAAATTTCTCATACTATGATAATCCCGTATTTTCGATAAAATAGAATCATCAAAAGGAAAGCGAAAATAAAAAAACGAAAAGAAAATGAAAAGGGCGGGAATGAATAAGATGGAGAAGAAAAAACTTTCGGTATCAACAGGGCTGTGTTATGCTGGAGGAGATGTAGGATGTAATATCGTGTTCGGAATGATCGGAACACTGCTGACGCTGTTTTACACAGATTATGTAGGGATAAGCGCAGCAACAGTAGGACTGGTAATGTTACTTTCCAGATGCTTTGATGGATTTTCCGATCTGGTCATGGGTGTCATTGTAGAGAGGACCAATTCCAAATGGGGAAAATCAAGACCCTGGCTTCTGTGGATGAGCATTCCGTTTGCGCTGTCAGCAGTACTGCTTTTCACAGTGCCGCGTACAACAGGGATGCTTCAGTTTCTGTATCTCTTTGTAACCTATAACTTCTGTACGACCATATGCTATACAGCGATCAATCTTCCATATGGAAGCCTTTCTTCAATGATGATCCGTGAATCAGCAGAGAGAGATAAACTCAGTGTATTGAGAATGGGACTGTCACCTATCGGAAAGATCGTTGCAGCAACCTGTACACTGCCGCTTGTAAAGCTTCTTGGAAATGATCAGGCTGCATGGATCAAGGTTATGAGTGTATGGGCAGTGCTTGCACTTGCACTTCTGCTTCTCTGCTTCTTCAAATGTGAGGAAAAGGTTCAGATCGAAGCAAGAAAGAAAGATGAGAAGCTTCCGATTCCGACAATGCTGAAGGCACTTTTTGCAAATCAGTATTTCTGGGCAGTAATGCTTCTGTGGACAGTACAGAGTGTATCCTTTACGATCACAGGAACCATTCTTCCGTACTACTGTAAATATATTTTCAACAATGATACATGGATGTACAGCGCACTGTTCCTTACAGAAACCCTGGTTCTGGTAGTGGGAATCTTCATCTGCTCACCGTTGATCAAGAAATTCGGAAAAAGAAATATCGCATTTGTCGGCGGATTTGTTGCACTTGGCGGCCAGATTTTGTTTTTCCTGAATCCATACAGCTTCGGCTTCATGGTTATGAGCTGTGTCACACGTGCCATCGGACTTGCTCCACTGAACGCAGTTGTATTCAGTATGGTTGGTGATGTAGTAGAGTTCGGACAGTGGAAAAACCATATCCGTCAGGAAAGTCTGATCTTTGCAGGTGGTTCCATCGGAACAAAAGTTGGCGCAGGTCTTGCCTCCGCAGTGATCACAGGTCTTTTAAGCAGTTCCGGATATGTAAGCTCATCTGCAGGAATAACTGCACAGCCGGAAACAGCACTGGAGATGATCGTTTCTCTTTATAAATTTGGACCGATCCTCATTGCAGCAGTGATCATTGTAACGCTTTTCGGATATAAGCTTGACAAAATGTATCCGGCGATCATGCAGGAGCTTACCGAGCGCGAGGCACACGGACAGTTATAAACATTTTATTGTAAAACATATATTCAACCGCAAACAGGAAATCAGGCAGGGGTAGGATACTCCTGCTGTTTCCTGCGTTTATGGGCATATAGCATAGAGAGGCATATATCCGCTTTACAGAAGGGAGGAGTTCTATGTTAAAAAGTATCCGGGCAAAGATATTACTGGCGATCCTGACAGTAACCATGTTTACTGCCTGTTCTCTTACGGGGGTATTTTATTTTCGGGCAGCAGGATGATCGAAGAAAATTATTCAGGTATCCTGTATGGACGGATGCAGCAAACTATAAAAGATCTGGACGAATCCCTGAAAGAGATTTATTATGTGAATACGAGAACTGCCTGGGATACAGATATACGGAATAATGCGAAGGAATACAGCTGTACAGGAAATGAAAACAGCCTGGAAAATATGGCTGGGCTTCTCCGGGAACACAGTCGGGAATATAAAGATATCAACTCCCTTTACTTTGTCTTTCCAGACAAAAAATGGCTGTGACTTCTGAGGAATTTCCGGTAAACAAGCAGGGGATTTCAGGAGAACATATCGAGGAATTGGAAAAAATACAGGAACTGGATTCCTTTCCGGTTCTTGTGGAATCTCCGATCCATGAAGGCGGCAGCTTTCTTTCTGTGATCCAGAAGGTAGAGGATGATAACGGAGAGATTCTGGGGTATGTTGTCGCAGATATCAGGGAACGGGCAATTTATTACGAATATCTGGAAGCTGTCAATGATGAAAAGATCACCAGAATAGTTCTGGTAGACAGAATGATGAAATCGTGACATCCGGAGACTACAGTGACATTGGAAAAACATTTCCGGAGATTACAGACCAGAATGCTCCCAAAATGGAAGGCTATGCAGAAAAAAACGGTGTGATCTCTTTTTTCAGCAGAGGTAGCTTTTCAGACTGCGGCTTATATCTGGAGGTACCGAAAAAAGAAGTTTTAAGCGGACTTTCCCGGATGCGGCTCTTTCTGATCGGAATATTTGGTGCAGTTTTTGTGGCAGCTGTGCTGCTGGCACTGTGGCTCTCCAGAGTAGTCTGCGGACCGCTCAGATCCATGACTGGCACGGTTGAGAAGGTTGGTGAGGGAGATCTGAGCCTCCGTACAGAAGTGACTACTGCTGATGAGATCGGAACCCTCGGAAAAGAATTCAACCACATGCTGGATTATATCGAAGCTCTGATCGCCCAGGTGATCGAAGAGGAACAGCAGAAAAAAGATGCAGAGCTGGAAGCACTGCAGTATCAGATCACACCGCATTTTATGTATAATACATTGAACTCCATCAAATTTGCGGCATTTCTGAAAGGGGAAAAAGAGCTGGCGGGGCTTATTGGAGATTTCGTGGAGCTTCTGCAGGCCAGTATCAACAAAAAGGGAAGCTTCCTTTCTGTTGCCGATGAGATCCATATACTGAAAAATTATATCCATCTGCAGGATTTTCGCTATCAGGGAAGCTTTCGGGTGAAATATGAGATCTCTGAGGAAGCATACCGGTGCTATATTCCAAGACTGATCCTTCAGCCGCTTGTGGAGAATGCTCTTCTTCACGGGATCGACATCAAACGGCAAACAGGAAAAATCTGGATCAGCGGAAACGTAAGTGAAGGAAAGCTGATCCTCATAGTAAAGGATAACGGCAGAGGAATGACAAAAGAGCAGATCCGAGATCTTTTTAACAGTCATGCAAAAAAAACAAACGGACTTTCCGCAGTGGGGATTCCAAATGTAAAAGAACGCCTGGAGCTTTATTACGGGACACAGGGAGGAATGGAATACGTAAGCAGTGGAAACGGTACAGAGGTCACGGTATTTCTGCCTGCGATCTATGATATGCCTGAAGAAGGGAGAAAAAATTAATGTACAGAACACTGGTGGCAGATGATGATTTTCTTGTAAGGAGCTATCTCAAAACCCTGGATTCCTGGGAAAAAGCAGGATATGAGATCGTGGATGATGCAGAAGACGGGGAGGAAGCTTATGGATCCTTCAGAAAGAAAAAATCGATGTTCTTGTGACGGATCTTACCATGCCTGTGATGGATGGAATTGAGCTGATCAGAAAAATCCGTGAGGAAAACAGGGATATCTATATTATCGTGCTCAGCTGTCATGATGATTTTGAATATGTAAAAGAGGCCATGCGTCTTGGGGCGGATGAATATGTATTAAAGAACAGTCTGGACGAGGATAGTCTTTATGATACTCTGGAAAAATCAGCCGGCTGATCGAGAAGCGCAGAGAAAAAAGTCAGGAACAGGCACGGACGAGAAAGCTGATCCATCTGGGAAGTCACGCTCTGAAGTATTATTTTTTTAACGGACTGATCTCGGGAATGCTGAAAAATCAGGTACGTGAGGAAAAGCGTGTGGAAGCCGGAATCGCCGGGAAATATTTTAACAGTGCTGTGATCTGTATGTTTATGGAGAACTGGGCAGAGAGGGAAAGACAATGGACGCCGCTGGAAGTGGAACAGTATTCCCATCATTTCCGTCACAGACTGCTGGAACGTACGGAGGAGCTTCTTGGGACAGAAAGTGAATTTACGGAAGTGGTCTATCTTGGCGCAGGGATTTTTGCTGTTTTCTTGATCTTTCCGGAGACTGCAGGACATCGGCTATGCAGCAGAGACTGACTGAGGCAGCAGCGATCTGCTATCGGCACTGTCAGGAGGATCTTTGTGATTTTGGTATCAGTGTCAGCAGTGTCTGCATGGGAGAGGATGGGATCCGCCAGGCTTATCAGCAGGCCAGAGAAATGATGAAGCTGCATTTTTATGAGAAAAAAGAGATCCTTTATTTTGAAGGACGGAAGAAAGCGGACAGTGTTTTACCGGAAAGTGCTGAGAAGCTGGAAGGCAGATTTCCAGGTTGAAGGCAGGGAAAGACCGAAAGAAAGCGGAGGAGCTTTGGACACAGGTTCTCGCTGACTGTCAGGATCGCTATACCGACGGAAGAATTTTGGTACAGTGGCTTAAGAAATTGAATCAGACAGCCGGAATTGAGAAAGAGTCCATCTGGTATGGAGATATCGAAAGCTTTGAGAAATTCAGGGAAAAGGGCAGTGCCTGTATTTCACAGCTTTTTGTAGGGGAAGAGGATGCTGTTCCGGAGGGAATCTCTGCTGCTGTGAAAAAGCTCTGGAGTTTATCCGGGAACATTATGAAGCGCCGATCAGCCTTCAGGATGCAGCAGATGCGGCGGAGGTGAATCCTGCTTATCTCAGTTATCTTTTCAAACAGGAGATGAAGATCGGTTTTTCCAATTATGTGCAGGAGCTTCGGATCGACTATGCAAAGAAGCTTCTTTCAGAGACGAACTGTAAAGTTAAGGATGTGGCGTTGCGTTCCGGTTTTGGAGATTATCATTATTTTTCCAAGATATTTAAGAAGTTTACGGGCTTAAGTCCTGCGGAATACAGAAAAGAATCCGGATTATCATAGAAAGAGGTGCTTAGTATGGGAGTTACTATAAGGCAGATCGCGGAAGCTGCCGGTGTTTCCAGAGGTACTGTTGACAGAGCGTTAAATAACAGGGGCAGGATCCGTCCGGAGGTTGCTGAGAGGATCCGTGCATCGCTGATGAGATGGGGTATAAGCCGAATCAACTGGGCCGTGCTCTATCCATGAGCAGAAATAATATTAAGATCGGCGTGATCCTGCAGGGTGCGGAAACACCTTTTATGAAAGAAGTTCTGAAGGGAATCCAGGAGGCGTGCGCTGAGGTGGATAATCTTGGTGGTACAGTCCTGGTCCATAAGATCGAGCATCAGAATGCGGAGGATGTTATTCTCGCCATGGAGAAGATGCGGATGGAAGAGGTTAGTGGTATTGCCATGGTTCCTTTGGATGAGGAACGTGTGAAAAGGGAAATTGATCGGTTTGTGGAGGAATTTCGGATCCCGGTGGTGACGTTTACTTCGGATGTGGAGGATACGAAACGGCTTTGCTTTGTAGGGCAGAACGGTGTGCAGTGTGGCCGTGCGGCTGCGGGGCTTATGGGGGAGCTGACCGGTGGAAAAGGAAAGGTTGCTGTGATTTCCGGCTATAGTACCAATACTTCTCTGAGTAGCAGGGTGGTTGGATTCCGTGAGGAAATTGCGCGGAAGTATCCTGGGATTGAGATCATTGGGCCGGAGTATTGCTTTGAGGAGAATGGCAGGGCCAGGGAAATTACGGAAGGGATATTTAAGGATGTTCCGGATCTTGACGGGATATATCTTACTTCTCATGGGGAGGAGGGGGTGTGTGAGGCAATTGCCGGAGCGGGGAAAGCTGGTCAGGTGAAGATGGTTGCCAATGATTTTATGGGGCGGAATTATGAGCTGATGAGGGAAGGATTTATTCATTTCCTGATCGGGCAGGATGCAGGATACAGGGGTATGAGCCGGTGATGATTTTGTTCCGGCTGCTGTTTAATGGGGAAGCGCCGGAGAGGGCGAAGATTTTTACGGAAATATATATAAGGAATGAGTATACGATTCCGGAGGGGAGACACTGAAGTGGGGTGTCTCCTTTTTTGTGCGGAGGGACGCCGCGGAAGGGGATGCTGTCTGGTCTGCGGCTTCGTCGGGGGCTGGCTTCTAGGACGCCGGAAATCTGCTAAAAGCGTCAAAAGTCCGAACTCGCGGCCTGCTGCCGCTCAGACAGCGGACTTTGAAAACAACGCAGATTCCCGCCGTCCAAGAATCAGCTCCCCTCCTGCAGAAGCCAGAGCCAGACAGCATCCCCCTTCCGCGGCTGGTCGCTTCCCAGCGAGAAAAAATGTCGTTGACGATAGGTTGTGGGTCTCAGCGCTGCGCTGGACGACTGCAAGGG
>ENA-OQAS01000976-OQAS01000976.1-human-gut-metagenome-genome-assembly--contig:-NODE-976-length-14093-cov-1.887441_pt1 | contig 14093 bp, 24 predicted proteins | sample MGYA00242733_ERZ504523 | MGnify/ENA primary metagenome ERZ504523 (study PRJEB26092, sample SAMD00036239) | human gut metagenome | host: Homo sapiens | study: EMG produced TPA metagenomics assembly of... | reverse complement strand
TCATCACCGACATGCCTTTTATGTCTTACCAGACTTCCGTCTATGACGCGGTTGTCAATGCCGGACGCCTGATGAAAGAAGGCCGTGCACAGGCCGTCAAGCTGGAAGGCGGAAAAGAAGTCTGCCCTCAGATCAAAGCCATCGTAGACGCTCCATCCCTGTTTGTGCCCATCTGGGTCTGACCCGCAGTCTGTCAATGCCTTTGGCGGATTTAAGGTACAGGGAAAAGGCGAAGCTGCCGCACAGAAACTGCTTGATGATGCGCGTGCCGTTGAGGAAGCCGGAGCTTTTGCCGTTGTCTTAGAATGTGTGCCGCAGGCCCTTGCCACAAAGATTACCGAGAGTATTCATATCCCGACCATCGGAATCGGTGCCGGTGCCGGATGCGACGGACAGGTACTTGTCTATCAGGATATGCTTGCCATGTATTCCAACATGAAGCCGAAATTTGTCAAGCAGTTTGCACAGGTCGGTGAGCAGATGCGCGAGGCATTCCGCACTTATAAAGAAGAAGTTGCTGCCGGAACGTTCCCTGCTGCTGAGCATACCTTCAAAATGGATGAAACCGTTCTGGATAAATTATATTAAGACATTCCTACGGAATCATTCGCAATGTTTTTGTCAAATAACAATAAAACCAAATTACAATGAAAATCAGGAGATTATAAAATGGAAATATATGGAGAAATCAGTAAAGTAAGAGCTGCCGTAAAGGCATGGAAAAAAGAAGGATTAACCGTCGGATTCGTACCGACCATGGGCTATCTGCATGAAGGACACAAAAGTCTGATTGACGCAGCCAGAAAAGAAAATGACCGTGTCGTTGTCAGTATTTTTGTAAACCCGATGCAGTTCGGACCAACCGAAGATCTGGAGAGTTATCCGCGCGACCTCAAAAAAGATGCTGCATTGTGCGAAGCTGCAGGTGTAGATATCATCTTTCATCCGGAACCGGAGGAAATGTATGCCGACGGCTTCTGTTCCTATGTGGATATGAATGGTCTTACCACCGAACTCTGTGGAAAAAGCCGTCCGATTCACTTCCGCGGCGTGCAGACCGTTGTATTGAAACTCTTCCACATTGTAACTCCGGACCGCGCATACTTTGGCCAGAAAGATGCCCAGCAGCTTGCCGTCATCCGTCGCATGGTCAAAGACTTAAATGTGGATACCCGGATCATCGGCTGCCCGATCATCCGTGAAGCAGACGGACTGGCAAAGAGCTCGAGAAACACTTATTTAAACGCCGAAGAACGTCAGGCGGCACTTGTGTTAAACCGCAGTTTAAAAGCTGGAAAAGCCCTTGTGGATGCCGGAGAAACACGCGCTTGTGTCATCAAGTCTGCAATCACAGCAGAGATTGAAAAAGAGCCGCTTGCCAGGATTGATTACGTGGATGTCGTTGACTTTGACACCATTACTCCGGTCGAAAAACTCGAAGGTTCCATTCTTGTAGCCATTGCCGTATACATTGGCAAAACCAGACTGATCGATAACTTTATCGTGGAAAAATAGGAGATTACTCATGCAGTACAATATGTTAAAAGGAAAAATTCACCGGGCTGTGGTAAAACAGGCGGATCTCAACTATGTCGGCAGTATTACCGTCGATACCGATCTCTTAGAAGCTGCCGGAATTTTAGAATATGAGCTGGTACAGATCGTCGATGTGGAAAATGGCAATCGCTTTGAAACTTACACCATCGCCGGAGAAGCCGGTTCCGGCATGATCTGTTTAAACGGTGCCGCTGCCCGCCAGGTCGCTGTTGGCGATCATGTCATTCTCATGTGCTATGCACAGATGACACCGGAAGAAGCAAAAGAACATCACCCGAAAGTTGTTTTTGTCGATGCGGACAATCAAATTGCACGGGTCACTAACTATGAAAAACACGGAAAACTGACGGATGATTTTATCGGTGCATAACAAAAAGAGAGCAGCCAAGCTGTCAATGTCTTTTAGTTAAAACATTGATTGGTATGCTCCTTCCAGAGCAAGGTATATAGAAATATGTACCCTGCTCTTTTTTGTGACCCTTTTAGAAAAGCACTTGATAAACATAGGAAAATATACGGCAAAGCCTCTTGAAAGTATTCTATTTTGGAGGTAACACTTATGATCGCTGAACGTGTAAAAAGCAGTCTATTATCCCTTATCAAGAAAACGGCATCTCCCCTTGGCTGTTTTCTAAAAAACCGGATGTTGATTTTTCGAGAAGCAGAAAGCTGAACTTTGTATCGACTATTCTATTCATCCTATCTATGGAAAGCGGCAGTTTGAAAAAAGAAGTATTGAATTATTTTCATTTTTCCGCTGAAACACCTTCTGCTTCGCTTTTAGCCAGTAAAGAAGCAAGCTGCTCTCAGAAACATTCCCTTTTTGTTTGATGAATTTATCACTACTGTAAAGAGATTACATTATTTAAGAAATTTGCTATAAATGACATTGCTCTTGGGACTGTTCATATTTTTTCTATCTCCTTTTTCCCCTTTCAGATCTGCTGTGAATAATATTCCTCCCTGAAAGACCTCTTTATGCCCATCTTTTTTCGTATCTTCCATACTAAGCGTCCCACTGTTTATAAGAAACCTGATCATCATAATAATTACTCCCCAGACCGAACAATAGATATTCTTCTTTGGAATAATCAAATTTGGTCTTTGGGCTAAAAGATACAAAACTTCAAATTTCCTAGGAGCTAAGCTGATTTCTTTTCCTTCATAAGTAACAGTATATGACATGGGATCAAGTTGAAATTACTATTTCCTAATACAATTTCAGATTTATATTCTGGAAAAACGGTTTACATTCATTTCTACCTCCATAATTTTCTGTTCCAGCAGTCATTTCAAAACTCTACACACAATAAAACGCGGAAATAATAGCCCCTATCATTTCCGCTAATTTTTCTCTTTTTCAACTTTATACTTTACGATACCGATACACTGTGATATAAAAACGATCAACGCTGTCAACGCAATCAAGGATATATACTTTTTCATACCTAAAGTCGTACAACAACCAGCAGTAATTAAAATAATCCCCAGTATTTTACCTGTTACTTTTCGGCAATGCTCTTTTTCTTCTCTTTCCACTCATGGTTAATGTTTTCTACAGGAGAAAGTTTCCATATACAAATGGAACTTACCAAAATAATCCCCCAAGCCACAAATAGCTCTAATGGATATTTGTTATTAATTTGTAAAATCATGACTTGAACAGCAACAGAGCATGTAAAACAAGCCTTAAAGCTATTCAGATGTACACCACCGGCATAGGTTCTTAAAAACATAAAAACACATGTAGACACAAGGAATTCTGGGATTGTATGCAAGTATATCGCTATACTCATACAGACGAATATGCAAATTAACATCTCTAATCCAATCTGAAATCCATATTGATATACTGCATACAATTCCTCTGAAACTGCACCGGCATCAATAACGTATCTTGTTATTTTTTCCGATAATCTTCCCATATAATTAAAGTTTCTTCATTTTTTTCAATGCCTCTGGCATCTTTGGCTGATGATAAATATAACAGCAAGCACTGTCCGCTGACATTTTACCAAGTTTCAGAGATAAATTTGCTAATACTTTTGCTGGCTGATTTTTTAAATTTTTAGATTTCATAATTAAAATCTCCTTTCATTTGTTACCAATACATTACTACAAAAAATCTCCCATTCGGTTCTCTTGTAAAAAAACCGAGTATTGATGTAATTTTTCCCCAAAAGGCAGAAAAAGAAGCAATGTTTCTCTGGTTCTTTCTCAACATTGCCTCTTTTGCTGATGTATGTTTTTTGATATACCAATTCCATAAAATCAGGTTCTCTATCTTTTTCTTATATTTTCGTGTATTATCTATTGTTTCTATATAATCGTAAGCTCCTGCTTTCAGTATAGAAAAAATATCCTGTATTGATCCCCCTTCACTAATAGCAAGAATAGGCGTTAAATGCCCCAAACTCCCTTTTATTTTTATAATAGCCGCAAATGCCCTTTCCCTCTCTATTATCTCTTTAGTAAATGGAAAATCACAACATCTGCCGTTAGATATCTATTGTTTTCCAACTGTTGATAAGTACACCATTTTAATTGGTGTTTTTTCCCAATAATCCTTTCAGTACTGTTATACAGTTTCTCATCATCACTAAACAGCAATATTTTCACGCTATCCATATATCAGTCCCCATACCGCATACCAAATTTATCTTTCCATTTTACCATTGTTTTCTTCCCCATTATTTTTTATGTAATTATTTCGAGTGTTCATGTAATTATTCCTGCACATTACTATATAAGACTATCCGAATTTTAAATTTTCCTAGTTCTGAATCCTCTATTACCACTGATCCATGATATTTTGCTACTGCCCGATACACAGAGGCTAAACCTACTCCATGATTTTCTGCATCTGACTTTGTAGATTTCAAGCGGTTATCTCTTGTTTTTAACAACTTCCCTTTATAACTATTGTCTACGAACAATAATAGATTATTTTTATCAAATTTCATTTTGACATTTATATATCTATTTTCTTCAACCTTCTCTGCTGCTTCCACTGCATTTTCCAGTAAATTTCCCAATATCAGACTCAGATCAGCTCCTTTAAAAGGCATTATCATCGGAATACAAATATCCGTTTTAAAAATTATTCTTTTGTTTTTGGCAGTTACATACCAATATCCAATAAGTGAATCAATCACAATATTCCCACTATTCGATATTGAGGCAATCACCATACCGCCCTCTCCCATAATTTCTTCAATAAAACCTGTCATTTTTCATATTCTTTATTTTCTGCATAAGCAAGAATGGAAATAAGATTATTCTTCATATTGTGTTTTATATCCCGCAACTGCAACATTGAAAGTTCTCTTTCTTGCTGATGACGTTCGCATAATTCCAGTTGCTGTTCATATACTGCTGCCATTCTCCTTAACCGCAAATCATCAGCCAACTTCATATAGACATAAAATATCAATATGTTCATACCAAGTAAAATAAGTACAGTAAATGTAGAGTATATACGAGTACGTCCATTATTATTTGCAAATCCAAACATAAATATATTGTTCATGATATAAATGCTTCCTGTTGGGATCAACACAAGTAAAATACTGTATCTGACCGGCAATTCCTTAATATCATCATCTGTGAACACTTTCTTTAATGCAAGAATTACTGCATTAAAAATATTTTTGAAACGAAAGAGCCTACTTGGCGAACTGCAGCATATTGAGGGCAGTATGTTATCAAAATATAGTTGCACAGGGTTTCCATCAACATCCAAATCGCATTAAAGGTAATTACAAATACACCTTTGTTCCACCATCTACCTTCATAAGTCATCATAACTGCCAAAAACGTAAACATAATCGTCACAGCAATATTGATGTAGGCAGGAAAACTAATAATCGTTGTTATTCCAAATTGCCAAATCACGAACAGCGTTATACCGATCATCGACAAATACCTTTTCTCTTACGAGCAAAAAATATATCGAAATAAAAAAAGAATAAATATACTGCCCAAAGGCAAAGCAATATATCTATCCCACACATTAATACCCTATTCGTCCACATAAAACGTATCCTCTATAGAACAATATTGTTCACTAATTATCTTTCTCCGGTCTTCACTGATTGAAATTTTTTGTCCATTATCCATTACTACAGAATCATAAGATTGTCCGGATATATGTTTATAATTCACCAGAAAAGACTGATGAACTCGCAAAAAAGAAATTTTACATGTTTTAAGGGTTTCTTCAATCTCATTAAGTTTTCCGTACAGTTCAAGGATTTCTTGTTCCGTTACAATAAATATTTTTCGTTTGTTGCTTTCAAAATATAAAATATCCTTGATTGGTACTTTATGATTCATACGTTGATAACTATAGCGAAAATAAAAATCTTCACTATTAATGTCTTCATATACCGACTTAAAGCACTTTTCCATTATTTTATCTGTTACAGGTTTTACAAGAAACTGAAACGGTCTTACCTCAAAGGATTCCCTCATATAACTTTCATGGCTCGTAACATAAATAATTCGCACATTTTTATCGTATGTTCTAATTCTTCTAGCTGCCGAAATACCATCTTCTTTATCCATTTCTATATCCAGATAAATAACATCATACCTCTCACCTACTGCAATAGCATCTGCTAAACTCTTTCCATTCCAGAATACTTCTATTTCAGTATCAACAAAATTTCTTTTAGCTATATCCTGGAGAAGTCTTTCGATTTTTCCAGTTATTTGAATATCATCATCACAAATTGCTATATTTAACATTCACTCCACTCTCTTCTGCATGTTTGCTGATTTTTTCTTCTCACTCGTTTTTTTACTATTTGTATAATTGACCAAATCATCTCCTGATCACATGGATCTAACTCTTTATACACTTCCACTAAATCGTAATATTCGTCTAGTACTTCGTTCATTTTCATCTGCCCATTCAAATCTCTTTTTACATCTGAAACTCCCAGCAAATAATCTGTTGTTACATTGAAGTAAGCAGCAATCTTTTTCAGAATATCTACTTTTATTAACGTAACATCTCTTTCGTACTTACTCAACATTGCTGTGTTATCCCTAATTCTACTGCAAGGATTTCCTGTATTAACCCTCTTTTCTCACGTAATTGTTTAATACGACTTTCCATAATTGCCTACCTCTTAATCATGTTGTATTATCATGCTACCCTATTTCATTCATAGCGATACAAATAATAGAAGTAATCAATTACGCAAAATATGTAAAATACGAAGACGAGCAGTGCAATCGCACTGCTCAAATCTTATTCATGTAGCCATATAAATGATGTTGTTGCGGAATATATTTCCTGATAAATAATATCCGCCATTTCACTTTCAGAAGCTTCTTTATTTTTTTCTCCTATTTCTCTTCCCACTTCATTGTTATGTAAGTCCATATCTCTATGTGCTGTTTTTGGATATCCGTCTGATTCTGTTCCTGTAACATCTTTGTCTTCATGAGCAGTTGCAAATAACTCTGCTCTTTCTTTTCCTATTAAAACAGTCATTTCAGCATTCCAAATTCCATGACGAAAAGCATCACTTCTGTTTCCTAAACCATTTGTCCCAAATTTTGCCTCTGTCTGCGAAGTAGCAATATTTTTTGCCTTATTTACCTTTAGGGCATCAAAAGGATAACGAATACATAAATTTTTTTCCGTCTCCGTAAGTGCATTCCAAATATCTGCAATTCCCCTTTTCATTGTCTGGTGATGTTCATCCAAAAAAACTTTTATCATTTCTTCTGAATACTCTGGGTGTTCTTCCTTGATCTGCTGAATTTCCACAATCAAATTTTTAAAATCCTTTTCCTCTGCTCCTACCAAATCACTACTCTGTTGAATATTCTCTCCTGCTAAAACTAATGTTGGAAAAGCCAATGTCAAAACCAATATTACACTTAATACACGAAATAATTTTTTCATATCTAAAACTGAATATTCTTGCGTCAAGAAACCGTGATTCCGGCGCAGTGGAAACCTACATTCCGGATACGGAAACCGCCTTTGATTGGCTTAACTACCATTCATAAGAAATTGAGCCAATGTCAAGCCCAGAGCCGCTTTGCGGGGCGTTAGCCGGCTTTATATTGGTGAGATTTCTTGTATTCTAAATAATTGCCAATCGGTTTCCTAACCACCGGACAGCACGGACACCAAGACCGGAATATTCAAAAACCTCCTGAATATTTAGTATAGATTTATAATACCATGTTTTGTGCACTAAGCTTTTTACATGTAATTTTTTCGACTCCCCATGTAAAATTTTCTTTCCTTATCATTTAACATCAAAAATCAGTTTTTATTGAACTTTAAAGAAAAAGGACAACAGTGTTCATAACTGTCATCCTTTTAATTCCAGAAAATATTTTAACTATTACTTTTTTTTGTTTTTTATGAAGCGAATAAGTATTATGGCAATTACAATTATAATAATCCATCCAAACAATGGCAGCCATGTATCCGTTATACTTTGCCATACAGCGTTCCAATTTATATCACTTTTCATTTCTACTCCTCCATTTCCCTTTTAAGATTTTTTTCCTGTACCATGTGTTTACAGAATATGTGGTCATCAAATATCCTCCGTAAATAAGAACAAACATTATTAATGTAACTCCAACATTTGCCGATATATGAATATTTAAAAAGCCTTCAGCGATTACTAAAGCCTCTTTAATTCCTAAAATAGAATAGATACCTGCAACCATAAGTGGAATGACAAAAAATACTGCTATTTGTTTAAATAAAACACTAAATAACATCTCTGAGTCAGTCCCTAGCTTTTGTAGTAGTCCATAACGATAAACGTTATCCGCTGTCTCTGTTAATTGTTTTAAAGATAAAAGTGCTGCACAAATCAGCAGAAAAATCACCCCTATATAGCAACATAAAAAAACGAGAAGTGCACATGAACCATAATACATACCATTCATCATATTCTTTTCGGAATAGCGATAACCATAAATATCAGACTCTAATCCAATAGGAATCATTTTCCGAATTACTTCATCTGAAATCCCCGGATCATTATATTGTACTAACAGTATATTTTGGTATTTTTTTAGTTTATTTGCCAATGCGTCTGAAACGATAATAGTTCCACGATCATTATTTCCAACTGACGTCATACACCATGTTTCCTGCAAAATGTTATTTGATGCTGCCCTCAAAGTTTTTCCCGCAATTTCAAGCGATTTGTTTTTTTGTAAAAAAGTCTTTATATATTCTTGTGTTCCTTCATAATTACAATTTAGTAGAAATTCATCATCCTTTAATTCTACGGAGTCTTTCCCTTGTATTTCCATTGCTTTATTAAAATCAGATTCTGAGATTACCAAAACACTGCATTCAGGAATATTTTTATCAATAGACCACAGTTTAACGTCCTGATCTTCAAATAATTTACCATAAGTAAAATCCGACTCATAAACACTTATTTGTGTGTTTTTAGACGCATAGGTGCCAATATCAACACCTTTTGATTGTAAATAATTAGCAATATCAGTATCCCCGGCAATATTAATATCAGCAACAACATTCAAGTCAAACGGAAGTGCCGCTTTAGAAGCCTTGTTCATAGCAATTGCTGAACTAATTCCGACAGAAACACCACATATCGCAATCGTCAACAGACCACAAACTATCGACATAGATAAATAATTTGTTCTAATTTTACTTCCTATCTGTCGGCTAAAAAATGCGTTCAGACCTTTAAGATAAATTCCATCATGCGCCCGCATTATAGAAAGTAAAACTGAGGCACCAGAATAAAAAAACAATATTGTACCCGTAATTAATAATATTGTCGCTATCTGAAACCTTGAGTTCTCTTTACTTGGCAATATACCATATTTATGGAATATCCAACCTGATATTCCAATACAAGCAATTGCAAATGCGAAAATAACTCCCTGCCATATTTTATTCGGAATAAATCCTTCTTCATTTTCCTGCTTGCCGTAAATAAATCAATTAATTTCACTTTAGAAATAGTGCTTACATTAAATATTACTACAACAAGAAAAATAATCACAAAACATTTAATCGTCATCTTCAATGCGTCGATTGAAAATATGATTTGAAATTCTTCCAAATTCACTGCAAATAGCTTTAAGGATAATAAGGATAGTCCCTGCGACAATAAAACTCCAAAAATCAAGCCACATATCAATGAAAGTACACCTATACACAAAGTTTCTCCAGCAAAGATACGAGATATTTTCCCCTTCTCCATTCCCATTAAAAGATAAAGACCCAATTCTTTTTTCTACGTTTCAATAGAAACTGATTTGCATAGAGAATAAGAAAAGCAAGAACTATTGCTACTATTACAGACAATCCCGATATCAGAATTCCTAGTTGTTCTGATAAAAGTTGTTTCGTTGCATTTAAATTATTCAGTGCAGGTTGAGATTGAATAGAATTAAACGAATAAAACAAACTAACAGAGATCATCAATGTCAAAAAATAAATTGCATAATCCTGAATATTTTTTCGTACATTTCTAAATATTAGTTTAATTGATGTCATTTTTCCCACCTCCTAGCAGGGAGACCACATCAATGATTTCTTCAAAAAATTCTTTACGTGTTTTCTGTCCTTTATGAATTTCGTTGAAAATTTTCCCATCTTTAATAAATAAAATACGTTGACAATAGCTTGCAGTAAAGGCATCATGCGTTACCATTAAAATCGTTGCGAGCAATTTTTCATTTAATTCTTCCAATATCGTCAAGAGCATTTGTGATGAACGTGAATCCAATGCCCCTGTTGGTTCGTCTGCCAAAACAATTGCCGGATTGGTTACCATCGCCCTTGCTGCAGCAACTCTTTGTTGCTGTCCGCCAGACATCTGATACGGATATTTTTCCAGTACATCCTCAATATTCAATGAACGAGCAATATTTTCAACTCTCTTTTTTAATTTCAAATGGTTTTTATCCCAGAAATAGAGAGGGCAAGTGAAATATTCTCATGTGCAGTAAGTGTGTCCAGCAAATTAAAATCCTGGAAAATAAATCCTAATTTTTTGCGTCTAAAAGCGGATAGTTTTTTCCCACGTAATTCTGTAATATCATTTCCATCAACAATAATATGTCCACTTGTTACAGAATCAATTGTTGATATGCAATTTTAACAATGTTGTTTTTCCGGATCCGGAGGACCATTATGCCTACAAACTCTCCTTTTTCGACAGATTGATATGATCTACAGCTTTTGTAACATTCCCTTTTATTTCCATAGTATTTTTGAATGTCATCCACTTTTTAATATTATTTTTTCCATATAATCCGTCTCCCTTCTACTATCTTTACTTTAGCATGTTTTTTTGTGTGTTGCCATTATTTTAAATTACAATTACCTTACTAAAATGTAAGGTAACAAAAAGAGCAGGTATTAAATAACCTACTCCATATAATAATCACTTTTAGGAAATATAATTTTCACAACAGTCCCACTGAAACTATCACTTTCTATTGTAATATCCATATTCATTTCTAAACAAATTTTTACATAGGTACAAACCAATTCCTGTAGATTTTATAAATCGACGTCCATTATAGCCCGTAAAACCTTTATCAAAAGACTCTAGTTAAATCCTCTTCCTGAATTCCTATTCCATTATCAGATATAACAAGAATATTTTTATTTTCATATTTGTTACCTTCAAAAAAAGTTCTAATTTCTCATTTCTATACTTTATAGAATTTGCAATTATTTGACCAATGATAAAAATGCACCATTTTGTATCCGCCAATACCGGAATATCTATGTTTTGAAAATGCAAATGTCCACCAGATTCTATAATGGATTTTGAATAATTTTTAATTGCCGCATGCACTAAGGATTTTAGTGTAGTCTTTTCAATCTTGAAATCTTTTTCTATCGCAGTACTTCTTGCATAAAATAAAGCCTGTTCTACAAATCTATCTATTTTTTGAAGTTCACTATCAATACGTAGTGTCGTAATATTTTTATTGTTCTCAATTATTAAATGAGCAGATGTAATCGGAGTTTTTATTTCATGTACCCACATTTCAATGTATTCTCTATATTCACGATTAACCGATCGGATTCTGCCAAACAATCATTCATGTATTTATTTGTATATTGCACCACTTGATACAAAATTTTCCCATCAATGAAATGTGGCACTTCCATTACTTCAGCCAATAATGTTTTATTTTCTAATCCATCAAAAATTTTCCACATCTGTTGATAATACTTCCATTTTCTCACAAAATCCCAAACTATACAGGCAATAAAAATAAGTCCAGACATAATTTCAAAAAGCCAAATAAACTCTATACGTATTTCTATTAGCCATAGAAATCCTCCTAACAGCAAGCTCCAGACTATAAAAGTAATAATATATATTAATTTATCGCACAAAAACTCTTTAATTTTCATACTCTATACCCTAAGCCACGTTTGGTTTCTAAATAACGAGGTAATCCTATTTCCGTCAATTTTTTTCGAAGACGTACCATATTAACATTTAGCGTATTTTCATCAATAAACTCCTCGCTTTGCCATAATTCATTAATAATTTCTTCTCGTGGAATTACATTTCCTTTATTCATTACTAAAAGTCTTAAAATTCCTAGTTCATTCTTGGTTAATTCCACTTCAGACTCCCCACAGCACATAGTTGCTTTTAATAAATTTATTGTTAATCCTTTATGAATTAAAATAGAGTTATTTTGTACTTCATAAGTTCTTTTAATAACTTTTTGAATACGTGCAATCAGTACCTGTGCGTTATACGGCTTTGCAATAAAGTCATCTGCACCTATGTTCAGACTCATAAGTTCATCAAAATCTGTGTTTCTACTCGTTAAAAACAATAATTGGAACATCTGATGATTTCCTTACCTCTCGACAAACAGTAAAACCATCTTGGAACGGAAGATTAATATCTAATAAAATGAGTTCCGGTTCTGCTGCTAAAATCTGCCCTGTAATATTCTTAAAAGCACTACAACTTTCACATGAATACCCATACTTTTCCAACAAAGTAATAAGTTCCATACGAATTGCTTCTTCATCTTCAACTATATAAATTTTCATATAAAACCATCCTACTTATACTGCCTATACTACGTTTATTTGACTTTATACCAATGCTGAATATAATTCTTTATATTGTCCATTATTTTTTATCAAATCATCGTGCTTTCCCTGCTCAACTATTTTCCCATCCTCTAATACAACAATTAGATCCGCGTCCATTATTGTTGACAGCCTATGAGCAATTATAATTTGAGTAGCTCCCATTTTTTTAATTTCATCTGATACCTTTCGTTCATTTATATTATCTAATGAACTGGTTGCCTCATCTAATAATAAAATTTTAGGTTTTCCTACAATAGCTCTGGCAAGAGCAATTCTTTGTCTTTGTCCGCCAGATAGATTTAGTCCTAATTCTGAAATTTCTGTATAATACTGCATAGGCATTTCCTCAATTTCATCACTTATTTTGGCCAACTCACATGCCTTTTTTACCTGTTCTAATCCTATATTGTTTCTATTCATCACAATATTATCATATATCGAATTATTAAACAAGGTTATATCTTGTGGCACTATTCCAACTTGTTGTCGCAACGCCTTCTTCTTCCATTTTTTCAATTTCAATATCATCAAAATAAATGTTTCCATTAGTAGGTTCATAAAGTCCTACTAACAATTTGCTAACGTACTTTTCCAGATCCAGACTTTCCTACGATTGCCACTTTCATGCCACTCTTGATAGTAAGGCTAATCGAATCCAATATTTGTGCAGAATCTTTTGTATATCTAAATCCGACATTCTGAAGTTTTATATCACCATTCAAAGTAGTTTCACTCGCATCAAACTCATCTGACTCCTCATTACATTTCATTATATCTACAAGTCGATCGAAAATCACGCTGCTATTAATAAAACTAGTCCACAAATTCAACACCGATGAAGAAAGTCCAAAAAATGTATTTCCTAATGAGTAAATCGCAACTATCGAACCAATAGAAATCACACTTTTATTAGCTAAATATATACCTATTATCAGCAATATAGCCGGTGAAATAAATTGCAAAAAGCATTTATTGATTGAATATAATTTTAATTTTTCAGTGAATAACTTTCTCATAATATTTATCAAAAGCCTTATTCCATGTAGTAATATATCATCTTCAATCGCACTCATTTTACCCCTAACATTGAATAAACGGTTTCTAATTGAATCCCTTGTACCTTACTTTGACTAGATGTAATTGAACGGCTATTATCAATTAAAACAGATCTTGTGGAAGAAACAATGATAATATTCAATACCAGAAGACAACAGGCAGCAATTCCTAAAACTTTGGATAATGAACATATATATATTAAAATTACAATACCTGCTCCACAATCCAACACAGAGGAAATAAACTGATTTGCAAATAATTCCTTAATATTTAAACAAGTATTTAAAGAATAAATAATATCCCCACTACTCCTAACTGAAAAAAAATTTATATGGTAGCTTCAATAAATGTGAAAATATATTTTTGT
>ENA-OQAS01000975-OQAS01000975.1-human-gut-metagenome-genome-assembly--contig:-NODE-975-length-14097-cov-2.088332_pt1 | contig 14097 bp, 15 predicted proteins | sample MGYA00242733_ERZ504523 | MGnify/ENA primary metagenome ERZ504523 (study PRJEB26092, sample SAMD00036239) | human gut metagenome | host: Homo sapiens | study: EMG produced TPA metagenomics assembly of... | reverse complement strand
CATAATCGCTTTCTATATGTATGTTCGGGAGCCTGAATTTGGAGGGATCTCCACCGCCGGGAGACTCCGGTTCGGCGAATGCCAGATATTCCAATTGAAAGGCATCGATATCTATGGACTGCGGGGTCTTGTTGGTAACCTCCATACTTTTCCGGATAACCGGGATATGATCGTATAAGTCGTAATGGAGTTCTACGGTGACACCTTCTGTTTCTTTCTCTCCTTTCAATACGAAGTCAGTCTTTTCCCTGTGGTACGTTCTTATTCAGTGCCCAGCGGCTTCTGGCCCATTTGATATCTTCCTGCAGCTCCTCTATGCGGAAATCCTCAATGAGAAAAAGAACCGGAGCGGGTAGTCATCTGCTCGACCCATTCCATCTGGAAGTATCCGCGCTCGGGCTGGCCGGCCAGCCCGCCAAGTTCCCAACGTTTCCCGTCAATCGTCAAACTGCCTTCGCTACTTACGGCACGAAGCATACTTCTCCGGTCATCCGGTTAAAGATATCTAGAGTGGAGAGATTGGGCAAGACACGGAACATACGTGCTACCATTCCGTTTGACAATAAGATGCTTTTGCCATCGGGAGTCGCATATATGCCGGCTTTGGATCGTGAGGGTTGTAAAAGCCAGTCGAAAGAGGTGTTTTCCAAAGGAAGCCCTTGTTGGGGCAATCGCTTGATTTTATCAAGTAATTTCTTCTCCGTACCGGATGATACCTCCGGCCCTTTCCCTTGATAGCTTGTGGAGATGATCGAGGGGATGATCTCCATATACTCTATTTGGGGCGTGATCCATAAGGCATGATCTCCGCTGGGGCCATCGTCGGTAGCTCTACGATAAGGTCCAATATCTTTATGCCATTTAGGGGGATATCGATTGTTTTCGGGGCGTCGCCAAGTTTGACGATACCGCTGTTATAAAGCTCCTTGTCATCTCCTTTCAAGATAAATAAGACCGAGCCCGGATGTACCTTTCCGTCTTTACCTTCTAGACCAACAAATGTCTTGGCGTTTTTTCGGGTATCGAAATACATTTTCGTTCCGTCAACAAAAGGGATAACCGTGAGGCTTTTATCTGTATAATCGATATGTGAGTCGGCGATCCCGACCTGTGCTTGAAGCGTGACGCATTCTTGTGTAAATCGATCTTGATATGGCTTTTGGCTTGTACCCCGATCACGTCATCATACGTTTTTCCTTGTATGGAGCGGGCTCGTTGGTAACTGATTTCCCTTTGACGGCGCACCGTAGGTTTGGTAGGATTTATTTAGGTCCATGTCCATAAGCGGATCTCGTTCTGGCCCATGGCGTAGAGACCGGCAAATCCCGAAAGGATAGCTGTAAAGATAAGTTTATTCATAAAATCCAGTGATAAAAGAGCGTGTTATCAATGATAAAAATAAGGTGCTTCAAAAAGACTTCTTTTGAAACACCTTATTGGGTTTATAATCTAGTTTCGTTCTATTATAAATGTCGTAAGTTTTAAATTACGCCAAAGAACCTTGATGCCTCCACCGTCGTGAATCTGAAGGGCGATGCGGCCTTTGCCGGCTCCGATCTTCTCGTCATTCAAGTTTACCATTTCCTGTCCGTTCAGCCAAGTCTGTACGTTGTCGCCTTGTACCTTGATACGCATCGTGTTCCAATCGCCCTCTTTCAATATATTCTCTTTCTCGTCCGGAATCTGAACCAGCCAGCCACGTCCGTACGACTCATAGATACCACCTGTATCGTGACCCTTCGGAGCTACTTCTACCTGCCAGCCGTTTACTTTCACGCCTTCCTCTACGAAAGAGCGGATGAATACGCCGGAGTTTCCGTCAGCCTCTTGCTTGAACTCTACGGTTAGATCGAAATCATCGTAATAATCACGGGTAGCGAGATAACCGTATTGTTTGTCGGGACCGCTTTCGCAGACCAATAAGCCGTCTTTTACGTACCATTTCTCCGTACCGTATGGTTCCCATCCCGTCAAATCCACGCCGTTGAACAAGTTCACTTCCTTACCGGTCTTACGGGGAAGTTCCTTGATCTTCAAGTTACGGAAAGATGCGGGATAACCATGATCTTGCAAACAAAGCACACCTTTTTTTCGCAATCCGTATTCCGGTGCGTTGGCCCATTTACCGCTATTTTTCTTAGCGTGCCAATCGTCTGTCCATGCCTCGAACTCAACGATCTTTTGTCCGTTCAACCAATGTTCCACATGTCCGTTATCGAATACGATCTTGGAGTTGTTCCATTCGCCTTGCGGATTCACCTTCATCTTGGATTTATCCGGCAAGTGCATCGCGTAATCTACGCCTAATTTCTGCCACTCTTCCAATGGCTCCGGGAAGTTCGGCTCGTCGATCAATTGATACTCCGGCCCTGTTACGTAAGGAACAGCGTATTGGGGACGCTCTACCACGTGGTACAACATACCGCTATTGCCCCCCTTGGACAATTTCCAGTCCCAAGAAAGCTCGAAGTTCTCATACTCTTTATCGGTTACGATGTAGCCACTAGCGTCGCTGCCATCACCTTTGGCTTGGATACAACCATCCACTACATGCCAAGGCTGTGTCAATGTAGTCCCGTTGTAATCTTTCCAACCATCCAATGTCTTTCCATCAAAAAGCAGGACCCATCCGTCAGCGATTTCCTCGGGAGTAAGTGTGTTTTGTTCTTGACTGGCACAAGAGGAAAACAAGGCCAGCGATACCGCACAAGAGGCTAACAAGCTTGTGGCGGCTGTTTTTTTCATTACAGATTCCATGTAAATAAAGAATTTAGGTTGATAAATTGTAACTGAATGGCAAATTTACGTAAATATCTTTGATATCTCTCTCTGTTGGAGGAAAAACGCTTCTCTCCCTAGGAAATACTTCTCCAAGAGCCTATATATTCTTTGTCGGATAAGCTCTATTTCTTAATTTGGCGGCGCTGAATTTATATTCACAGCCGCTGAATATACAAATGCCGCCGCTGATTGTAAAATCAGTGGCGATAATTTAAGAATAGAATAGGTACCGATCAGGTTTACCTATAGGTACGCATAAGTTTTATTCTGGCACAATCAACTTTTATATGTTTTTGTGGAAAAGAATCTGGATAATACTTGTTTAATCGAAGAATAATATAGATATTGCATGCATCTAATAAAGACTGAAATACCCTGCAAACCATATGATAACAATAGGCACCTTAAAACTAGATTTAGTTGCGGATCGGGAACCTTTCGTTCATGATTTATATGGTCGTTGGGATACCTTTAACCGAACCTCTTTAGAAGGGATCGTGGATGAGATTTTAAGCCGTTATGATACGGAAGATGAGTTGATCCGGATCGAGAGTTTAGATTTGGATCTAGGTGAGCTAGAAGAAGATGAATTCTATGAGCAATTCCCCCGTAGACTGGCGGAGAGACTGGACGAGACTTTCGCTTCTTATTTGCGAAGTAAAGAAGAGCATCCAGACCGAATAGCAGTTGTTCCCATCAGGCAATCTTGGCTGGAAGTATTTACCTATTATATGTCGCACGGGTATTGGCCTTGGCTGGAAGAGGAGCGACTCACCTTACCGGAGCTTCTGGATAAATTAGTACGAACATCTTCGATAGATTAAGTCATTTCCTGCGTGAGAAGGGAAAGGCGCTTACCATTCGTAAACGTCTAGTCTTTCAATTGGATGATATCTATCAAGAACGTTTGGTACATGTGGTGGTACCCTCGGAAAGCTCGTTTATAAACGCTTATGCCCGTTTCTTGCAAGACTCTTATCCCGAGATAAAGCGTCCGGAGATAGGGAAGAATGATTACAGAAACGCTATCTGGATAATCCTATGGGGATATTTATTATCTCAGGATCAAGGCTATTTCAACCGGAAACAAATGGTGACGTACGCACTGTGGGAATTATCCGGCTATTATTCCATTTATTTTGTGGATTTACTGGGGATGCTGACGTATGATTTAGATAAGTTCGCCTCTACCCGCTTGTTCATGCCCGAGTTACTGTCGCTTTTGAAGGATATCCGGCTAGAGACATTATCGGAAAAGGAATTCACTAAAAATTTCTCTCTTTTTTCTCTGGAAGATTGAGGCTTTGCTCGTGCGGCGGGAGAAGAGCTTGACTTTCTTATCCGGGTATAATGAGGAACAGATTTACCTGATCGTGGAACAGGTGATCCCTGCGGAGAGTCCGTTTGTCATCGACTATGCGAGAGCGTTGGATAAGGAGAAGGAATTGGGCATGCTCGAAGGGAAAGCGGGAATGATTTCCGGGTGCTGAAATGGGTGTTTATCTTCGAGGTTATTCTCGGTAGAAGTGGAAGCGTATATTCCCGCCATCAGTTCGCTTTCTCCGTGTTAAAGGAGTTGGCGGCGCATTATAATCTGACGGTGATGGAGTTGTTGGGATATTTTTACCGTACCTTGGCTAGTGGACTGCTAACGGCTTATCCAGCCGTTCGGGAATTGATCATTGCTTTGTACTTGAATGCTATCGATGATTCTCCCGCCGGTATATCCGTTTATTACCCGGAAGATTTGAAAGATCGGTTGTCTAATCCCGGCTTGTGCCGTTGCTTTATCCGTTTCTTGCGCGAGGAGCAAATCTATTCGGTGGTCGAGCAAACCGTTCCGGTGGAAAGCCATTTCATTATACGGTATGCCCAGACGCTGGATAAGGGGAAAGAGCAAGGGCGTTTGGAAGGAAGGGTGGGTGACGAGTTCCGGCTGTTGAAATGGGAATTTATCTTTCTGGTGCTGTTTAGTGCGCCATTGTCCGCTTTTAGCCGGAAACAATTCGTACGTTCGGTGTTGGGACAGTTCTCTGCCCATTATAATATCACGGTGCGGGAGCTGATCTCCTATTTCCATGAGGGAACACATGGGGAACATCCATGGATCCCGGAAGAGTTACGTGAGATAATAGATCTGCTGTACGAGGATATGGATAAGGAATCTCCCGAGCCTTATTCTCTGTTTGGTTGAATGAGGAGAGGAAAGCCTATCGGTTCGGGCAATTTATAATCACGGGCCGTGCCGATGAACCGCTGGGCGATCTATTCGAGTACGTGAGGGACTTGGAGAAGACGAACCCGAAAGTCTTACTGGACCAATTACGGCAATTGAAGGATATTCCTTCATCCGGAATAAGGGTGGAAGAACCGATAGAGGCCGCTCGTATCTTCGCTTCCTTATTACTGCTTGTCATCCGTGAATACGGTCTGGCTTTTCCGAATCAGGTATCCTTGATCCAATACCTTACGAATGTAAAAGAGAATCGTACATTTGGAGATGCTGCTCGGCTGCGCTTGTTATTGCATGAGTGTATGTTGGAGAATATGGATGCGTTTACACGTACCATGGATGCTTTACTGGGCACGAAACCGGGGAAAGCGCCCGAGCTTCCCATCCGTACTGCTTTTCCCGCTATCTATCCGTCCAATTCCAAAAAAATGGAATTATTGGAGGAATTATATACAGGGGCGACTCCCGCTTTGCGCTTACTTGTAGAGGAGGTAATCCGCTTGTTTCGTCTCAATAGCTTCGGGTTGGAAGAGAACCTTTGGTTGGGGTGGTTACAGGCTCTTTCCGGCAACGTTTTACCGGAATTATTCCAAGGATGGATTGTTGTTCCTCTTTTGGCAGCGTTTGAGGGAGTCTGTGCCAGAGGAGGAATTACGTAAGATCGAGACTTTTATAGGGCGACATATAACTAATTTACCTGAATTGTCAGTTTTTATATATCAACTTAAAAATAATATGAATATGAACGTTTTGAATGGCCAGTTAAAAGACCATGGCGTGTCTATTGACAATGCGGGCCTAGTGATCATAGCCGTCTACCTGCCAATGCTTTTTAATCGGTTAGGCTACTTGAGTGATGACAGGCGTGACTTTAAATCGAAAGAATGCCAAGTGAAAGCTATTTTTGTGTCCCAATGTTTTGTGACGGATGAGAAGGAAATTCCGGAGTCAGAATTATTCTTAAACAAAGTCTTGACGGGCTATGACAACAGCCCGGAACCGCTTCCTCGCTCGTGTGATTTAACCGAGAATGAATTGGAGATCATGGAACAATTGAAGAAAGCGGTACTTATGAATTGGGACAAGATGAGGCATACAAGCTGGAAGGTTTTCAAAAAACTTTTATCCAGAGAAAGGGAATGTTAAAAATGGAAGAGGATAATTGGATGCTAACGGTCGAGGAGAAGCCTTTTGACATCTTATTAGACTCGCTTCCTTGGAACTTCAAGCTCGTTAAAGCTCCATGGATGGAAAAAATGCTTAGAGTAAAGTGGCGGTAAAATACTATTAAATGATAACATTATGAATGCGGATCGGATACAGATTCAAGAAGGACCTTCGCAGGTCTTTCAAAACCGTAAAGGTGAATCAACACAATTGATGGAAGATAATCGGGTACAATCTGTCTTGCAGGCTAAAATGGTGGAAACTATGCAACGTGACGCGATGGATGAGGATGATTTGCAGCAAGGTAAGTTGCCGTTCAGCGGGATGTGGAAGATGAGGATGAGCTTCTTCAAGGAAATTTGTGGCCCAACGGCAAACGAAGAACCAGACAGGGAATTCCGGATTATGTAATCCAAGGCATGGAGTCTTCCTTCGGGACGGATTTCTCTTCGGTACGTGTACACCCGGATTCATCGAAAGCGCCGGAGGTTGGGGCTTTGGCATATACGCAAGGTACGGATATCCATTTCGCCCCGGGACAATTCAAACCGGATACGTCTGCCGGACAGCAGCTATTGGGACATGAGTTGACACACGTCATCCAGCAAGCAGAGGGACGTGTGCAGCCTACTACCGAGGTAGGTGGAATGGCCGTTAACGATGATTTATCTTGGAACACGAGGCGGATGTGATGGGCGCTAAAGCTGCTTCTGTCTTATGAACGAGTGGATCGATTGGTTCCAGCGGGTATTGGATGTCTCTATTCGTTTGTATTTCCGGCAGGAGTGCGATTTATCTTCCGTCTATGATATCGCACTCCCGAAGGCAGGACCGCTTTGGAAGGCGTTGTTGCCGGAACAGGTCGATCCTACTTTCGATGAGTGGATGGTGTTGATGTTGGCCTTAATGCTCATCTTTCTCCGCAGGTGTTGGATATTTTCTTTGTGCATAATAAGAATTTTGACCGTCCTTATACGGAATTTGGCGGTTGGAAAGGACTATCGCACGGAGGATTCTTGCCAACGGGCGAGACGGCCGTTTTCCTGTTGGCGGGCGATCGTGTGGAACGCCGTCTGGAAGTGGTTCGTCTATTTCGTGAGGAGCATTGGTTCCATATGTATCACGTCGTTGGCTTGGAAGGAGCGGGAATGGTGAACCGTTCTTGAGCGGACAACTGCGTATATCGGAGGATTTCTTGTACCGTTTATCTTTTGAGGGAGAATATAAGCCGGACTATAATATGGGTTTTCCGGCCAAACGGATTAGTACGGCTTTGAATTGGGAAGATGCCGTATTGCCTTATTATGTGCGTGAGGAGTTGGAAGAGATAAATAATTGGATTACGGGTCATCGAGTCATCCTTTCGGACTGGGGATTGAGTCGTTTTTTGAAGGCCGGTTACCGCACTTTGTTTTATGGCCCGCCGGGAACGGGTAAGACGCTTTGCGCGACCTTGATCGGCAAGAAGAACGGGATGGATGTATATCGTATCGATCTTTCCATGATTGTCTCCAAATATATCGGCGAGACTGAAAAGAACCTTGCGAATGTATTCGACCAAGCGGAAAACCGGAATTGGATTCTCTTTTTCGATGAGGCGGATGCCTTATTCGGTAAACGAACCTCAACGAACACTTCTAATGATCGCCATTCGAATCAAGAGATCGCTTATTTGCTGCAACGGATCGAGGATTTCCCGGGAACCGTTGTTTTGGCCACAAACTTAAAGAGTAATATTGATGAAGCTTTCTCCCGTCGTTTCCAGTCTATTATCTATTTCCCGATGCCGGATCAAGACTTACGTGAGGAATTATGGCGTAGAATGCTTCCCTCTTCTTGGCTACCTGCGGATGCGGACAAAATGATTCGTATGGCAGCTACTTATGAGTTATCGGGTGGCTCCATCTCGAATGTGATCCGGCGTTGTGCCCTTCGGTTGCTAAAGCAAGACACTCCCCGGCTAGATTCCGATATCTTATCTATGGCGATCCGCCGGGAATTGAATAAAGAGGGCCGGTGGTGATTTAAGGCAACGGCTCTCTTTCCCGGTGCCCGATCGGTACGATGATTAAGAGAAAAAAGAAGAGTGGGAGCGCCAACAGTATCATTTGGGTCCATATGTCGAAAGTTTCCCGCGAGGATACGATATTGGTGATTAGGTATAATACCAATACGATCTCGGATATGAATACCAGTAATAGAGGCAAGACATATCGCTTATAATGTTGTGCCAACATGTAGAACTTACTGGATGTCATATACAGGTTGATTAGGATTAATAGTATGAGAAATAGGAATATATCACCCAATACGAAATAAATAAGCATCGGGTTGGAGAATTCCGTATTTGCCAGTTGCGCCAGATCATCGGAGCAACTGGTGAGTTGCTCGCCTTGCGGAAAAGGATTTAGCAAATAGAATAAAGAGTTGAAAAGATTATCTAGTAAGGATACCTCGCATTCTTCCTCATACATGACCATCTTGAGTACTGGTTCTTGCTTATTCTCTCGATTTTCGCAAGTAGTTACAGGAACGCCCATTTCATCGTAATCGACAAAACAAAGGCGGTCTACCAATTGGTATTTCAATAGAATGGATAGATAACCGATATGCTTTTTCTCCTTGATAGGGAATATGACATTTAAATCGTAGTTTCTATATATTTTATTACCCATCACACAAAAGGAATCAATTACGAAACTGGTGGACTTCACGAATTGTACAAGTTCTCTCCGGTTCTCCAGCTTAAAATCGAAATCAGGGAAGTAAAGAGTCAAGCCGTTGAGTTTCCGGAGAGACGGGTTCCGGTTGATCGTGCCGGTATCCTTTGTGAATAAGTTATTTAAAAGAGCCATCTGGGATTCTTTCGATCTTAGGAAATCATTCGTCGCTTTTGAGTTTCGGAATAGGACCAGCAAATCGACAGGCGTATCCGAATAAACGGGCATATCTACCAGACACTCCTGTTGTTGCCAGTCGCTTACTTGACTAGGTTGCCCGCTTTCTGTATCTACTACATACCCTAGATATTCCATCCGGCTGAATTTCCGGATAAGGCCTGCCGGTAATTGCTCGTATACGGATTGCAACCAATACGGCACGATGGGAAAAGCTCGTTGGTTGTATTGACTTAGGCGTTCGGATAGCGTTCGGTTTCCGATGATGCGCCATCTACCTTGAATACGGGAATACTGCAATTTCCCTTTTTCTTTTGTGTGGCGATCTCTTCTTTGCTACGTTTATCGAAATAACAGAAGAACGTACGAATCGTGGAGGGACGCAGCTCACGCACGGATAGCAACCAGTTCTTTACGGCTTGCGTGTAAGTGGTGTCGTAAACGAATGGGATGAAATCGGTTTCCCGGTATCCAATGGCGTCTTCTTCCCAAGGCGTGATGTTGAGGGCGATGGAAAGGGGAGCTTCTTTGATGAAAAACTCAATCGTTCCGCTTCCTCTGATGGAGGGATTCTCGTCCGGATTATCCAGAACTCCTGTAACGTCTTCTGTCCATACGGGGCAAATGATATAGCCTTGTTTATCGGAGTTGAGCAACGATTGCATATTATCCAGATCTCCGGTTTTGCCCTTGAAGAAATACATATTCTCGACGGTAGGGGGAGGCAATATCCTTTCCGGTTCTCTTTTATTGAAATAATACCACAAAGCTTGCGTTACTTTGACTGGGCCGGGCATTGCATCGAAGAAGCGGAAGAGAGGATCTGCGTTGGCCTTATTCTTGGATGCGGTTAATAACTCGTTTCCGAACAACCAAGGTGTATATGCACATTGTTCCACATGATCTGGTAATAAGGAACTCGGGGACTGTAAATAACCCAAACGCAATATCGCTTGGTTCGCGTCCGGATTTATTACGAAAGTGAAAGCGTTCCCCAATTCAGCGGGATAGACGATATAACTGCATTGCTCCGTTAAGATACGCTGGGTGATCGAGTCCATAAGAGCTTGATAGGAGACGATCGGGGTACGAATCTCTTCCAGTTCCAATTCGGTCCGCTCTCCTAAACTCCGGAAATAATCCAATCGCTCCGAGAGACTTCTTTGGGCGTTAACGGCTTGTGCATGATTACATGAAGTAATAAGCCCAATAAAATGCCGTGGTAGGTAGTTCGATATCTGGTTGACATAAGGGTAAATTTAAAGTTCTATATTTATTCGTATCAGATTATTCTTTAAGATTTCTCCGGTGCGGTCAATCTCTTTGTCGTCTTTATCGGCCCACGCTTTTCGCCATGCCTTATAGTCTTTGACAAATAGGGCTAGCTCTTTCGGAGGAAGCCAATGAACCGTGAATCGTAGATGTGCCGGTATCTTCTCTCGCAAGAATTCTTCAAGACGAAGCTGAAAATCCGGCCGTTGCCGCGTACGTTTTGTTTGTGAGAGGATTGCCGTTAAGGTAAATTCCCGGGAGGGACTGGATGATCAGTCGCCTTCGGTGAATGCAGGAGTATGTTTTCCAGAATGAAATTTGCTCTTTCGCATCTTCCCATCCGAGTATGGAATAGAGATATCTTTCCAATCCGGAAAGGAGTCTGCGTCGAATAGATTACAGCCTAGATACCGGTCCCGGATAAGTTCCGGTAGTTGTCGCAGGAACCGGACTCTTCGTTGACGGTTTATCTCTTTATGGGAGTAGCGGAGAAAAGGCTGGTTGCTATTTTCGCCGTAGATTTTATCCAACGTATCCAATAGCAGATCTTTGTTTTGTTCCATAGAAGCGGAACCGGGGGTTCCCATATTTAAGGCCATCCAATCTTTTAGATGGTTCATTTTCTTTATGTCCCTCCGAAAAGAGATGGTCGAATATAGAAAGATATGCCTTGAATGAATCGGTAAACGAGTCCTTGTAGCAAATCGGGAAATCATTTGTGACGCTATAATCATTCAGATGGATATGGCGACTGTCCATGAGGATCGATTTGGCTTGTTTTTTCTGTTCTCGTATCGCATGGTTGATATTATTCCGCGAATGCAAACGATTCAATACTTTTGTGGCATTAATCTCTACTGCTTGTTGGTTTTGGTAAGTCGTATCTTGATTTGCTCAGGGGAAGATAATGCTAATGTATAGGCGTATTCACCCTCTTCAAAACCTTGAAATTCCAAAGAGTGTATCGATAGAACCCCTTGTATCTGCTTGATCCCTTTGAAAAGCTTGTATATGGGAAGCGCACTACCTGTATAATGACTTCCCGGTGCGAATAATTGAATCGCCTCCGTATAAATGGCGATCAAGGTTTTTTCCGGAGAGATGCTACCGTCTATATCGATATTTCCAATAAGTAATAAAGGTTTTCTTCTTACGAAATGGATTGCGTGTAGGGCTTCTCCTAAATTCCGGTTCGCGTGATATAGTTCCTCAATCTTTTCCTTGATTTTCTTTTCTTCCTGTTTGTGTTGATCTTCTGAGATAAAGGACGAGAGTTCTATAAATAGGTCGAACCATCGTGGCAGATCTGATCATTGGATCTATAAGGGTGGATTTGCAGGTCCGATAAGTTCATTAAGTAATCAGTGTTATCTAATTGATCTAAAAATGGTCTCGGTAATCTTTGGGTGTCACAGGGGCCATCCCGGAAACCCGTTCAGGACTGAACAAGCCGTAATCCTCCGGATTGAAACGATTATTCGATCCGGTGAGATATTGTTCTAATGGGAAACTCATTTGGTAATCCAATTCGCTTAAGGCGAATTTAAGATGTCCAGAGTCGTGATTCCCGGGTCGTGCGGGGCATGGTCTGTCCACAATTGTCCCGAAAGCTCCCGGATTGTTTCCAAGGCATTCTTTTGGAGGTTATCGAATATGGATTCCTCCGTTTTTAGTTCTTGCAGGTTGGGCAGATCATCCATGGCTATTCTTGATTAAAGGTGTTTCTCCGGTCGGAGGCATCCATCCGGTAATCTTTCCATAAATCGGTTATCTGGAAACAAACAAAGATGTTGTCTCCATAATCCCGTCCGCTACGTATTTGCAACTTGCATTTTTGTCCGGGGCCGTACCAACGGAATTTGATCTTGTTAAAAAAGGAACCGAACCAAGATTGATTCGTACGGATTTTTCGATGTTTCCCGTAACAATGGATAGCCGTGGCTTCCACCAATGCGTATTGTCCGCTTTTTAACTTACCGCATCCAGCCATGATGCGGTAGGCACGACATCCTTCCGTTGGTATTTGCAGGGTAGTGCCATTCGCCATCTGCGGGAAATTTACCCCGTATCGCGCGTCGAAGCGGGTTGCGGAAAGACTGCCGTTGATACGTATATCCATACCGGGTTGGTTCATCTCGATACGACCGTTTGGATGAAGCGATAGTATCGGTTCATCTTGCCCTTGACGTATGATATGGAGTTGGCTATTGTTACCTAGGTATATTTTCCACTCAGGAATATTGTCTTGTATGTTCGTGAATAAGCTGATGACGGGACTGTTTTCCTTGGAAGGAGCTAACCGTAAGCCATCATCCGGATTTTTATCGATCCCGTCGTCGGAAATATTGACCATGGAATCGATTAATTCGTAGAAATGCTTTTGGTTGGGCATACTTCCGCGCTTAAAGTATTCTTTTAGTGTATTTCTGTTTGTACGAGGCATATCCGGTTTGTTTTATTTGTTAATAATAAAATTACTTCCAACTCCTAAATATCCGAGTCCGAGTTGTTCCAATAGTTCGTCTTTTTGGTCAATATATAGCAAATGCCTATCAGAAGGAACTAATATGCACCAAGGTTGGGAAGGGCTAACGTTGAAATTTTGCCTAGCCTCTTCCGGGTAGCGGTTTAGATAATAGCTCTTTTGTTGGTCTTTTGCCGTATATACGACATGCGCTACGCTTAATATATCAATGTCCACGATGGCTTCACACTCTCGTATGGAGTTATAAAGATCGGTCGATGAGAACGAAAGCCCAAATACCGGGATCTCTTCCTTATCTCGCCAAGGTGCGATACAATTATTAATGCGTGCCTCTGTCTGGCGGAGTATATCTCCTACGGGATATCCGGGCTTTATCCGGAGGTTACAGCAAACGGTTACTTCCTCGTAGACCGGAGTGATTGCATCAACGGTAATGAACGGACTTGTCTTGTCACCTATATATCTTCGATTCGCATGAGTAGCCTATGTTCGCATAAAGGCAAGATCTTTTTATCTTTCTCCTTTTGCATCACGACCAATGTTACGATCGGGCTCCTGTTTTGAGCTTTACTGTCTATTCCGGGCAAGCAAAGTACTTTTTCGACTTCGGGGAACTGAGCCAATGTTATTTGCTCGTAATTCCTAGGCAATACAGCCCGGTTCCGATGGGACATCTCTTGGGTGATCCGGAGCCGCATATCCTCTGGCGTTTCCGGCGAACGTCCTCCTTTAGCGGGTATGATCTGGTAAATATCCGTAAGTCCCGGCATACTTTTCTCGAAAGAAACGAGTCCCGTGAAGCTTTCGAGTTCCTCACCGATCAGGGCTTCCATTTCTTCGGGGATTTCTAACCGGGCTTTCACTGGGTTAGATAGACATTTCGTATGGATGAACAATTTTGCGTGTGGCAAGATACTTTTGCCGAAAGCCAGAAATCTCCATTTATGTCAAGCATTTCCTCGCTAATAGGTGAGGGAAGCAGGATGTCTACCAAACCTGTATTCAACAGATTCCCGGTTGTATCGGAAAGTAAATTACCCGGTTTGATAAACTCCCATTGCTTGCCGTTGAAGAAAGACCATTGTACGCAAGGAAGATATTCTTTTTCGATTTCCCGTTTCAAGGCAGCCATCTCGAAGAATAAACGGATCTGGTCGTTACCGATCAAGTTACCAATACCGAATAGAATAATCCCATCTTCTGTGGGTACTTCCACCATTGGGAACGGATGACGTAGATCGATTTCATGTAATTCCTTTTGC
>ENA-OQAS01000974-OQAS01000974.1-human-gut-metagenome-genome-assembly--contig:-NODE-974-length-14108-cov-2.113011_pt1 | contig 14108 bp, 20 predicted proteins | sample MGYA00242733_ERZ504523 | MGnify/ENA primary metagenome ERZ504523 (study PRJEB26092, sample SAMD00036239) | human gut metagenome | host: Homo sapiens | study: EMG produced TPA metagenomics assembly of... | reverse complement strand
GAGCCAGCTGATCAATCATTACATTCACGGGGAGGAACGCAGTTTTACGATTATTGCTTACCCGGTTCCGTCCATCGGAGAAAAATACGAAGAAATCTTTGCGGAAACGGTGCATATCAATACGCTTGATTATATGCTTTACCGCAATATGCAGCAGAAGATCATTGATGTGCTGGATACGGCGGACCGTGTGCACATCAAAGGCTGTAACGGAAACCGCACGGATCTGTATGTAAAGATTCATCCGCTTTCCGATCCTGCCAAAGAGACCGCATTTGAAAACTGTGTGGCAGATGTCAATATTCCGGTCGGGGAAGTGTTCACATCTCCGGTATTGCAGAAAACAGAAGGAAAGCTGCACGTCACACAGGTCTATCTGGGGGAATTCCTTTTCAAGAATCTGGAACTGGATTTTGAAAACGGAAGAATTACAGCTTATTCCTGTACAAATTTTGATTCTGAGGATGAAAACCACAAGTATATAGAGGACAATATTCTGTTCCATCACAAAACACTTCCGATGGGAGAGTTTGCAATCGGAACAAATACCACCGCATACCGGATGGCACGGAAATATCAGATCGCGGATAAGCTTCCGATTCTGATTGCGGAAAAGACAGGTCCGCATTTTGCGGTCGGAGACACCTGTTACACGTACGATGAGGACAACATGACATACAATCCGGATGGAAAAGCGATCATCGCAAGGGACAATGAAATTTCGATCCGGCGCAAAGAAGATATTTCAAAAGACATATTTTAACTGTCATACCGATATTACGATTCCGTATGATGAGTTAGGAGCGATTACAGTAGTACGTGCAGATGGCACGACGACAGATATTATAAGAAACGGGCGGTTTGTCGTTCCGGGAACGGAACCGTTAAATGAGCCGCTGGATGCAATGGAACCATAAATTTTTCACATATAGGAGGATATTTAAAATGGCACAAGTAGGAATTGTAATGGGCAGTGATTCAGATATGCCGATCATGGCAAAGGCAGCCGACATCTTAGACCAGCTGGGCGTCAGCTATGAGATGACGATCATTTCCGCACACCGCGAGCCGGATGTATTTTTTGAATATGCAAAGAGTGCGGAGGAAAAAGGATTTAAAGTGATTATCGCAGGTGCAGGTATGGCAGCACATCTGCCGGGCATGTGCGCAGCAATCTTCCCGATGCCGGTCATCGGAATCCCGATGCACACCACTTCTCTTGGCGGAAGAGATTCCCTGTACAGTATCGTGCAGATGCCGACCGGTATTCCGGTAGCAACCGTAGCAATCAACGGCGGAGCAAATGCCGGTATTCTTGCAGCAAAGATTCTTGCAACCAGTGATGCGGATTTACTTGCACGCCTGAAAGAGTATTCTAAAAACTTAAAAGAGCAGGTTGAGGCAAAGGATGCCAGATTGCAGGAAGTGGATATAAGAACTACTAATTAGATTTATTAACATATATGATTGGTAAAATCGAAAAATACCCGATATACTATAAGTGACAATAATAGATTAAAACACAGATATTAGGAGGAAAAATAAATGGATTACAAGAACGCGGGCGTAGATATCGAAGCAGGATATGAGTCAGTGGAACTGATGAAGAAGTTTGTAAAGGGAACCATGCGTCCGGAGGTATTAGGCGGACTTGGCGGATTTTCCGGTGCTTTTTCGCTGGATGCGATCAAGAATATGGAAGAGCCGGTTCTTTTATCCGGAACCGATGGATGCGGAACCAAGGTAAAACTGGCTTTCCTGATGGACAAGCATGATACGATCGGTATTGATGCCGTTGCAATGTGTGTCAACGATGTAGCCTGTGCCGGTGGTGAACCGTTATTTTCCTAGATTATATTGCATGTGGAAATTATCCGGAGAAAATTGCAACGATCGTAAGCGGTGTGGCAGAGGGTTGTAAGCAGTCCGGATGTGCACTGATCGGTGGAGAGACTGCAGAGCATCCGGGACTGATGCCGGAGGATGAGTATGATCTGGCCGGATTTACCGTAGGTGTGGTTGACAAGAAGGATATCATTACCGGAGAAGACGTAAAAGCCGGGGATGTGCTGATCGGTATGGCAAGTTCCGGTGTACATTCCAATGGATTTTCTCTCGTGCGCAAGATTTTCCGTATGGACAAAGAAACCTTAAATACATATATGGATGAGCTTGGAACAACGCTTGGCGAGGCTCTTCTTGCTCCGACCCGTATCTATGTAGGCGCATTGAAGTCTATCAAGAACGCCGGAGTACGTGTGAAAGCCTGCAGCCATATTACCGGTGGTGGTTTCTATGAGAATATTCCACGTATGCTTCCGGAAGGAAAGCATGCTGTAGTGGAAAAGAACAGCTACCCGGTTCCTCCAATCTTTACCCTTATGGCAAGAGAGGGAAATGTAGATGAGCATATGATGTACAATACTTACAACATGGGACTTGGAATGGTTCTTGCAGTCGATCCGGCAGACGTGGACAAGACGATGGAAGCAATCAAAGCAGCCGGAGATACTCCATATGTGGTTGGTAAGATCACAGACGGAGAGAAGGGTGTAACATTATGCTAAAAATCGCAGTATGTGTATCCGGCGGCGGAACCAATCTACAGGCCATTATCGATGGAATTGAACAAAAAACAATCACAAATACAGAGATTGCGGTAGTGATCAGCAATAATCCGGGAGCATACGCTTTGGAACGTGCAAAAAAGCACGGAATTGAGGCAGTATGCATCAGCCGAAGGAGTATGAGAGCCGTGCGGCATTTAATGAAGATTTTCTGCGCAGACTTGATGCGTATGAGGTGGATCTGGTTGTGCTGGCAGGATTCCTTGTCGTCATTCCGGAACAGATGATTGCAAAGTACAGAAACCGCATCATCAATATCCATCCGTCTTTGATTCCGTCTTTTTGCGGAACCGGTTATTATGGGCTGAAGTGCATGAAGGGGTACTTGCCCGTGGCGTGAAAGTCACAGGTGCTACCGTACATTTTGTGGATGAGGGAACAGATACCGGTCCGATTATTTTGCAGAAAGCGGTAGAAGTGCAGGAGGGCGATACGCCGGAGATCCTGCAGCGTCGTGTGATGGAACAGGCAGAGTGGAAGATTATGCCACAGGCGATTGACCTGATTGCGAATGGAAAAGTGACAGTGACAGACAAAAAAGTACATATCAGTAAATAAAAAGCATCACAAACTAGGAGGAGAATCATGAAAGTTCTTGTAATTGGAAGCGGTGGACGTGAGCATGCAATCGTAACAAGTGTTGCAAAAAGTCCGCGGGTCGATAAAATTTATTGTGCACCTGGAAATGCAGGAATTGCTGCATTGGCAGAGTGTGTGCCGATTGGTGCCATGGAGTTTGACAAACTGGTTGCCTTTGCAAAGGAAAAATCCATTGATTTTACGATTGTTGGTATGGATGATCCGCTGGTTGGCGGAATCGTGGATGTCTTTGAGGCAGAGGGCTTAAAGGTATTCGGACCGCGCAAAAATGCAGCGATTCTGGAAGGATCGAAAGCATTCTCCAAGGATCTGATGAAAAGTATCATATTCCGACGGCTGCTTACGAGAACTTTACCGATCCGGAAGAAGCTTTAAAATATCTTGAGACGGCAAAGATGCCAATCGTGTTAAAGGCAGACGGTCTGGCACTCGGAAAGGGTGTGCTGATCTGTAATACACTCGAAGAGGCAAAAGAAGGCGTGCGTACGATCATGGAAGATAAGAAATTCGGAAATGCCGGAAATACGATGGTAATCGAAGAATTTATGACCGGACGTGAAGTATCGGTTCTGACCTATGTGGACGGAAAGACCATCCGCATCATGTCTTCCGCACAGGATCACAAACGTGCCAAGGATGGAGATCAGGGACTGAATACCGGCGGTATGGGAAATTTCTCTCCAAGTCCGTTCTATACAAAAGAAGTAGATGAATTCTGTAAGAAGTATATTTATCAGCCAACTGTAGATGCTATGGCTGCGGAGGGAAGACCATTTACTGGAGTTATTTTCTTCGGACTGATGCTGACAGGGGAAGGACCAAAGGTTCTTGAGTACAATGCCCGTTTTGGAGATCCGGAGGCACAGGTCGTTCTTCCACGTATGAAAAATGATATCATTGATGTCATGGAAGCATGTGTCGATGGAAACTTGACACGATTGATCTGCAGTTTGAGGACAATGCAGCTGTCTGTGTTGTACTTGCATCTGACGGATATCCGGTTTCCTATGAGAAAGGATTCCCAATCAGCGGACTTGAAAAGTTCGAGGGCAAGGATGATTACTTCTGTTTCCATGCAGGAACTGCATTCGATAAGGAAGGAGCATCGTAACAAACGGCGGACGTGTCCTTGGCATTACTGCAACCGGGAAAGATTTAAAAGAAGCAAGAAAGAAAGCCTATGAGGCAACCGAATGGGTGGATTTCGCAAATAAGTATATGCGCCATGATATCGGAAAGGCAATTGACGAGGCATAATGAAAAAAGGAATCATATTTGATATGGACGGAACACTCTGGGATTCCGCTGCGGAAGTGGCAGAGTCCTGGAATGAGACCGTAAAAAAGAGCCGGCTACGACAGAAAACCGATTACTGTAAAGGACATCCAGTCAGTAATGGGAAAGACGATGGATGTGATCGCACGGATCTGTTTCCGGATCTGGAAGAAGGCGAACGCAGAAACTTCTGGCACAGTGTGGGGAAGAAGAAAATGATTATCTCCGGATACACGGAGCAACTCTCTACCCGGATATTCGCAGGACAATGGAACAGTTGAAGAAAAAATATCATCTGTATATTGTAAGCAACTGCCAGTCCGGATATATAGAGGCTTTTCTGGATTATTACAAACTGCACGATCTGATAGAGGATACTGAGTGCTACGGAAATAATGAAAAATCAAAAGGAGAGAATATCGCGTTACTGTACAGGCGGAATGCATTGGATGATGCGGTATATGTAGGTGATATTCAGGGAGATTACGATGCAAGCATGGATGCGGGGGTTAAATTTATTCATGCGGCATACGGGTTTGGTACAATAGAAGACAAGGTTCCTGAAATTCACAAATTCTGTGAATTGGAGAACGTGGCAGATCAGGTTCTGCAGTAGATAAGAGGTTACTATGCGGGAGCAGAAAGAACAGGAAAAGCAAAATGAACTTCTCAGGGTGGTTGCAGAGCAAAACCATGAGAGATTGATAGAATATGATGTAAAAGAAGACCGGGCAGTGGTTTATGCGATAGAAAATGACCGGTTCGAGGTCCTTTTTGATATCGAAGACTATGTAAAGAAGAACCATTATGGATCTGTTTTTATTGATCCGGAAGATAAAAAGGTATTTCGCAGAGCGATGCATGCATGCCTGCAAAAAGAAGGGACTGTTACGGTCGATGTCCGTTATTGCGAAAAAGAAAATCAACCGGAATGGTACCGTTTTTATCTGGTGAGTATTGCGGAAGAAGATGGAAAAACAGACCGTATGGTGGGGCGTTTTTGCTGTGTGCAGCAGGAGAAAGCCATCACGGAACGCATGCGGCGCCGGGCAGAGATTGATGTACTGACGAATGTGTATAACCATAAGGCATTTGAGGAATACTGTGCAAAAGAACTTGCGGAATGTACAACAAATGCTTATTTGTCATGCTTGATATTGATGATTTTAAATGATCAATGATACGCAGGGACATGCGGTAGGGGATATGGTCTTAAGCCAGACCGGAAGTATTTTAAGTGAAGTGACCGGTGACCGGGGAATTGTCGGCAGGCTTGGGGGAGATGAATTCGCGGTGTTTGCTTCCGGCTTTCAGAATTCTGTTGAAATGGAAGAATTTTGTGTCTCCCTGCGTGAAAATTTGAAAAAGATTATCTTTGATATGGAATATTCCGTATCTATCGGTGCTGCGAAACTGGACGGACGAAGAATCAGTTTTCCGGATTTTTATTATGAGGCAGACCGGGCAGTTTACGCGGCGAAAAGAGGCGGAAAAAACCGGATTGTTTTTTATGATCAGATCAAAGAAAATCAGGAGCCGGAAACGGCAGATCCGGTGGAACCGATTCTCGCACAAGGCAATGAAAAATCCATGTTAAGACAACTCCGTACCTGTATGGAAGCGCTTGGAAGCGAGGGAATCGGAGATGCCCTTATGCAGACATTTGAAGCGCTGCGCCAGTATTTTGACGCGGACTGTGTTGTGCTTGCCTATGCAAAAGAGGGCGGTATCCGCTATGTGGAAGAGTGTCACAGGGATACAGCACAGATGATGGCAAGACTTGTGACCGAGGAAATTGAGTCAGGAGATGCAGAAGGAGTTATTCAGGAAATAGGACAACTCGGGGACGTGGTGATTCCGGATATCAAGTCGCTGAGAAAAAGTCATCCGGTGATCTATGAATATCTGGCAGAACTACGTGCATGGTCTGCAGCCGGGATTTCTTTGTATACCGGAGATCATCTGCTTGGAATTTTAATGGTTTTAAACCCACACAGACACCTCGAGGAGGCCGATGTTCTTTCCATGCTTGGCACGACACTGGCTGCGCGGATTGAACTTCGCAATCTTCAGGAACAGCAGGAATATGACCGCACACATGACAAACTGACAGGTCTCTGGAACCGGGAGGGATTGTCCGTTATGGCACGCACTGGTGCGGACAATATGTTCTGTTCACTTGGCGTGATTACAACCGATGTGATCCATCTGTCGGAGATTAATAAACAGTTTGGCTATATCAGCGGCAACCGCAGACTGATGGAAGTTGCGGAACTATTGAAATCCATGTTTCCCAATTACCGGATTTACCGGTATGATGAGGATGAGATGCTGATTTGTGTATCAACATTAAACGGCAGGAAATGGAGCAGCAGGTGGAAAATCTGCAGAAAAGGCTTGCCGGACTTGGCTTTGGCGTGGCGATGGGATACAGCTGGAGTGCGCATCCGCAGACACGCAGCCAGATTGCAGAGGCAGAGGTTCTTATGAGCAACGATAAGCTTAAGCTGATGCATGGCACAACCGTGATGAAGCGCATGGAGCAGAGCGTGATAGATGAGATCAACGATCTGATGGAGCGTGGAAGGTATCTGGTATATCTGCAGCCGAAAGTGGATATCCACACAGGCGCACAGAGGGCGCGGAGGCACTGATCCGGCAGCTGGATGATGAATTGGGCATTGTGGGACCGGGGATGTTTATTCCGGTGCTGGAACATTACAATCTGGTGCATATGATTGACCTGTTTGTTCTGGATGAAGTATTTCGTTATCAGAAGGAACAGATCCGGGAAGGACATCGTACGGTGCCAATATCCGTGAATTTCTCGAAGATGACGATCATGTATCCGGAACTTATTGAAAAAGTAACGCAGATGGTTCAAAAATATGATATTCCGGTGGAACTGATCCATATTGAGGTAACGGAGACCGTGGGAGACATGGATCATGTTCTGATTGAAAATGTTGCAAACAGCCTCAAAGAACTCGGATTCAGACTGTCAATGGATGATTTCGGAAGTCATTATTCCAATCTTGCGGTACTGATCCAGTATGATTTTGATTCTGCAAAGATTGACCGGTCCATGGTAACCGAAATTACCAATAACCGCAAAAGCCGGATTCTCCTCGACTATATGACTTCCATGATCAATGATCTGGGAATTCACTGTATCGTCGAGGGAATCGAGACAAAAGAGCAGGTAGATATTTTAAAGAAAACAAAGGCAGAGATGATCCAGGGATTTTACTTTGGAAAACCTGTGCCAAAAGAAAAATTTTATGAAGCCTTTATCGCAGAATAGTGGAGCATATCACACAAACGTCAGGCTGCTGCTGACGCAGAGTGCTCCGTATCCGCTCTGCGGATTGGGGTAGGAAACGGAAAATGGAAGCTGTCTGGCACCTCGGATCAGATATGCTTTCATTTTCGCCATATAGAAAGGGATCATTGTTCTGTAGAATGCCCCACTGCATGAGCAGTGCGCAGCTGCCGCTTACAAAAGGAGCAGCCATGGAGGTGCCGCTTCGGGATTCGTAACCGCCCCCGACAGCACAGCTGGTGATGTCGACACCGGGAGCGACCAGATCCGGTTTGACCTGTCCGGTATTCCAGGTATATCCTCTGCCGGAAAAAGGGGCGAGCGTATTGGTGGAAGAATCGTAGGCACCGACGGTAATGACATTTCCGGCGGTGGAAGGTATCGTGAGAGTGGTTTCCGTTGTCGGCGTGAGAAATTGTGTGGCAGTCCCGCGGATAGCGGCCGCCGGCATCCACAGATCAATAATTCCTTCGATGACAGACCGTGCTTCTGCGGTAAAAAACCAGACACCTCCCGAAATATAGTCCCGCCGCGGCAGCAGATCGATGGCAATTTCCTGATACAGACTATAAGGGAGGGAAGTCCGTAGTACACCAGAATCTGTGTGGTGCCAAAGGAAAAGCGCCAGCTGCCGGGCTGATTGGGAATTTTAAATGAGGTTCCGAGTCCCGGAGGAGTCAGCTGAAAACGAATATCATCCCAATAATTTTTCCAGATCTGAATCGAAAGAGAAGATTCATAATTTCCAACGGCAAATTCAATTCTGGCAGATTCTAAAGAAGCCAGTCGGGCGCTGGCATGCCCGCCGTTGTTTCCCTCATTTCCACTTCCGACAACAATATTAATGCGTCCGAGATTTGAGACATAGTCCAGGTAGGTTTCCAGAAGGGATGTTCCGCTGTGGGAGCCGTAAGTATTTCCAAAACTCAGGTTGATGACAAGAGGCACGGTATGTTCGATGGCATATCTTACGGAAAAATCGACCGCCTGCATCAGTTCGATCGTGTTTGGAAATCCCTTTGGATCGGGCGAGCCGAGTTTGACGGCAAGAAGTGAGGATTCCGGGGCAACTCCGCGGTAGAGTCCGCCGGAGGCACGGCCGTTTCCGGCGGCAATACCGGCGACATGGGTTCCGTGCCTGTGACATCTGTGCTGGGTACAAGTTCCATGCGCTGCTCAAAAGTGTCTGCCTGAAGTGCCGCATTGATCTGTTCCGGAGAAAAAAGTGTACCCTGTGAATAACCGGCGGGGGCAAAGCGTCCAGCAGAAGGATCAGCGAGGATGGTCTGGTCCCAGAGAGCAATCAGCCGTGTGGTTTTGTCCGGATTGCAAAAATCGGGATGCGCATAGTCAATACCGGAGTCTATCACAGAAATCAGAATGCCTTTTCCGGTCAGACCATAGCTGCTGTTTTCCTGAATGGCACTCAGACAGGAAGCCTGCCGGGCAGAAACAATCTCAAAGAAAAGCTGTCTTGGACGTTCGATATATATTACTTGTGGAAAGGCGGCAAGTGATGAAATGTCGTCCTCGGAGATTTTCACTATGGCATAATTTCCAAGGAGAAAGGTAAAGGAAGAGGAAGGAAATTCATTCTGTAACGTCTGTGGAGAACCGGTGTACAGAACAATCAGGTCCCAGAACCCGTCAGAGCTGCTCCCTGTGGACAGATCATCGGAAGCGTTTCGTTCGACGGGAGTTGCCTCAAGCGAAGCGCGCAGAGAAACATCAATTTTCTGATTGAAGTCCATCGTATTCATATTATCCATAAAATCGCACCGCCTGATGTATTTTGATAGATACATCTATAGCTTTTTAATGAAAATTTATGTACAATAAGAACATATTATGCTTAATAGAAACCACGAAAAAGCAAAGGAGATTTTATGTACGCTGATGAAAATGTAATCAAGATCAAACATGCCGTTTTGCGTGAGGTTGCAAAACTGGCATTTGAGGGTACTCTTGATGCGGAGAGAGACCACATCGCGGTTCGTCTGATTCCGGGCCCGACACCACAGTTCCGTTGCTGTATCTACAAAGAGAGAGAGATTATCCGCCAGCGTGTCCGTCTTGCAGAGGGCAAAGCCCCAGGACCGGAGGATAATGGAAATGTGATTCAGGTAATCAGTGCAGCCTGTGAGGACTGTCCGATTTCCAGTTATACCGTTACAGAAAACTGTCAGAACTGTATGGGAAAAGCATGTATCAATGCATGTAAATTTGGTGCTATTGAGGCAGGTCGTCATCGTTCCCATATTGATCCGCAGAAATGTAAAGAGTGTGGACGCTGCGCAGCCGCATGTCCTTACAACGCAATTGCACATTTAAAGAGACCGTGTAAATTTGCATGTCCGGTCAATGCGATTACATACAATGAATACGGTATTTCTGTAATTGATGATTCCAAGTGTATCCGCTGTGGTAAATGTATCCATAGCTGTCCGTTCGGAGCAATCGGATCTAAGACATTTATGGTTGATGTCATCAATGCCTTAAAGTCTGATAAGAAAGTATACGTGATTGCAGCACCTGCTACCGAGGGACAGTTTGGTGCAAACATCACAATGGGAAGCTGGAAGAAAGCTATGCAGGAAGTTGGGTTCAACGGATTTATCGAAGCCGGATTAGGTGGAGATATGACCGCTGCTTCCGAAGCCGCAGAGTGGGTAGAGGCATACAAGGCAGGAGAGAAGAAAGTAACTTCCTGCTGTCCGGGATTTGTCAATATGGTGCGTCTGCACTTCCCGGAGATGGCAGATAAGATTTCCACAACCATCTCTCCAATGTGTGCGGTATCCCGTATGATCAAAGCACAGGATCCGGATGCTGTGACTGTATTTGTCGGACCATGTGTAGCAAAGAAGTCTGAAGTTGTCGATCAGAAGATTGAGGGCAATGCAGATTATGTGCTGACATACAGTGAGATGCGTGCCATCATGAGTGCCAAGGGCGTAGAACTGCAGCCAAGCGATACCAGTTATCAGGAGTCTTCCGTATACGGCAAGCGTTTCGCAAACTCCGGTGGAGTTACCGCAGCAGTTGTCGAGAGCATGAAAGAGATGGAAGCTGGCATTGAGCCGAAAGTATGCAAGGCAAACGGTGCCGCAGAGTGCCGCAAGTTCCTGATGCTTATGAAGGCTGGCAAGCTGCCGGATGACTTCATTGAAGGTATGGCATGTGAAGGTGGCTGCGTCGGTGGACCAAGCTCCTTTAACGATATGCTTGTGACAAAGAAGTTCCGTGACGAACTTCTTCAGAAAGCAGATGATCGTCAGATTCTTGACAATTTGAAGAATTATCATATGGAAACATTCTCCATGCACAGAGAAGAAGAGTAATATTAAGATGGGGCCGTCGCTTGCGATGGCCTCGTTTTTTATTCCACAGTGGTTAAGGACAATAACAGTAGCTGGTGAGCAGATGCAGTCCTTTGTAAATGCACTGGCAGATAATGAGAACGCATGGCTTATTACAGAAAAACAAAGTGGAGCATGCATCGGATATGTTACGATGGATATTCCGTATCCACAGCTTGCAATTGGGGAGACCAGTTATGTGATTGGCGAGAAATACCAGAGGAAGGGCGTGGGCAAATGCGCGAAGAGATATTAAGGAAGCGTTAAGGTTTTTTAAGGAAAAGAAGATGGTTTGCAGCAAATGAATGTGATATCGTAAACACATGGAACATGTTAGTAAGAAAAAGAAAGGGAAATGGTTATGTTAGAAGTTGTACATGTGACGAAACGATACCGCAGGGTGCTTGCAAATGATGATATCAATCTTACCATAGAGGATGGGCGCATCGGAGTACTGCTTGGACCTAACGGTGCAGGAAAAAGCACGATTATAAAATGTATTATGGGATTTCTGAAATATCAGGGACAGATACAGGTAAACGGTCTCGAAAATAAGTCCATCGAGGCGAAAAAGATCATGGGATATATTCCGGAAATTCCATCGCTGTATCCGAACCTGACTGTGGATGAACATATGGAATTTATTGCACGGCATATAAATTAAAGGATTATAAAGCCTATAAAGATGCATTGCTGGAACGATTGATCTGACAGATAAGAAGAAAAAATTCGGGGATGAGCTGTCGAAAGGGATGCAGCAGAAACTGTCCATCTGTTGTGGACTTTTGCCGAAACCACGGCTGGTACTGTTTGATGAGCCAATGATCGGACTGGACCCACATGCCATCAAAGAACTGAAAAAGGTGTTTGAGGAATTGCGGGACAGTGGCTGCATGGTACTGGTCAGCACGCACATGATTGACAGTATGGAAGAATTATGGGATACCACTTATATCATGAAACAGGGGCGGGTAGCCGCTGTGGTTGAACGTGAAAATTTAAAGGATAACAATAAAAGTCTGGAAGATATTTTCTTTGAGATTACAGAGGGCGCGGCTCTGGAGAGAGAGGTGTAGGCGATGCGGTTATGGGGTTATTATGCATGGCATACCTTTTGGAACACGATAAAAAAGATGTTTCGAAGTACATTTCTCGTGATCATTCTTGCCATTTTTGGATTTGGAATCATATTTGGACTGATTGCTGGCGTGGTCGGTTCCATGGTAGAAAAGCAACAGTCGGTGGAAACCGTGGAATCGTCTTCGGAGGCTGATCGCGTACAGGAAGAAGCAACGGAAGAGGAAGAAACGCAAAAAACGCCACAGGAGATTGCCGCAATCAAAACCTATGTGGAAGCCGGAGTGATGATTGTTTTTCTTGCGATATTACTTTGGGGAATGTATTCCGGTTCTAAGGACGGTACGGATATTTTCCAGATGGCAGACGTGAATCTGTTGTTTACGGCACCGATGAAACCACAGTCCGTGTTGATGTTTCGACTGAGTTTTCAGATGGTGGCAACAGTTTTCGCGTCCATATATCTGGTTTTTCAGATTCCAAATCTCGTTGTAAATATGGGATTGGGGGCATCGGCAGTTGTAGCCATTTTTGCAGGGTGGATTCTGCTTCTGGTGTTTCAGAGACTTATGATTGTATTGACATATACGGTCTGCACCACACACGAAAAATTAAAACCATATGTGTTTCCTTTGATCGTGGGAATTGTTGTACTGCTTGGAATGATTGCAGGAGGAACATATCTGGCGAATGGGCAGAACCTGCTTGAAGCAGCACATATGACTTTTGCCAGTCACTGGCTGCGGTATCTTCCGGTCATCGGCTGGTACAAAGGCATGATTATGTGTGCAGTGAATGGGGAACTGTTTTCGTTTCTGGTTTATCTGGGATTGCTGCTTGTAAGTGTGGCGGTACTGATTTTTGCCATCTGGCATATGAAAGCGGATTTTTACGAAGATGCGCTGGCTTCCGCGGGAAAACGTGCACAGATGCTTGAGGCAGCAAAAGAAGGACGGGTTATCGCAGGAAAAGCACATGCAAAAAGCAGCAAAAGGAAGGAAACTTAAAGGGCTGGGGCGCATCCGTGTTTTTACAAAGGAAATTTATTGCCGTAAACGTACAGCAAAATTTGGAATCATAACCGATACGATGCTGTTTTACATGCTGGTCAGTGTCGGTATTTCCCTTTTTTGTGTCAGGATCATGGAGGTGTCTGGATTTCTTGTGTCCGGGCTGTATTTTGTTTTTTGTACTTTTCTTCCGGAATATGGGAAATCCGATTGCACAGGAGACTGCGCGAAACTGGCTGTTTCTGGTGCCGGAGAATCCATACAAGAAGTTTTCTTCGGAGTGCTTGCAGGAACATCCCTCTGCGCGATGGATCTGCTTCCGGCACTGGTGGTTTCGGCATTGCTTTTGCATGAAAAACCGGGAATTATGCTTCTGTGGTATCTGACGTATCTGGTGGCGGATTTTATGTTTTCGGAAGTTGGGCTTTTGCTGGAAGCTCTTGTTCCGGCGTCTGCGATGGATACGGTTAAGAGTATGATCCAGATTTTGCTGCGTTGCATTATTTTAGTAATTGTTGCCGTTTTTCTGGCAATTGGATATTTCTTTGGCGGAATTGCAGGGGCTTTAGTGTTTAACTGTGCAGCTTCTGCCGGAATCGGCGGAGCGATTTCACTGATTTATCCATGGATGCTGCATCAGCAGATAGGAGACTGCTCGCAGGTGCCTCTGTAAACCGCAATACAAAGAGTACATTACGGTTCACGGGTTACTCTGCGAACAGTAACTTCGCAGCCCATATAAAATAAAAAAATTGTACTTGCGAACATTTGTTCTTGTGATATGATGTAAAAAGAACAGATGTTCGGCATTTTTGCGGAGGGATACTGGATATGAGAG
>ENA-OQAS01000973-OQAS01000973.1-human-gut-metagenome-genome-assembly--contig:-NODE-973-length-14123-cov-1.806873_pt1 | contig 14123 bp, 20 predicted proteins | sample MGYA00242733_ERZ504523 | MGnify/ENA primary metagenome ERZ504523 (study PRJEB26092, sample SAMD00036239) | human gut metagenome | host: Homo sapiens | study: EMG produced TPA metagenomics assembly of... | reverse complement strand
CATTTATTTAAAGACTACAAGTATGAAAAAAACAAATTGGAAGAGCGTCTTGCTCTACATCATCCGTATTGTCGAACTGGTCATCACCGGTGCTGCCGGTGGAGCCGCTAGCGGTTGGATCGGATGAGAACCATCACGCTGATTATCGTGCATTGCTCTGCCAATAGGCAGGGCAGCACTTACGGATGATGGACATCGACCATCTGCATCGCTCTCTCGGCTGGAAAGGCTGCGGATATCACTTCGTTATCCCGACCGATGGTACGATCGAGATCGGTAAGCCCCTTGAACAAGTGGGCGCTCATTGTAAGAACCACAATCGGTACAGTATCGGGGTTTGCTATATCGGAGGACTCGCCAACGATGGAAAGACTCCCATGGATACCCGAACGGAAGCCCAACGAGAAGCCCTACAGGGTTTGTTTCGTGAATTGCATCAGCGATTCCCCAAAGCCCTAATCGTGGGACATCAAGACTTGGACCCGTCGAAATCCTGTCCCTGTTTTAATGTCGTGAACGAGTTTTCCGATTAGTTTAACGCAGGGAGTCCCTTCACCTCCCTCGAATGCCACGCTTGGTAGGCGGGAGCGGAGAGTTCAGGTACAGTCAATAACTTGTAATCCGCCCCGTTCTGCTTAGCTATATGTTTTCGTTCATACAAACGAAGGGAACGATCCGTTACGGAAACCATGACAACCGGAAAAGGATAAGCGTACAGGCGCATCGGCGTGATCTCACTATCCGGAAAGGCACGACGCAATTGATAAGCGGAACGTTCGAACGCGACCCAATAAGATCCCGTACAATATAAATGGATCGAGGTCTGATTCGCACACTCACGATTCATGATCTCTCTCAAATGCCCTTTCAGCAATAGCATCAAACGGATACCGGAGGGAGTTTCGCTTTCCTTTCTCATGACAGTCTACTATTTAATGTTTTAGCCAAATATCGTAATCGTGTAAACGCTGTATCAACAAGGCCTTGCTTCTCTTAGGCGAAGGGTCATCCCGCCAGGATCTACCAGCTCATGCGCCATACGGTAATACAGGTTGCTATTCGTGCAGCCGTAAAGCGTGACGAGCAGCAAGGCACGAGAATTCACTGCCTTAACCAATGGAAGCATATTGCGTAGGGTGGAATACAAGCGTTCAAACTCCTCTTCCTGATCCAACAGCTTATAGGCCGGAAGGAGTAATGAGTAAACCTTGCAACGCATCACGTCGGTCTCCACACGAAGGGAAGCATAGCCCTTCAGCACCTCACGAACCAAAAGTTCGTCTTCCTTTCCCAATTTGCCCGAGAGATAATAACGCCCCAACGCCTTGTGCATACCTTCCGATAAACGATCGTTATCCAAATGGGTATAAACATGCTTGCCTTTCGTATTCAACTCGATCAGCTCATACTCGCCTTGCCTTACCTCAAATAGAGGAACCCACATACAGTCAAGGATACGTACCATGACATCCTTATGACCTCCACCCGGTTGCACCACCACCTCAGCCTCCATCCCCATGAAAGAACCCGAGGTGATACGTACACGGTCACCTTTCAGCAAGCGACCGCTATCCGGTACGTACACCGGAAGCTCATTGGAATAAGATTCAGCCATCCAGCGTAAGGTCTCCATCTCATGATCTGACAGGTAAGGAAAATAAGAGTGTTCGCCCACGGATACCCGAGGAAGAAGATTATATAAGGGCATGATACGTTTCAAACGGAAAATCTCATTCTCCGAAGCATGGATAAACACATAGTTGTATAAAAGAGGCTTCCTCGTATTGACCATCTTGCCTCCCACCTTGCGAGCCTCGACATACGAGGGGGCAAAGTACTCGAACAAGGGTTCCCCACAACGTTTACGACGGGAAAGCTCGGCATCTAATCCTTTTGACGAATAGATATTATCACGTCCCCCAACAGCGGTAGGAAGCGTCAGTACGTACCAACGTACAGCCTCCTGGCTACGGCGATTGCGTATATGCACCATAGCTCTATCAGAGCTATTACTTGTCACGATATTCATTGAGGAAGATAATTCAGAGCCTTATCAAGATATTCTTGTAATACCCTGATAAATAAATACTTATGTGAAAACAAAAAAGGAATTACTGAAAATTTGCATCCCTTCAATACTCATGCTACTTGGCGAGTAGCGTTCATTTCATGCCGCAAATGTAGTAAAAAATAACATAACACAAGCAAACATTAGGCTTTTGTTTGTGTTTCAACCTTAATTCTCTTTAAATCTTCGTTCTTATTTCTGATGTATAGACATGGCAATAGAAACGAAATGGCCTCGTTATTCCCGAAATCATCACGTTATCCGAAGTAAATTCCATATAACATCATGTAGAGATGGAGCGTGCTCCGTCTCCCACCGCCTGATAGTAACTAAAATACCATTGTAAGGGGATGAAACGGGACACGCTCCGTCTCTACAACTAAGGAATATCCTTTCACTCCTCTTGTTAAGGCTACTCGCCAAGTAGCAGTCAGTTTGGCTACTCGCCAAGTAGCGTACTTTTCTTCACCCTACTTCGGCGCATAATTATACACACTCTCGAAACAAAGTTTGTTTACGGTTGAGAGTTTTTCTAAAGAGAAACTCTTCAAGTATATTTGCGTAGTCTTGATAGATTTATGCCCTAACAGTTCACTGATCATCTCAATCGGTACGTTTTGCTCCTTCAAGGTCGTGGCGAAAGAGTGACGAATCGTGTATGAGGTAACCCGAGTATGAATGCCAATGGATTCCGACAGTATTTTCAATCTGCGGTTAAAACTCCTAATACGGTATTATATTCCTTGTAGCATCCTCACCGGTCTTCATTCCCTCTAAAAAAGGAAACAGATAGGGCGAATCCTCGGTTGTATCGGCTGCCAACTCATTCAGCAGCCTTGTGCCTCCGCTGGGATCTCCACCTGTATAAGGGATCCGCTTTTCTGCCGATAATAAGACAAGATCCCTTCCTTGATATCCTCCTTTCGCAAATGCGCCAAATCTACGAAAGCCATCCCGCAAAACAAAAACATCAGGCAAAAGGCTGATTGGGTCCTCTTCTGTTGTGGATCTGTCACCGGGCTTGTCATCAGCAAGCGTAAGCTTTCCGAAGGCAACGCCTTTTTACGTTTACTCTCAACCCCCGTAAACACATGCTTAAACAAATGAGGAATATAGCAGCCTCACCCACCTCTACCGCTAAATTATAGATGTGACGAATCCGGCGCATATAAGTAGATACCGTGTTACGAGCACATCCCTTGGCCAACAGCCAAGATTGATAACGCAAAAGTGTATCCCGATTAATATACGCATAAGGAATCTCTTCCCGGCCACAAAAACATTTAAACGACCTCAACGCATCTTGATAACTCTTCGCCGTGGAATAACGCTTTTTCTCACGCAGGCAGGTGATATACGTAAGTACACCCACCACAAATCATTCTCATTCATACTTATCTCCTTAAGAATTAATACATAAAAAATCCTCTATCTCTCCGTTTACACAGGAAAGATAGAGGATCTTCATAAAATCCTTAAAGAAATATATTATTTTCCGGCTTTCTCAGCAGCAGCTTTCTTATTGATCTTCTTCTTCTGCAACTCGTAAGCGATCGGAGTAGCGACGAACAAAGTAGAGTATGTACCGATAATGATACCTAATAAGATAGCGAACGTAAAGCTTCGGATCGTGCTACCGCCCAAGATGAAGATACACAATACAACCACCAACGTAGTCAATGATGTATTAAATGTACGACACAAGGTAGAGTTCAACGCATCATTGATCACTTGATAACGATCACGCTTCGGATACAAAGCGATTGTCTCACGGATACGTCGAATACAACCACGGTATCATTGATAGAGTAACCGATAATCGTCAAGATAGCTGCGATAAACGTCTGGTCTACCTCCATTGAGAACGGAAGAACCTTCCATAACAAGGTATAGAAAGAAATGATACACAATGTAGTCGTAGCAACAGAGGCGAACGCACCCACAGAGAATGACACATCACGGAAACGAAGCAGGATATAAGCGGCCATACAGATCATGGCGAAGATTACCGCTAAGATAGCGCTATTCTTGATATCGTCTGCCATGCTAGGACCCACCTTCTGCGAACTCTGTATGAAAGTAGTCGTGAACTCATCTAATGTAGTTCCTTCCGGAAGTAAGGATTTCACGCCCTCAAACAATTTATTCTCGATCTCTTGATCTACCGTAGGATCGTTATCATTGATCTTATAGTTGGTAGACACACGTACTTGATCAGCTGTACCGATCTGGATAACACTAACAGAACCGTCTAACTGAGCGTCCAGCATATTACGAACATCGTCAGTCTTCACCTCTTGATTGAAACGGATCACGTAATTACGTCCACCCGTGAAATCGATACCATTATTCAAGCCGATCGTCATAAAAGAGATAGCACCTAAAACGATGATTGCCGCCGGAATTAAATAACCGACTTTGCGAGCACCCAAGAAATTGATCTTCGGGTTTGTCAACAAGTCTTTCGTAATAGAAGTCGTGAATGTCACGTTCTTCAATTTATCTTTCGCTAACAATGCCTCATAAACGATACGAGTCAAGAACACGGCTGTAAGGAATGAAGCGAACAAACCGATGATCATCGTCGTAGCGAAACCACGGATAGACCCGTACCGAAATAGAACAATACGATACCGGTAATGATAGATGTCAAGTTTGAGTCGAAGATAGCGGAGAACGCATTGCTGTAACCGTCGGCGATAGCCTTTCCTAAAGACTTACCGGCACGAAGTTCCTCTTTCGTACGCTCATATATCAATACGTTAGCATCGACTGCCATACCCAGCGTCAACACCATACCGGCAATACCCGGCAAGGTAAGAACGGCTTGGAAAGAAGCAAGGATACCCATCGTGAAGAAGATGTTCAATACCAAAGCACCGTCGGCGATCAATCCCGGAATCAATCCGTAGAATGCGCACATATAAACCATCAACAGCACCAATGCCAAAACGAAAGAAATCACACCGGCATTGATAGCCTCTTGTCCCAAAGACGGACCAACGACATCTTCTTGAACGATATGTACGGAAGCAGCCATCTTACCCGATTTCAATACGTTCGCTAAGTCCTTCGCCTCTTCCGGTGTAAAGTGACCGGTGATTTGTGAACGACCTCCCGTGATCTCATCGTTTACGTTCGGAGCGGAATAAACCATCTCATCCAAAACGATAGCGATCTGGCGACCGATATTCTCTTTCGTCAAACGAGCCCAAGCCTTAGAGCCTTCGGCATTCATAACCATGTTAACCATTTGCTCTGAACGACCGGCTTGTTGCATAAAGTCAGCGTTAGCATCTGTTACTACGTCACCACCTAAAGCGGGACTTCCGTCACGGTTCGTTACCTTCAAGCATATAACTCAAAGAACTGCTCTTTATCATCGATCGCCTTTACACCCCATTTTAAAGCCAAGTTACGAGGCAATACCTCTTTCACTTGTTTCATGTTCAGGTATTCGCTGATCTTCTCCATATCTTTTGCTTGAGCGATACCTACCGTCGAACCCGGAGACAACTGACCGTTGTACTGGCTAATCTGCAATAAAGCAAATAATGGATGTTGCTTAGCGAACTCTTCCATGCTTTGATTAGCTTCCGTATCTTTTTTATCTTGACCGAGCTCAGCCAACAAAGAATCGGCCTCACTTACATTCGCATCAGCGGCATCAGCGATTTTCTCAACATTATCGGTAGCAACAGAATCAGCGGAAGCCTCCTTACTTAGGATAGTAGCCAATACATTATCAGCGGCAACCAATTGTTGATAGATTTCCGGCAACTTATAAGTTTCCCAGAATTCCAAGTTAGCGCTACCTTGAAGCAACTTACGAACACGTTCCGGTTCTTTCACACCCGGCAACTCAACCAAGATACGACCCGCTGTCTCCAAACGTTGGATGTTCGGAGAAACCACACCGAAACGGTCGATACGAGTACGCAATACGTTGAATGAGTTATCAATCGCACTCTGCAACTCTTGTTTCAAAACAGAAACAACCTGAGCGTCTGAGCTCTGGGGCGTGATTTTATCTTTTAACTCGAATGTACTGAAAATAGCGGAAAGACGTGCGCCGCTATCCAACTTCTTATACTCCTCAGCGAAAAGGTCGATGAAATCTTTTTGGCTAGTCGCTTGATGCGCATAAGCTAAATCCAACGCCTTGTTGAAATTCTCGTCTTGGTTGTTGTTAGACAACGAACGGATTACATCCGCCACGTTCAACTCAAGGACAACGTTCATACCGCCCTTTAAGTCAAGACCTAAACTAATTTCCATTTCACGGCATTGCTTAAGCGTATAGCCTAACCATACCTTCTGAGTAGATAGTGAGTCTAAATAAGCACTCTCTTTCGCAGGATCTCCACCCGCATACTCAGCGGCTTTACTGTTGTAATGTTGCGTCACGAACGAGAACGACAAATAGAACAAACAGACAAGCGTAAGTAACACCGCGAAGACCTTTACAAATCCTTTGTTTTGCATCTGAATCTTAGGTTTATGTTATTACATTATTTATATTCGTTTTTTCACAGGGTGCAAATATAGACTTTTTTTCTTTGATAAAGAGCAATTAGTATAATTATTTGTCACGCTCATAGTTTATTTCAAACGCAAATGTATATCTTTGGGGCTAAAATAATAAGGAAAATATACCATGAAACAGTTATTATTCGCTCTGTTATTTATCCCCGCCCTGCTATTCGCACAAGAGGATCAACACTATCTGGCAGGGGCCGTTCCGGTTGCAGACGGTAAAGTCGTTTTTACCCGAGAGATTAATGCCCCCTCTTTAAGCAAGGCACAAATCTACCAACAACTATTAAAATGGGGACAAGAAAATTTTAACACAAAGGAAAGTAGAGTAGCTTATCAAAATGAGGCAAAAGGCGAGATCGCCATTATCGGAGAAGAATATATAGTATTCTCCAGCACAGCCTTATCCTCGATCGGGCGATGATGAAATACCGTATTATCATTGAATGTAAGGAACATGCTTGTACCCTGCAACTTGCGGGCATCCGATATGAATATAACGTGTCTTACCAGAACGAGCCGGAGAAATACCTAGCCGAGGAATGGATCACGGACGAGTATGCCTTGAATAAGAGCAAGACGAAATTGAACCGTATCAGCGGTAAGTTCCGTAAGGCCACGTTGACTTCGCGGATAAGACGTTCGATAGCGCAGCCAACGTATTAGGCGCACAGTTGCTGACAGCCGCACCGGTAGAACCAGTATCCGCTCCGCAACGGGAAACACGACCTGTGGCACCGATGGAAGGTTTCGTAGCGTTCCAAGCGGACAAAATACCTAGCACGATCCTCCAAATGTTACCGGACAACGCTTTACAGATCAAAGCCGTAAAAGGAAATACGACCGACGCAAACGTTGAATGGAAAGGCATAGGCAATATGTTCGGTAAAACGATCAGTACAATCTCCATATCCAAAGATAGTCCTGCTTATAAAGCGATTGGCAATAACGATGTATATCGATTATCCTTCTCCAAGCCCGGCACATCTGCCGATGCGCCATGGATTATTATCGAGTGCCGTAAACAAGGCGAGACCTCCGAAGGACAGCAAACGATGTTAATCGGCGAGATTACGAATGTATGGATCAAATAACGAAAAAGAGAGTTGCATTTATGAAAAAGATTCTATTATTAATATATATGATGTTCCCTGTGCTAGTCATGGCGCAGGGGCATAAAGGCGAGGTAGACGAATGCGCCCCCATGAAAAACGGGAAGGTATGCTATAGTGATGATGTAGAGATCGAGAATACCTCTAAACTAGAAATATTCAACGCTATTAACGCATGGGCTAAGAAATCTTATGGAAAAGATGTCTTCTTATCCAACGTAAACTCGAACAAGAACAAAGGGACCATCTTCGTAAGCTCTAAGGTTGAATTATTGTTGAATGATACAGACAAGACTATCATTAAATATAAAATGCGTATCACCTGCTTCGACAACCGATACACGATCGAGGCAAGCGATATCGTATATCAATATGATCCGCTAAACGATAAAAAGTACAAGACCTATAAAGCGGAAGATGTGATCGCCAATAATGGGGATAGCAATACGATAGCGCTGATCAAAGATCCTAAGCTATTCTGTAACGCTACCTTCTTCTTTGTCGAGAACTTGTTCGCCGACGTATTTGACGCTGCGCAGAACGCAGAATCCGAGTGATGAAACCCTTTTATTCAAGTTTCAAATAACACCATAACGGGTAGTGGTCTGAATAAGCGACCTTATCCACGGAACAATTCATAGAGGTCATGTTCGGGAATGCAGGATATTATCGATACGGAACCAGAAGAAATTTTGATTATAGGTAATACCCATTCCCGGCCAGACTCGGCAAAGGCATCCATCAAATCCCCTTGGATCGTACGGTGCGCATAAGAATAGGCGTATCATTAAAGTCACCGCATACCAAGACATAATCTCCTTTCGCGTTCTTAATCTCTTTTGATACCGCTTCCGCTTGCTTAGCCCGAATCCGGAAAGCAGGTCCTAGCTTTTGCTCGAACGCTCCTTTCAAATCGTCCAACCCATCCGAGCTAAAGCTCTTTATAAGGGATGAATAACGGGTCCGATCCTCCATCGTCAGTTTAAACGATTCCAAATGGTTATTAATCAAGGTCAACTTCTTTCCCTTGATGTTCACTTCATGTACGGAAGAGCCGTTATAATCCGAATCGTATTTCACCATCCGGGAATTCGACAGCGGATATTTGGAGAACACAGCGATGCCGAAACTCTGGAATTTCGTGGAGCTTTGATAAAATACAGAACGATAAGGATACATGCTCAACGCATCATAGATCTTAGAGGCAGTAAGGCTCTTCTCTGATTTAGCCGTGGCATATTCCTGCAAACAAACAATATCCGCGTCCGAGTTAGCGATATATTGGATAATCTTGTTCGGAGCTATCTTCGTATGATTCTTGTACCCAAAAGCCATCACATTATAAGTCAGCACCTTCAGTACCTCTTCCCGAGGGACATCCTTATGCGAGTGAAAACGGAAAATAGCGTTTCACGGACCCAACATAACAAGAGAGAATATCCGATCAATAAGAACTTCCATTCCCATAAGAACAGCCAATAGAATAATAAGCAAAGATTGACTACACAATAAGACTGGAAAGGCTAATCCCAGATAAGATAACGTCATACTCGTCTCAGGAGACACCCGATCCGAGTAAGCCGAGACTATCAACAACACGACAGCCACCACATTCGCTACGACAAATAAGAATTGAAGAAAAATCCGTAGAGTTTTCATAAGTATCTGTTATTTCTTACTGGCGTCGAAAAGTCGCTTTTTCTCTTCAGCGGAAAGGCTCTCATAACCGGAACGTTTCAATTTATCCAGTATAGTATCTAGATCCACCGACTCCTGATGTTTGCGTGCGTTATACTCATAATCCGTTTCGTTACGTTTATAAGTCACACGCATCTTCGGTTTCCGTTTGCCCAAATTCACGAACCAGTCGATCAACGATTCATTGGAGCGGTCAAGTCCTTTCCATTACGAATACGGGAAGCGAACCACATACCAAACAAAGCCCCGCCGATATGGGCGATATGTCCTCCCGCATTATCAGAAGTCATCGCCAACAAATCGATCACCAGCGTAAAGATAGCCAAATAAATTAATTTGATCCTTCCGATCAAGAATAAATTAATCTCCAAATCCTTCCGGTAAAACGACACGGCGAAAACGATCGCCATAACAGATGCCGAAGCCCCCATCAAATAGCTAAAAGAAGCCACGTTCTGGAAATAAGGGAAAATATTATAAGCAAGGACAAACAATATCGCACCCGCAAGACCTCCCAATATATACAAGCCTCCCAACTGCCGCTCATTGAAGAAATTCAAGAACAATCCCCCGAACCAATACAACCAAAGCATATTGAACAAGATATGCAAGAAGTCAAAATGAGTGAACATATAAGTAAACAACGTCCACGGACGGAAGAGCAAAAGTTCCGGAGAAGCCGGTAACTGCAAATACTGCAAAAAAGGTACCCCTTGCACATTAAAGAGCATAAACAATACGCTGGCCAAACGTATCAAGATAAACAAGCCTACATTTATATATATCAGTTTCGACAGGATATTACCCGACTGAAACATACGCTTCAAATTAGTAAAAATACCGTCCATTGTCTGCATCTTTCTTTTTCCAATAACGAATTAGGAAATAACCGAATAACATACACCCCAAATGAGCGAATGCGCTACCGTATCGCCACCAAAACTAGCCACACCCATAAATAGTTCGGCAAGACCATAAAATATTACGAAATATTTGGCTTTAATCGGGATCGGTATGAACATCAAGTACAAAGGAACATTCGGGAAGATCATCGCGAATGCCAACAAGATTCCGAATACGGCACCCGAAGCGCCAATGGTCACGAAATAATTCAAGAACTCGCTTTTGCTGATAATCTGGGCTCCATTCAAGTTTATCATGTCTTGGCTAGCGAAGATCACATCCCGCAAATTAAAGAACCATACCACCTCTTGTACCAAACCGGCGCCTATACCCGTCACGAAGTAAAAAATCAAGAAACGTTTGGGGCATACGTTCTCCAATACCCGCCGAACATATAAACGGCGAACATATTAAAAAACACATGCGCGAACGAATGGGTATCGTGCATGAACATATAAGAAACGATCTGATAAGCCTTGAAGTCGGTAGCACCCGGGAAGTGAAGCCTAATAAATCCACCAAATCGATGCCGACTTTCGGCAGTGCAAGGCTGGCTACCCAAAATAGCAAGTTTATAATGATAAGATTTTTCGTTACCGGCGGGATACTATTCAAGAACCCCGAATTTGTCTGATTCATCATATACTACGTTAATTTAGCGGCAAAGGTAAATATATTTTAGCCGTTTTTGCCCATAATAATACTAAAACATATGTAAATCGGTAAAAAAGTAGGTTTTTCTTTTGTGATATTTCAAAATAAAACTACATTTGGAGCGTCTATCGGTTATCATAGTTTTGTTTAATATATTAACAGTCAAACCATCATGAACAAATCAGAATTTATTAGTGCAGTCGCTGAAAAATCAGGTCTCAGCAAAGTGGATGCTAAAAAGGCAGTAGAAGCTTTTGTTGACACAGTTTCTAACGAATTAAAAGAAGGCGGTAAAGTCGCTCTACTTGGCTTCGGTTCATTCTCTGTGTCAGAGAAGGCCGCTCGTAAAGGTGTTAACCCGAAAACTAAAGAAACCATTGAAATCGCAGCTCGCAAGGCCGTGAAGTTCAAGCTGGTGCTGAATTGAACGAGCTAATCAAATAAGAAACACCATTATTCTCTATAGAAGAAGGATACGATGCAAATTGTATCCTTTTTTTTGTGTACCTTCGCGTGCAAATAAAATCCGAATTATAGTTAGACGAATATGGTTATCGAACAACAGATTACCGGAGCTATCATAGCCGGCATCAAAGAGCTGTACGGAGCGGATGTCACCGCTAGCCAAGTGCAGTTACAAAAAACGAAAAAAGAATTCAAGGGGCACTTGACCCTAGTCGTATTCCCATTCCTTCGCATGTCGAAGAAATCTCCGGAGCAGACCGCTCAGGAAATCGGTGAGTACTTGTTGAGAAACGAGCCAGCGGTAGCTGAATTCAATGTAATCAAAGGATTCCTTACCTGACGGTCGCTTGCTCTTGCTGGATCGATTACTAAACTCGATCAATAAGCAGCCCGCTTACGGTATCATTCCGGTTACCGAGCAGTCGCCTTTGGTTATGATCGAATATTCTTCTCCCAATACAAATAAACCGCTTCACTTGGGCCATGTCCGCAATAACTTATTAGGATACAGCTTATCGAAGATCATGAAAGCGAACGGTAACCAGATCGTAAAGACGAATATCGTAAACGATCGTGGTATCCATATCTGTAAATCCATGTTGGCTTGGCAGAAATGGGGAAATGGAGCTACCCCAGAGTCTACCGGAAAAAAGGGCGACCATCTGATCGGTGACTTTTACGTATTATTTAGCAACAAATTAAAAGAGGAGACCCATGCGTTAGAAGCGAAAGGCCTTACCAAGGAAGAAGCCGAGGCTCAATCCACCTTGATGGCGGAAGCCCGTGAGATGCTTCGTAAATGGGAAGCCGGAGACAAAGAGGTGCGTGCGCTTTGGGAAATGATGAATAATTGGGTATACGCCGGGTTCAACGAGACTTATAAGATGATGGGCGTAGATTTCGATAAGATTTATTACGAGTCTCAAACGTATCTGGAAGGAAAAGGCAAGGTGATGGAAGGCCTAGAGAAAGGGATTTTCTATCGCCGTGAAGACGGCTCCGTATGGGCTGATTTGACGAAAGACGGGCTGGATGAAAAATTATGCTTCGTGCGGATGGAACTTCCGTCTATATGACGCAGGATATCGGTACCGCCAAGCTGCGCTTCGATGATTACCCGATCAATAAGATGATCTATGTGTAGGGAACGAGCAGAATTATCACTTCCAAGTATTATCGATCTTATTGGATAAGTTAGGCTTCGAGTTCGGCAAAGGATTGGTCCACTTCTCCTACGGAATGGTAGAGCTACCGGAAGGTAAGATGAAGAGCCGTGAGGGAACGGTCGTAGATGCCGATGATTTGATGGCCGAGATGATCAGTACCGCACGTGAGATTTCCCAAGAATTAGGGAAATTGGACGAGATGACTCCGGAAGAGGCTGAGAATATCGCCCGAATCGTAGGTCTTGGCTCCTTGAAATATTTCATATTAAAGGTAGACCCTCGCAAGAATATGACGTTCAACCGAAAGAGTCTATCGACTTCAATGGGAATACGGGACCATTCATCCAATATACCTACGCCCGTATCCGTTCCGTATTGCGCAAAGCGGCGGAACAGGGCATCGTATTACCGGAGCAGTTACCGCTTACTTTCGCCATTTCCGAGAAAGAAGAGAACCTGATCCAAATGATCGCCGATTATGCGGAGATCGTGAAAGAGGCAGGTAAGCTATACAGCCCGGCCTGTGTCGCCAACTATATTTATGATCTGGTAAAGGAATACAATCAATTCTATCACGATTTCTCCATCCTTCGCGAAGAGAATCCGGAATTGAAGAACTTCCGTTTAGTCTTATCCGCCAATGTAGCTAAGATCGTGAAATCCGGTATGGATTTATTAGGCATCGAGGTTCCGGAAAGAATGTAACGATAGAAGATGAACATAAACGAGAAAACAAGAAAGGCTCTCCTTCGATTTCAACAAAATGAAATCACGGAGAGCCTTCTCTATACGCAACTCGCCGCTATCGAGAAAGATCCAAGCAACAAGGAAGTATTACTACAGATAGCGAATGACGAGAAAGGACATTATACGATCCTGAAAAAGTATACGGGGCAAGAGATCTCCCGAATAAATTACGCGTCACCAAATACTACTGGTTGGCACGTATCTTGGGGATTACTTTCGCCATTAAGCTAATGGAAGGTAGCGAGGAAAGCGCCAAGAATGATTACGCCTCTTATGATGAGTATCCGGATTTGCAACAAATCGCACGTGACGAGGATGAGCATGAGCAGAGGTTGATCGCCTTGATCAATGAGGAACGGTTGGAATATATGGGTTCTGTCGTACTGGGGCTAAATGACGCTTTGGTAGAATTTACAGGTGCTTTAGCAGGCTTTACCCTTGCCTTGAGCGACTCTAAATTAATAGCGTTGACCGGAAGCATCACTGGAATAGCCGCCGCATTATCCATGGCTTCCTCCGAATATCTATCTACCAAGTCCGAGAATGGAAATGAAACGGGAAACATCCTGTTAAGGCATCGATCGATGTACAGCTACGTACGTCTGAGCATCGATCGATGTACAGCTACGTACGTCTGAGCATCGATCGATGTACACTACGTTACGTCTGAGCATCGATCGATGTACAAGCTACGTACGTCTGAGCATCATCGATGTCAGCTACGTAGTCTGAGCATCGGATCGTACCAACTACGACCGCTCTCTAAGAGCTGTT
>ENA-OQAS01000972-OQAS01000972.1-human-gut-metagenome-genome-assembly--contig:-NODE-972-length-14124-cov-2.263414_pt1 | contig 14124 bp, 24 predicted proteins | sample MGYA00242733_ERZ504523 | MGnify/ENA primary metagenome ERZ504523 (study PRJEB26092, sample SAMD00036239) | human gut metagenome | host: Homo sapiens | study: EMG produced TPA metagenomics assembly of... | reverse complement strand
CAAACTCCTCCTGGAGATCATTGATGCCGCAGACCGCCTCGTCCAGCGTTTCCTGCACCACTTCGGTGTCGGTTTCGCCACTCTCCAGCAGGGCGATGACCTTCTGAAGCTCGTCCTTTACCTTGTCTACCAAAAAAGCAGGATAGTAATTGTCCTGATACATCTCGTCCAGCAGCTTGTAATTGGGGTCAAATGCTTTCATCGTGATTTCTCCTTTCTCATTCAAACATCAAACCGTATGATTCAGTCAGGCTTCCATCGTCCTCGTGAAATATACACTGGTACACAGGCTCACGCTGGGTTGCTTTGCGGAACCGCTCCAGAACCGGAGCCAGCGGCTCACCAGTAGGGATACCGAGGGCATCAGACACCCGTTGCAAACTGTCCATATCCATATCTTCCAAGTTACAGTTGCGCTGCCTCTGCCCATACTCCTCCAGTGTTTTGGAATCTACATACTGCTTTGTGTCACAGCAGTCGTGCCAGCAGATACAGCTCACAAGCAGGGAAAAAGGTCATCCATGCTCTCGGCCAGACGGCCTGCCTCCCTTCGCTGCTGTAATAGCCGATGGAGCCATCTTCCAACAGGTGGTATTCTCCGCCGGAGCCATCTCTGGCAAAGGCCATACCGGCAGGGAAAAGGTGCATCGGCCTTCTGCGTCATCCCGTGGGGACAACTCATCCAGCAGGAAGAAGTCAAACAGCGAATCAAATTCATCCGCCAAATCAGGCTTTTCATGCAGTATTTTCAAATAATCCATAGCTGTTTTCCTCCGTTTACGTTCTTGGGTCATTTTGCGCAGCTGTTCCAGCCACGGTGTTTCTTCCATTATCTCATCATTTTGGTAAAAATGGTCTTTATCGCGGGCCAGATGATCGGCAAGTAGAGCCGCGTCCACAGGAGTGCAAACTGTAAAACTGTCCCGATCCGCGCCCTTGATCTCCCGGTTGAGGTAGTACACCCGCCTGGCATCGCGGGAATACCAGTGACTGAGCAATTCCCATGCGGTCAGATCCGCTTTTGAGAGTTGCTTCCCGTAGGCATAGATCCGTTTCTCATCCCTGGCAAAATAGGTATCACCCAACGAGCGGAAAGAGGAGACCTCCGCGCCCTTGATGATCTTCACCTTGCCGTCCCCGTTGTGGAAGTAGACCTGCCGGCTGTCCTTTGCATATCCCTGGGGCGCGCCTGAATCGTTCTGGCCCTTGTCCAACACCTGGAAGCTGCCAGCTCTGCATCTGGGATTCTCCCGCTGGTGGTGTAGACGGCTGTTTTGTCCATCGCATAGGCATAGTTTAACACCCGAAACGATGCCGGATCTGCTCCACGAAGGCGAATCCCGCCAAGAAAGCAGGCCGTAGAGGATTTGCCCCAGTAATGCCAGCAGCAAAAGTCTTTGGGCGCAACACCTTTGAGCAGACCGTTTTCATATAAGCCGGAGAAATAGACCGCTCCATCTTGAAAGAAAAACTCATTGTCCACCGGCTCTGTGTTGGTGATTGGTTGCAGCGTTTCTTCGTGCTCGGCTGTGATGCTCAACTCGATCTCATCGTCGCTGTAAACTAAGTAGAGCCCATGAGGGGCTTTTCTATCGAAATGCAGTTCAATGTCACAATATTTGAGTATCAAAGGCTTTCCGCCGCTTCTCATGGTGGAAACGGCATCGGGCTTGCCAAATACCTCCATGATCTCATCCTGTGACATTCCGAATTTCAGCGGTGAAATGTCCCACGGATTCTGCAATATTTGATTGCGCCAAATCGTAAAGTCCTGTTTCATAGTTTTCCGTCCAGTGCCTCCACTGTTTTCATGGCAGCGGAATCAAATTTGTACTGCCGCAGTTCCCGTTCGATCAGGGCAAACACATCCGGAAAGCACTCGATCTCATCCTGGTACTCATATTTCGCATACAGTTTCCCGTACTCGGAGATCCAGACCTCCGCCGGGTAGTAGTAGCCGATATGACCGATGGGCTGGCACTTCTGACCGGCAGCCTGTTCGATCTCCGCCAGCTCACAGCCGGACATATCCCGGAAATAGGCTCCTCCAAATGGTTTTTGATCCCGTTGACCAGGTAGGGAAACAAAGCAAATTGAAAGTCCGCTGCCCAGTTCATCTTTTTCTGTTCCAAGTACCACTCGCAGCACAGCCGAAATACTTGCGGTAAAACCGCTGAGTGGTCTTCATCATCGGGACGCCATGATTGGCGTAATACTGCTCCGCAATGGAAATATCCACACTGCGGCCTTCGTACCATCCGGCGTACTCCATCAGCTGCTTGACCTTGCTTTTGAGATCGCCGGAGATGGGGATGCGTTCTTTGATCACTCGAATCCTCTCCTGTCGGCTGCGAATTAAAGTTCATTTGGATATCCGATCTTATCAAGGCCCGTCTTGATTTCTTCCCATTCGCTGCGTTTCGGGTTCAGCGCAGCGACCAGTTCTTTTGTCACCGGAACCCCATCAGCAAGCTGGCGCACAGCCTCCAAAGGCAGGTCTGCTGGGTAAAACCACTTCCCGTAATCCACATAGCTCTGTGGATTACCATCAATCGTGGAGAGCAGATCTTTGGATGCGTCCTCGCCGTCCATGGGATTGCAGTGCCAGGTGGTGCCATCTTCCGTCCAGACGCAGAAGGTGCTTTTCATCTTTTTGACTTCACGGCTGCCCATGACTTTTGCAACGCAGGGGGCATCCCATCCGTCAGGTATTCGATACGGGGAAGTTTTTCCTCCCAGTCGTAGAGTTCGGAATCCACACCGTTGATTACACAGCCTTCCGGCGCAAACATGACGATCATGCTCTGGTCACTGCCATCAGTGGCAAAGAATGCCTCTTTGCCTTTTCGCCATGCGGGGTTGTATGTATAGTGGCGGATGAAGCTCCATTCCTCCTCCACCATGATGATGTCCAGAGTTGCCAGCCCTTTGCAGAAGTTTTTCAGGCGCTCCGCATTGGGAAGGCCAGATAAATCTTTTGTGGAAATCATGTGGTTATCCTCCTGTCTTTCGTCACCACAGTCGGTCAATCTGGGTATATATCTTATTAGGCTCTCTGTCCGTAAAACTGGTCAATGAGTCAGTGGGTTCTGTAAGCGGCATTACATTCAAAATATCCAGTACATAATACCAGATTCCTGTATCCCAGTCCCGGAACCGCCCATTGCAGACAGCTCTCCCATACTCACCGGGAGCCAAATCCAATGCCAGCTCATTGAGAGGCTGTTTCTGCCCGGTCTTATCGTAGGTATATCGCTCCGGCATCGCACCGATGTGCCAATCATTGCGGTAACGCACATGGATTCCGGACTCCTGCTGAATCAGTTCAAAAGGGTGAAGTCGCATTGTGCCATTCGGCTTCCACTCCATCAGCCTGCGACAGTCCCTATCGATCTGAAATCCATCGGGCCTCTGTATGATAGATGCAAAGTGAGTAGGCAGACCAAAAGGATAATAGGAGAAGAAGTCTTTAGGCAGCCGCATGGCTCTGGGATACTGGTTCCGCTGTGCGGCCGCATTTCCGCCTCGGCAGTCTTTATACCATTGCAGGCGGATCTGCTGGATCAGAAGTGTGGGCAGATATTTTTCTCTTTTTTGTTCCTCAGCTTTCATGGGTAATACAGAAAATCTCCTGGTTTAAGTCAAAGTAGATTACCATCAGCTCGTCGGTGATCTCCGGGTTGAAGGACAAATCCATGATGAACACTTGTTGATCCATCTCGTCATCCACCAGACTACCAAACCGCTTGAGCTTCAAAAAGTCCACCATCTCGGCAAAGGACAGCTTGGCCGGGTCGGTTCCCGGAAACAGTTCCGCCGCAATATCCGGGCCTACATCGTCCCGGTGGAACTCCATGAAAAATGTCACAACGCTATGGTAGCGGCTGTCCTCGTCCGCCAGCGCCGCTTTGATGGCGGCTTTGGCCTTCTCCGCCAATTTCTCCGCCTCATCCAGCATTTTTCCCACCGCATCCATGGCAGCAGGATCGCCGGTCAGTTCTTCCTCTACATCGAAGAGAAAGGGTAGTCCCGATTCCTCGGGAAAGTTGAAGATTTCCTCGCCGGGTATATATGTAAAATCAATGCGTTTACAGTTCAGTTTCATAATGTTATCCTCCTTACCCCTCAATGTTGGCAGTTTTGAGGCCCTTTTTCAAAGAGCCGTAGACCGTCACCGCATGGTCGGTGAAGATCTCGTCGCAGTCAAACCAGGCGGTGAAGCTGCCGCCGGAGGTGACGGACAGGCTGGTCATGCTGATTCGCCGGGCAAGTTCTTCCTCCGTAATGGGGTCTGTTTCCGGATCACGGGGATTTTCCTCATCCTGAGAGAGCCAGTTGTTGGCCAGCTCGGTCAGGTTCTTGGCTGCAAGGTCCCGCATGGCCTTATCCCAAGTTTCACAGTCGGCCAGCAGCTTCTTGGCGGCGCTGCGGGCGCGGGTCCAGGATGGCTTGCTCTCAGCATTGACCTCCAGAGAAAGGCTCACATCCTTTCCGCACCACTGGATTTCGCCCTCGAAGGCATCATAGTCCTTGTCCAGTGTCAGTTCTCCCAGCACCTGGTCCTGGATCACCACCGGCTTGTGGTACTCGTCCAGAACGGCCTGGAGTTCCGGGCAGTCCTCGTGGGCCTTGACCACCTGGGAGATACACCAGGGCTGCACCACCAGATCCTTTGCCCATTCTTCCTTCATCCGGCGGATCTTCAGGCGGCAGATCTGCTCCTTGCCAAAGCGTCCCCAGCCCTTTTCGCCGTTACGCTCCTCCTCGGTGACCGGCCAATCCAGCCGCTCCTCTTTGGTGCTGACCTTGCCGGTGTCACAAAACACTATGCCCAGCGTCACAACGGTCATTTCCCAAAAGTTGCCTTTCCAGTTAAATCCGCCCCCAATGCAGCGATTGATCAGAGCGACCACTTCCTGCTCCTCGGCTCGTACATCTCATAGAATTCTTCAAACATTGCGTATCCTCCTTTACAGCAGTTTCAGCACTGCGGCGGCAGGCCCGGCAAACTCCTCCGAAACCTGCTCCAATATATCCCGGTAGGCCAGCACCGCCTGCAGGAATAGTAATAGAAGCTGTAAATAGGTCATCCGGGAAAACCTCGTCCTCCTCGTAGCGCATCTCATCTTCTTCCTCGTCGTATTCCTCCGACCACAGGTATTCTTCCTTCAGCAGATCGGAGAACAGCGGCAGCGCCTCGGCGTGCTCCATCTCGTCCCCGTCGTGGAAGCACTGGAGGATGCAGGAGAAGAAGTCCAGCAGCTCCCCGGCCAGGAAATGGGCTGCGGGGTTCTGCCCGCTGTCTGCGAGGGCCTTCTCCAGAATTCGGCTCAGGAACACCATACCAAAGGGGGTGGCGTGCCAAAGGGTACTCTGGTGCTCCATGTTGGTGGTGAGCTCGTAGAGGGACTCTTTGACGGACGCCAAATCACGCATCTGCTCCAGCACTGTCAGGTGTGCGGGAAAATCCGTCCCCCGGCCATAGGCGGTGGTGAGCCGGTGCCACGGGACATCCGTGACCTTGAGATGGGTGATATAGGTTCTGTTTTCTTCTGTCATGTTGTTGCCACCTTATCCCGTTATCTGGCTGCGGTACTCCTTCTCCAGAGCGGTGTACCACCGTTGCAGCATGGTTTCCAGACTGGTTTTTCCTTTGCGATCTGTAAAAACAAGGAACTTTTGCAGCAGTCTGGGGAACAGATATTTGCCCGCTTCTGTCAGGTCCTGATTGAGATAGACCATCCGCAGGATACGGCCCTGCCGGTCCAGAGGGTTCTTTTTCAGCAGTTCCTTTTCAAAGCAGAAGCGCAGGAATACCACATTCTCGTCATAGAAGTCCTCCACCACAGCCGCGCCAATGCTGGTGTAGGTGATGTCGTACACCAAACGGCTCCAGTCAAATTTCTCAGCATAGAGCAGTTTCAGCGCCTTCGCCCAGTGTTCCTCCGGGATTACCAGCATCCTGTGCTGGGCGGTACTGGAGTAGCCACGGTAGACGGGTTCCGGCTGCCCCAGCAGCTCACTCACGCTGTCGGCGTAGACGAAGCACAGCTCCTCATCGAACAGGCCGCCGATGAAGTTGCCGTTGCAGTACAGCATATAATTCTTGGACTTCGCCGGAGAATAAGAGAGGCTGTATTCCTGCGAGTCCAGGCTTTTATGTACCTTGTTCAGAAAGTCTATTGATGTCATGGCTTTACTCCTCAAACTCACCCTCGATCATCCCGTTCAGATACCGGCCGGGATCTGCGATGAAGTCATCCCATTTGGCCAGAGGGTGGAATTCCTCATGCTCGATGTCCAGATACCACAGCTTTTTGTCCCTGGGGCTCCACAGCAGCAGATAGTCGCTGTAGTTGTCCATCTGCACCATCAGGGAGAGCAGCTTCTTCCGTTTCCAGGTCATCTCCTGCACATCCATGAAGGAGTAGAGCTCCGCCCACTTCACCCATTCCTGATCCGGGAACTCCAGCCGCAGGGGGCCGGTCTTCAAGTATTCCACCAGCTTGGCGGGCAGCTTGTAGGGCATGAGCTGCCGGATCTTTTCCTGCTCGTTGTGCCATTCCTCCGGCTCCAGGGCTTTCAGGTAGTCGGCCAGCTCTTGATTTTTGTTCTGCACCGCACGGTGTAAGGCCGGTCGCCGTATTTGTCAGCAATGGTGATGTCGGCTCCTTGCTCAATGAGCCAGCGCACCATAGGGAAATTGTTGGAGCGGGCGGCCTCGGTGACAGGGGTGGAGGCGTAAGGGAACACCATGTCCGGCTTGTGATAATTGATGTCTGCCCCTTTTTCCAGAAGCAGCCGGGCAAGTTTGGTATTGCCCTCGGACACAGCGGCCCGGAATGCCTCGCCGCCAAACTTCTCCACTGTAATCCCGGCTTGCTCCAGCACCTGGATATTCTCCGGGCGCTTGCCCCAGCGCACCTCCTGGAAGGCCCGCTCTTTCTGCTTCGAGCTGAGCTTTGCGGCCTGTCCAGCAAAGAGCGCCACCACCTCCGGCCCACAACAGCGGCGGCGGTGAGCAGCAGGGGCTGTTCCTCTGCCAGACTGGAATCAGCTCCATGCTCCAGCAGGAAGTGGATCATAGGCACATCGTTCCGAAAAACCGCAATCTCCAATGGCATCAGCTTGATGTATTCGCTGAGCTGGATGGGAACATCTAAATCCAGACCGCCTTGAAGCAGCGCCTCCAGCTTGGGCGTGTCATGGTCACAGATGGCGGCAGCCGTTTCCGGGAGGGTCTCCCAGCGGCCAATATATGCAATTTGGTACATAAGGCACCTACTTTCGTTGTTGTTTCACTTGATAGGGAACGGTCCGGCCCAGCACCCGGCCTTTGCCAACGGCATTGGCTCCCTCATAGATTAAAAATTCCGCATTGTTTTCCAGCGGAGCATAGTCAATGGTATCTGGATAGAGGGGCTGGGCATTTCCCAAGGCCGGTGTATCAAATGTACACTCGGTTCCGTCCAGAAAGCATACACCCAGATATTCCGTAGTTCCAATAACCACAAAATGGGGACAATACTTTCCACTGACCAGGCTGGGTGGTATTTTTCGTTTGCCGCTCCAGAAGATGACCTCCACATGAAGCGCCGCCCGGTTTTCATCTGTTCCAATCATGCCGCATTCTCCTTTTATCCCACAATGGTGGTTTCCTGGATAGCCAGATTATCGTAATCCATGGCGATCAGCTTTTCAGCGGCCTGTGGGGTACACATGAACCAGGTGCTCACGCCCCAGGCATCCATCCTTGTGACGGTGAAGAAGTCGGTTTCGGCGGGAGAGGGATTTCTGGCGTCAAGATAGCGGTCAGAATAGAGGTAGACCAGATCCACCTCCCGGTCCGGTAGCCACTTGGCCCGGCGCGCACGGGGCTTTCCGTTTTTCAGAGTCTTTTCTCTGGGGTTCTCAAACCACGCCAGTTCCTTGAGCTTCAGACCGGTAAGGTATCCATGAGCCGCTGGGCGATCTCCCGGTGGGTAAATACTCCGCAGTCCCAGGAGCCTATCAGCCATGTCTGTATAAAGTCGCCCACCTTGCTGCCAGGAGCAGGCGGCCCGTAGACGCTCTCATCCGCCCACATGACCTCTATCTTTCACATTGATCTGGCCGAGGACAGGACTGCTTGTTGCCATAGCGGTACATGATATTTACATAGCCATAATCTTCGCCGGTTCGGTCATGGCCGACGACTTCTATTTTATAAGCAGTGATTGACATTGCAGTTCCACCTCCTGAGCCAGCACAAAACTTATGCCAATTCCGCGTCCAAAATCTGGACTGGTTTTCCTTTCTCGTTCACATAGTAAAGGGCAATATAGTCGATGCCGTCCCGCTTGACTTGCTCCCAGGGCATCCGCTCGCCGTTGATCAGTTCCACAGTATCCGACTCATCCGGTTCGAAGTCTTCTTTTTCGTCCTCATAGTCGATGTTGTACCCCAGCTCCAGCACCAACTTGGAGGCAGATCTCATATTGCTTGAGGGGACGGTGTTCCAATTCAGATGGATCGTGTTCATCGCAGACAGATGGTCGTAGCCATGCCGTCCACCGTCAAAGATAACGAACTCCTCACCGCTCTCTGGGTCACGGGCTGCCACCAGTCCGGGGGCCTCATCGCTATCTACAATATAGGATTGGGGCTCTCCCTTCACAGTGAGCAGATCTCCGTAATACCAAACTTCCAGCAGTTCATTGCCGGCGGTGGAACAGAGTGTCACGGTAGGCAAACGCTTTTCCGCCCACTCTTTCACATGGCCGGTGAGCCAGGTGGGATATTTCTCAGTCATCATAGTCTTTCTCCTTCTATTTCAATTTCAGCACAAATCCCCAGATACTCACCACAATCAGGAGGACACCCAACAGAAAGAAAACCACACGCCGGTATCCTCTGCTGTGTCGATGGGCATCTCGCGTACCAGTGGGGTCGCAGAGCCAGTTCCAGTTGCGGATCGCTCCAATTAAAATCACGGCTCCGATGAGCACCGATGCAATGTGCCAATGCTCTTGCAAAAATGCTGTGGTCTGTTCGCTGTTCATTCTACTTCCTCCTCACGCAAATACCTGCTGGTATTTCTCTTTTCATACCGTGCGACTTTTTTAGGTCTGCTGGTGCTGCATGGACACGATATGGCAGTCCGGGCAGAATTCCACATAGAGCGTGCCCTCCGCACAGTCAAACACCGTATCCCACTGAATCTGGGCCAGATATTTCATAGGTTTCCCGCAGTGGGGGCAGGTCGTATATTCCGCGTCCTGTACCCAGTTGGCAAAGCCACCCACCGTGTTCACATCCTGGCAGGCCGCACCGTAAAACAGGGGCACGGGCGCTTCGCCCAGCACAAAGGGATTTTCCGTGAGGGCCTTGTAGTCCTCGGGACTGACATAGCAATCCGTTTTCTCCGCCCCGTCAAAGAGCTCGGAGGGAAAGACTTCCACGCCGCCATCCAGGGTAAAACTGTTAAAGGCTGGACCTTTCAAGAATCCCACACAGTTGGGGCAGCAGGTGGCAGTCAGAATACCATCCAACCCCAGAAATTTCAGCCGCTCATCCCGGCCATCCAGCACCAGCATGTCCACCATGCGTCCGCCACAGTGGGGGCATGTGTCCTCCCGTGCCCGGCCAATGCGGACGGGAGATTTCTCGCTGGTGGTTCCTTTGACCATAGGATAGCAGGTATCGAAGTTGAGCTGGATTTTCTGGCCCTCCTTGTCGAAGGTCCAGCCTCCGATCTGCGCATAGCTGGATGGGTCTACATAGAGGCCCTTGCGCCAGGGCCGGGGATTTCGCTCCAGCTCCAGCAGAGTCTCCATTGCCTTGTCATCTCCTTGCATAGCAAGGCAACTCATCAGGTTGGAGGCCGCGCTGGAATATTCTGCGGACAACAGCGCATGGATCAGACCATCCGCACATCGGCGGGAGCATGATAATAGATCTCACAGGGCCAGAACACCTCTGCGGCCAGTGCACTCGCTGAATCTCCGGGGTGATGGCATCATGGTAGCCAAGCAGCTGCCAAAAGTCGGCGAACTCTGGGTCCTCCATATCAGCCAGCCTCTGGATGTTCTGTATCAAGTTTCTTTGTTTTTCGACAATTTGTTCCGGCATCCAGGCCAGAGCAGCTTGCCGTTCTTGCTCGCACTTACATTTCCAACACAATCCCTCATAACCCAATGGGGTTCCACAGCTGGGGCAGGTATATTTCAGACTCATGTTCTCATACTCCTTTCAGGCAATAAAAAAGCCCCACGCCGCACTGTCATAAAGACAGGCTGACGCAGGACATGAAGAAGCCGCGTTGAAGGAGCCGCATCCACCAGCAGATGTAGTTTCTTCAACAACCAAAATATTTTTTTCGTATCTTAAAGCAGCAAATTGCTGTCCAATATATTTGTTCATAGCGGCACCATTTGTTCTGAGCGTAGTTTTATATCTTATTATATCACAGCACCCCTTCAATGAAAATATTTTGTTGGAAATGCTAATGAAAAATTTTTGTGAATTTGTTAAGGCGCAGGGGCTGTTATCTCCATAGTGTCTGGATGGATCAGAGTGATTACTTTTCCCTGATGTAAGGCATAGTTGACTGTCTGTGCTGTACCTGAGCGCAGCTTTTTCTGATTATCAAACACACCGATGAGGTACTCTGCATGATCGACCATATAATAATTTCTTTTTTTATAACTGGAAACATCCGCAGAATGTGAAATAACAATAGAATCGTTTGCGTTTTGGATCAGCTTTTTCAATCTATGTTTACTCTGATCCGGCCATTTAGAGTCATAGCCGATGAAGGGAACTACAACGATAATTTTAATATCTTCGTATCCCGTTTGTGCCCTCAATGTCAGCAGCTGTTCTCCATCCCACATATCCACACCAAGAGCACCGCCGACAAAAAAAAAGTACGGACAAATTTCTCGTCATGAAGTATCCGAAACTGCTCCAGGAGACATTCTTTTAATTTTTGGCATAGGGGATCTTCCTCATTATATCCAAAGCAAAATCTTGTTGGTCGGTGGCCGGTAATGGCGCAGGCATACTGATTCATATAAATCACCCTTGATAACTGCCTTGATTACGCATATAAAGCAAAAATAACGCAAATAATAATGCGTATAAAGGTTGTATTATAAAATTATAACACAATACATACGAAGTATCAAGAATTGCTTTCTGCTATGCTAAAAGAGCAGAGAGGTGAGCGTATGGACGAAGAATTTATCCGCAATCGAATCACAGAATTACGATTGAAAAAAGGCGTTTCAGAATATCAGATGAGCATGGAGTTAGGGCAGAACAGAAGCTATATTCAGGCAATTTCTTCCGGGCGTTCTATGCCGTCTATGAAGCAGTTTCTCAACATCTGTGAGTATTTTGAAATCACGCCGCTTCAATTTTTTGATGCACAGGAGAATAACCCTCAGCTTATCAAGAAGGCTTTGGACGGAATGAGAAAGATGTCAGATGACGATCTGATTATGCTGATTGGTTTTATAAGTCGCTTAAACACAGAAAACTAACGATAGGAGGCAGTAAGCGTCCCGTCGTTAGTTTTTCATTTTATGCGCAGCATATTGTGGCAAGCAATGCTTGTGGCTATCCATTTCGCCACAAACTGCTTGTTGAGGGCAGTGCCCCAAGCCCCTTTGAACACAGAATTTCATTCTGTGGCTGCGCGTTCTACGAACGCTTTTGACCAGGACCAGCTTATCGCTGGCCGTGGTCTTTTTCTTTTTCAACATCCTGTTCTACCTCCATTTTCAGCACTCGATCCACATTGGCCTTTGCGTTAAAAGCTCCCGCATTTCCTCACGGGAACGCCGGTACTCGGCATAGGTCTTTTTCTTTTCTTCCAGCAATTTCGCGTACTCCGTCTGTAACTCTTTGACCTTGGGCAGCTTCTTGACGCCCATCTCATCAAAGGCATTCTTAGCAGCCTGGTGGAGCAGAATTTCTTCCTCATGTTCCTCCCGGAATTTCTTAGAGTAGCCCGCCTTGCGGTATGCCACATAGACCTCACGGGTCTTGGCATAATTTACGATGTGAGTACGCAGAACAGCAATCTCTGCCATGCGCTTTTCAGCCGCTTTGATCTGCGCCGAAAGTTCATTGTGATGTGCCGTGGCAGCCGTAGCCTTTTCTTCCAAAACCGCATACTCCAGCAGGTTATGCTCTGACAGGTAATTCATGGTCTGCGCCATTTGCTTCAGATTAAAAACTTTAGCCCAACGCGCATAGCCAGCACCTTTTCCTGCCTGCAATTTTGCCTGAATGTCCACCAGCAGATTGACCTTCGGCGGTTCTGCCTGTGTGACTGTTTTCTTTCGCGGGGTATGTGCTTTCTTCCCGGAGAGAACTGCCCGCAAATCTTCCAATCCATATCCTTCGCCCAGACTGTCCATGCGGGCGGCTTTCTCCCAACCAGAGAGCTTCAGTCGATACGATTTTCCGCGCTTTGAGACTTCACAACCATACTCTTGCAACAGCTTCAGCAGTTCTTCAAAGTCAGCAGGACTTTGTGATAATGCGTTGTCAATCGCCACACGAAGCAGCTCTCGGTGAGAGGGCTTTGCCTGATCGCCCAGCCATTTGTTATAGCTCTTTCCGTGAGGTTTCGGATTCTCTACAATGGACAGTCCGTTTTCAATGCAGATGGTGTCGCTCAACTGACGGACCGCCTTGGTGCTGCCCCAAAAGTTTCGGAATTTCCGGTCATATTCTAAGCTGACCGATGACCAGATAATGTGATTATGAATGTGCGACTTGTCTATGTGAGTGCAGACCACAAAGGCATGATTGCCCTTGGTAAACCGCTTGGCAAATTCTACGCCCAGCTGGTTTGCTTCTTCCGGAGTGATCTCTCCGGGGCGGAAGGACTGGCGCACATGATAGGCGATCACATCATCCGCACCGCGCACTCGTCCGGTAGCAGTAATATACAGCCGCTTTGCCAGAAGGAACTCCGCATCCGCTGTCCGGCTGTCACAAGCATAGCCGGTAATGAGCCTGCCGTTATCTGTTTCTTTGGATTGGCCACATAGTCGATAATGTCACTGATCGCCCGGCTTTCTGTGCGGCCCTTGCCGACATGAAGCGGCATGATTCTTGTGGTTGCCATAGGTCAGATCTCCTTTCCGAAAAGAAAACGGCCTGCCGTAGCAGACCGCTTTCACTATTCTATAAAACTTTCTTCATCGAAAAAATTGAAATCATCATCTTCTAAGTGTCTTGGTGGAAATCTCATTTCATATTGCTCTTGCGCCAGTTCACGGACATCAGGCCGCCTATCCTTTAGTCGATTTTTCAGCCAGGACAACTGCTCTTTCGATAGCCTCCATGGAAGATTCAAAAGACGATTCAGTGTCATCAGTTCAGCCTGCTTTTCTGCTGGTAGCGAAGCACAGGATTTACAAATGTGGGATGCATGACCTTTGCCTGAAAATTTTTCGTTGGCTTTGTATTCACCACAAACTTTACAATAGTGTCCATGCTTTTTCATAAGCTGATGCCCTTCTCGCAAAGAACATATAACCTGCGAATTGCTTTCATAATCACATCCCATTCCAAATCAGAAGCATAAGAAAACTTTTTACGGTATGCCTCCCAAAGTTTTTGCATAACCGAATCATTTTCCACTTCGTCAAAAACTTCTTCAGCCTGGTTAAGATACTTCTCCGATCCCCGTTTATGAGCAGTTGCCAGAAGCGCATCATGTAAAATTTTCGGGTTCAGCGTGGTTCCATGCAGCTGTTCTAAAATGTAAATATCGTAGAAATCTCTCATGCGGGTATTGGTTGTGGTTCTAGTAATAATGGTTTCAGTTTTCTGCCAGCACAGTTTCTAAATTATAAGCCCAAATATCAATGGAGCGATCTTCCAGCATAAGTTTGAATGAATACCGAACCTCTCTTGGAGTGATTGCATCTCCCGTAGAAATATCAATTTTCAAAGGGGTCACTACACCATCGAATGTTGTACTCATGCTGACACGAATCCCCGGATACTCTGCTTCATCCATAATCTCCGAAATACTTTCAGCTGAAATTTAACACCATCATCAATCGGAACAATTAACGATTGATGAAATTAGATTCTCAATATCCTCCACATTAACATTAG
>ENA-OQAS01000971-OQAS01000971.1-human-gut-metagenome-genome-assembly--contig:-NODE-971-length-14147-cov-4.916476_pt1 | contig 14147 bp, 11 predicted proteins | sample MGYA00242733_ERZ504523 | MGnify/ENA primary metagenome ERZ504523 (study PRJEB26092, sample SAMD00036239) | human gut metagenome | host: Homo sapiens | study: EMG produced TPA metagenomics assembly of... | reverse complement strand
TCGCTCACGCGCATGGCACCAAGTGGTGGTGGACAACACCTTCGCATCCCCGGTATTGCAGCATCCGTTGTCGGATGCGCCGACGTGGTCGTATATTCCACCACCAAATACATCGGCGGCCATTCCGACGTGGTCGGCGGAGCGTGGTGCTCAACGACAGGGAAATCCGCGATGAAGTGGCGTTCCTGCAGAACGCGGCCGGAGCTGTGCCATCTCCGTTCGACTCCTGGCTTGACATTCGTGGCCTCAAAACGTTGGATCTGCGCGTCAAGCAGCACAGTCGTAACGCCATGAAGGTGGCGCAATGGTTGGAAACCCGCCCTGAAGTGGAACGCGTATGGTACCCGGGACTGGAATCCCATCCAGCCACGAGATTGCCGCACGACAGATGCATGGCGGCTTCGGAGGCATGATCTCCGTGCAGATCGCAGCCGGATTCGAAGCGGCAAAGAAGTTCGCCGGTGCCACGGAAGTGTTCACCCTGGCCGAGTCGTTGGGCGGCGTGGAATCCCTGATTGAGCATCCGGGTGCCATGACCCATGCTTCCGTCGCCGGTACCACGCTGGAAGTGCCCGCCAATCTTGTGCGACTTTCCGTTGGTCTTGAAGATGCTGACGATTTGATCGCGGATTTGGAACAGGCTTTTCGTCGTGTTTGAGATAAGATCGCAGCCTCGTTACGATTTTGTGTAATCAGTCAAAAAGGCAGAACGTGCATAAATCCTCGCCATCGGATTCGCCAAAAGCGTATATTATGCTATTTCGAATCTGCTTATAGCGAGGGTTTGCCATATAATACTTTCGACAACGTTCGTGTTCATCTACCAGCGCATTCTCTGTGGAATCGAACGCCCATGATTATCGAGACGAGGCGGCATGCTGCAAATTCAAGGCATCTCCAAACAGTATAAAACCGGCGACTTCGTGCAGCGGGCGCTGGATAACGTCAGCCTTAACCTGCGTGACAGCGAATTCGTGGCCATTCTCGGACCTTCCGGCTCCGGCAAAACCACACTGCTCAACATCATCGGCGGACTTGACCACTATGATTCCGGCGATCTGGTGATCAACGGCATTTCCACCAAACAATACAAAAGCCGTGATTGGGACTCCTATCGCAACCACACCATCGGTTTCGTGTTCCAGAGCTACAATCTCATTCCCCATCAGACCATTCTGTCGAATGTGGAACTTACCCTAACCATTTCGGGCGTATCGCATTCGGAGCGTCGAGAGCGTGCGCGCAAGGCGCTTGAACAAGTGGGTTTGGGCGAGCATGTCAACAAAAAGCCGAACCAGCTTTCCGGCGGTCAGATGCAGCGCGTGGCCATTGCGCGTGCATTGGTGAACGATCCGGACATCGTGCTCGCCGACGAGCCGACCGGTGCGCTTGATTCCGACACTTCCGTGCAGATCATGGATCTGCTCAAAGAGGTCGCCAAAGACCGCCTCGTGGTGATGGTGACGCATAACCCCGAACTGGCCTACCAGTATGCCACGCGCATTGTGGAGCTCAAGGACGGTGTGATTCGTTCCGACTCCGACCCGTTCGAACCAGCCCAGAACGAAACGGCTACCGCTTCCGTGCACAAGACCATGGGCCGCGTATCCATGTCGTTCGGCACGTCGTTGGCATTGAGCTTCAACAATTTACGCACCAAGAAGGGCCGTGCGTTCCTTACGGCATTCGCAGGATCCATCGGCATCATCGGCATCGCATTGATCATGTCCGTTTCGGCAGGCGTGAACACTTATATCGACAATATTCAGCGCGAGACGATGACTGCTTACCCGATCAGCATCGACGAACAGACCTTCGACCTGACCAGCATGATGACTTCCGGCCAGCAGAGTGCGGACAATCAAGGCAAGAAGCATAAGAGCGACGCGATTTATCCGGATGATGCCGCCATCAAGGGCACCGCTTCGATGACCAGCAGCATTACCGAAAACAATCTGAGCGCGTTCAAGAAATACCTTGATAATAAGGACAGTGACATCAATCGGTATATCGGTTCCGCGGGAATCCAGTATTCGTATGATACGAGGTTCTCCGTATTCTCACACGATCCAGACGGCACGCTTGTCAACGCCGATGGTGTGACGGTGGGCAAAACCGGCACCAAATCGATGGCCGACCAGATGGCGGACGGTTCGCTGATGTCTGCCGACTCATCCACCTTTACGTCGACGCGCGTGAGCATGCTCACGGGTAAAACCGACCAGAATGCTGCACCGAGCTCGTTCCATGAGATCATGCCAAGCGCTGATGGCAAAAAGAACGTCGGCAAGGTCATTTCCGACAATTATGAGGTAGTTGAAGGATCCTGGCCAAAGAACAAGAACGAGGTTGTACTCGTACTTGACGAGAACAATTCATTGTCGTTAACCGCTGTGTATGAGCTAGGCCTCAAATCCGCCAGTGAATACCACGATATGATGAACCAGCTCAATTCCGGCGACGATGTGAAAACCGATACCAAGAAGATTGACTATTCCGACGTTATCGACCGCACGCTGAAGCTGCTGCCGGCCTGCGACCAGTATGTCAAAGGCGATAACGGCCATTGGACGTACGTGGGCGACGATGTGGACCAGATTAATGCGCTGATCGACTCCGACAAGGCCATCGATCTGAAGATCGTGGGCGTGGTTAAGCCGGTAGAGGATGCTGACGCAACCCCGCTTTCCTCCGGTGTGGGCTATACGCGTGCTCTGACCAATGAGCTGATCGACCGTGCCGAATCCAGTGAAATCGTCACCGAACAGCGGTCCGATAAAGATCACAATGTGCTCAACGGCATGACGTTCTCGCCGTCCGACGATGCCACCAAAGCTCAGGATGCCCGCGATTACGTCGCATCCCTCGGCGTAAGCAGCAAGGCGCAGATGGCGCAGAACATGATGGCGGCCGCAGGCGCATCCGGAGGTGACTCCCAGCAGGCCGCGGCCATGGCTCAGATGGGCGAACAGCAGCTCGCCGACCAATTCGACGCCTATATCGCCACCGCCGACGAGGCCACGCTGGTCGCCATCTACAACCAGTACGTGTCCACCGGCTCCTACAACGACAATCTCGCTGATTTCGGCGTGGTCAGCCGTGACGCACCAAGCTCCATCAACATTTACGTCGACAGCTTCGAAGACAAGAATTCCATCAACGACGCCATCGACGAATACAATAAGACCGCCAAGGAAAAAGACAAGATCACCTACACCGACTACGTTGGTCTGATGATGAACTCGGTAACCACCATCATCAACGTCATCACCTATGTGCTGATCGCTTTCGTGGCTGTGTCATTGGTGGTCTCGTCGATCATGATCGGCATTATCACCTATATTTCCGTGCTGGAACGTACCAAGGAAATCGGTATTCTGCGCGCCATGGGCGCATCCAAACGCAATGTGTCGAACGTATTCAACGCGGAAACCGGCATTATCGGCCTGCTGGCCGGTCTGATCGGCGTTGGTGCCACCGTGCTGCTCAACTTCCCGATCAACAGCGTGCTGCACCACTTCATGGGTACCACCGAGGTCAGTGCCGTGCTGCCGGTCGGTAATGCCATCGCTCTGGTGATTCTCAGCGTAGTGCTCACCCTGATCGGCGGCCTCATCCCAAGTCGTGGCGCCTCCAAGCAGGATCCCGCCACCGCCCTCCGCACCGAGTAGAAGCGGTTTGATACTAGACTGCTGCGTATGACAGAGTTTACGTCGGCGCGTGACGCCCTACGCACCTACTTCGGATATGACGCCTTCCGTCCCGGTCAAGAAGGCATAGTCAATGCGATTATCCAAGGCCATGATGCGCTCGGCGTCATGCCCACCGGCGCTGGCAAGTCGATCTGCTACCAGATTCCTGCCACGCTTCTTCCGGGCATGACCATCGTCATTTCCCCGTTGATCTCGTTGATGCGCGATCAGTCGACGCACTCAACGACGTGGCATTCCAGCCGCGTTCATCAATACCACGCAAAGTCCCGACGAACAGGATCTGATGTTCGCACAGGCGTTGTCGGGACGGATCAGATTGCTGTATGTGGCTCCGGAGCGTTTGGAAACCGAACGTTTTCGCACGTTCGCCAGTCGTGTGCCGATTTCTCTGGTCGCCGTTGACGAAGCGCATTGCGTGTCGCAATGGGGTCAGGATTTCCGCTCGTCATATCTTGGTATCGGCGATTTTCTGAAGGCATTGCCGGTCCGTCCGACGGTTGCCGCGTTCACTGCGACCGCGACGGAACGGGTGCGTCGCGATATTATCGGAATTCTCGGATTGAGCGATCCGTCCGTCACCGTCACCGGCTTCGACAGGGCCAACCTGTATTTCGATGTGATCAGGATGGAAAGGAAACGTAAGGCCTCATGGGTGGCTTCATATATTGCGGATCATCCTGACGAATCCGGCATCGTGTATTGCGCGACCCGCAAGGAAGTGGAGTCGCTTGCCGAATCGTTGAATATCGCCGTGTGCGAGCTGCGTGCTACGAAAGGTGAGGATGCGACGCGACTTGGCATGGTCGCAGTCGCCTATCATGCGGTATGCCGGCCGAAACGAGGGAACGGGCACAACGTGATTTCGTAACCGACCGTGTGCCTGTGGTGGTTGCCACGAATGCGTTCGGCATGGGCATCGACAAGTCGAACGTGCGTTATGTGATCCACCATAATATGCCGGAATCGATCGAAGCGTACTATCAGGAGGCCGGTCGTGCGGGGCGCGACGGCGAGCCGAGCCGGTGCACGTTGCTGTGGAACGAATCTGATATTGCTACGAGGCGAAGGCTGCTTGATTCGGATTATGAGAACGAGCGTTTGACCGCCGAAGAGCAGGAGGTCGTGCGTGCGTCGAAACGGCGTCTGCTCAACGCCATGATCGGTTATTGCCGTACCACGGATTGTCTGCACGAGTATATGACCAGGTATTTCGGTGAGGCCGGGGGAGCGGCCGTCCGTGATGACGGCACATGCGTGGGAGGATGCGCGAACTGCGGGAACACGTTTGAAACCGTTGACGTCACGGATATCGCGCGGGCCATCAGCCGCTGCGTGCATGACGTGAACCAGAAGGTCGGTTCGGGGAAGATCGTCAAAGTGCTGCGAGGATCGAAAGCGCAGGATTTGAACTATCTTCATCCTGCCGATCTGCCGACGTACGGCATGTTGAGCGCGACTTCGGAGGCGCAGATTCGTGACGTGCTCAGCCAGATGGCGACGGATGGTTTTCTTTCCATTTCGGAAGGTTCCATGCCGATCGTTCGCTTCGGTGAACGTGCGGCGGAAACGGTCGCGCCGAATTTTCATTATGAAATCAAAAAGATCGAACGGAAGCACGCTGCGAAACGTGCAGAATCGCCGTCCGCAGGCTCTCAGACTATGGGATCGTATGTGCCGGGCGACGGAGACGAGGAATTGTTCGCCAAACTGCGTGCGTTGCGGCTTGACATCGCCCGCGAACTCGGTAAACCCCCGTATATCGTCTTTTCCGATAAAACGCTGCGCGACATGGTGCGTATCAGGCCGGTCACCGGCGAGCAATTCTCGCAAGTCAATGGCGTTGGTGCGCTCAAATTGGAAGCGTATGGCGAACGGTTCATGGAAGTGATCCGCGATTTCGTTGCATGAATCAGGTGACGTGTCAGCTTGAGGAATAAGCGTATCGATTATTGCAAAACCATACGTTTTATATGATACGTAACACGTTATCGGCAACATGTATGGCGGTGAGGTTGACGTATGCCGGCAAAACGGCGACAGTAGAGACGAACAGTTGTTGAAGAAAGGATTGATGATGGCAGAAGACAAGCCGGTTGTGGAAAGCTTCCAGCTCGACCACACCAAGGTGAAGGCTCCGTATGTGCGTTATATCGACACGCAGACCGGTCCGAATGGCGATGTGATTTCCAATTATGATTTGCGTTTGGTACAGCCGAATGAGAATGCGATTCCGACCGGTGGCCTGCACACCATCGAACATACGATTGCGGTGCTGTTGCGTGAACGTATCGACGGTTATATCGATTGTTCCCCGTTCGGCTGCCGTACCGGTTTCCACCTGCTGACATGGGGCGAGCATTCCACGGAAGAAGTGGCTCGCGCGTTGAAGGAGGCGTTGGAATTCATCGCATACGAGGCCACATGGGATGACGTTCCTGCCACCACCATCGAAAGCTGCGGCAATTACCGCGACCATAGCCTGTTCACGGCGAAGGATGGTGCAAGGATATTCTCGCCAAGGGCATCAGCTCTGACGCGTTTGAGCGCCGTCTGGTCTGATTTGCGTGCGATTGCACGTCTTTTTCGGGCATATTGCGAATACTGTGCCGTGGGCATGGTATTTTTGACGCTCGGAAGAAGACAAGGTGATGCAAAGGTGAACGAGATGGGTGAGGAGAGCGTCATTACCTCTGAACGGCGGTTCCGTCGCGCCACTATGGCTGATTTGCCGACCATGCTGAAGATTTATGAGCATGCCCGCAACTTGATGGCCTCCAATGGCAATCCCACGCAGTGGGGTGATAAGTTCCCTCGTGAGGAAGTGGTTCGTGACGATGTCGAATCGCAACGCACCGTGTTGCTGGTCGATACGGTTGATGGCGTGGAACGTGTGCTCGCCCAGTTCGCATTGTGTCCGGCATCGACCGACGTATGTGAATATCGATGGTGCCTGGCTGGATGACGATCCGTATGTGACCATCACCGGATCGCCTCGTCGGGTCTTGCCAAGGGTGCGGCGAAGGACTGCATCAACTGGTGCATCGAACATTACGGCAATGTGCGCGCGGATACGCATCCCAACAACAAGGCCATGCAGCATGTGCTCGAATCGAATGGTTTCGCGCGCTGCGGCTTGATTCAGTTGCTTGACAGGCCGTCCGACACCACGCGTATCGCTTATCAACGGCATGAATGGTGAGATTTGCGGATTATATGGATTGATATCAATCAATATAAATTTCATCACAAATAATCGCAAATATCTTCGATATTGAGAAGCAAAAATCCCGTTGAATATCGTATTTCAGATGTTCAACGGGATTTTTATATCCGATTGTGTTGCTTTCGATATATCTTACGAAAGATATATCGAAAGCAACCGTATTGTCGGTTTTTAGAACAGTCCTGGCTCGTTCAATGCGGAATGCTTGCGGCTGTACACGAAATACACGATCAAACCAAGGGCGAACCAGATTGCGAAACGCACCCAGGTTTCCCAATTCAAACCGCAAATCAGGATGAAGCAGAAAATGATCGCGCAGATCGGCGTGAACGGTACGCCCGGGGCGCGGAAGCGCGGTGTGCGTCCGGCTGGGTCTTACGCATCCACAGAATGCCTGCGGACACGATGATGAACGCCGACAGCGTACCGATGTTCACCAATTCGAACAGCACGTTGATGTTGATGAAACCGCCGGCGATGGCCGTTAGAATACCGAAGAACCATGTACCTTTGAACGGGGTGCGGTATTTCGGGTGTATTTCGCCGAAGAACTTCGGGAACAGGCCGTCGCGGCTCATGGCATAGCAGATGCGGGACTGGCCGTACAGCTGCACCAGCATCACCGTGGTCATGCCGATCAGAGCGCCAAGATTGACAACGAACGCCAGCCAGTTGAGACCGGTTTCGAGAATCACGCCGGCCACCGGAGCATCAATGAAGTTCGCGAACTCCTTGTATGGCACCACACCGGTCATGATCAGCGTCATGACGATGTAGAGCACGGTCGACACGGCCAACGAGATCAGAATGCCGCGCGGCAGTGTCTTGTTCGGATTGATGGTCTCCTCGGCGGAAGAGGACACCGCGTCAAAGCCGATGAAGCTGAAGAACACGATCGACGCGGCCGGAACAATGCCGTACGGCTGCGTCGAGCCCGGCTGGAACGTGTAAATGCCGTACGGGGAGAACGGCTTCCAATTGGCGGGATTGATGTACCAGACGGTGCACACGATGAACAGCACGATGATGGCCAGTTTGATCATCACCATAATATCGTTGGTTTTCTTCGTCTGGTTAATGCCGATGGACAGCACCCAAGTGATGATGAGCACGATCACGAAACCAGGCAGATTGAAGTATGTGGTCACGCCTGGCGTGGTGCCGTATGCCGCAGTCAGTTCAACTGGCAGATGCAAGCCGAAACCTTCCAACAGTTTGTTGAAATATCCGGACCATCCGGCGGACACGGTGGCCGCCTGCAATGCGTATTCCAAAATCAAATCCCAGCCGATCACAAACGCGATCAGCTCGCCGAACGCCAAATACGCGTACGAATATGCGGAACCGGACACTGGTGCCATCGCGGCGAACTCCGCATAGCACAATCCCGCGAAACCGCAGCAGACCGCGGCCAGAAGGAAGGAGATGCACAATGCCGGACCTGCGGTGAGGGCGCCCTTGCCGGTGAGTACGAAAATGCCGGTGCCGATGATGGCGCCGATTCCCAGCATGGTAAGGTCAAATGTTTTCAATGTGCGTTTCAGCGGAGTCGACTCGGATACGAGCTGGTCCACTGACTTTTTGCGAAAAAGATCCATGGTCTTAATTCCCTAAAAATGGTTTTATATGGGCTGGACCGGACGGATTTCCGGGACTCTGGCACGCCTCAAACGCCAGAAATCAAAGAAGGCTGAACGCCTCATATACGGGAGGTGTACGCGCCTTATGTAAGGAGAGTGTAAAAACCTGGCACGGACAAAACCGTGAAAACCCCGTGAATCGTCTCGCTAAGTGTGCGCGTCTTTTCGAAGCCGTCACGTGGGAGCGCAACAATAGAGTCATGACTTTCAACGCTGCCCGTGAATGGCAATTCTCATCCGAACAAGGCAAGGCCAATTATGAGGCCGCCCAAAAGCAATATCCGGCGCAGGCCATCGTCGATATGGCCGCATTGCGAAACAACATGCGTCATCTGGTGAGCGTGGTTGGCGGCCCGAATTCCGGCACCGCCGTGATGGGTGTGGTCAAGGCCGACGCGTACGGGCATGGTCTTATTCCGGCCGCGCTCGCGGCACTGGCGGGAGGTGCGACATGGCTGGGCACGGCGCAATCACATGAGGCGCTGCTGCTGCGCAAGGCGGCATCGGGCCGGACCGCTGCCACATTCTGACATGGGTATATAACGGCATGGCTGTGCCTTTTGACGAGCTGATCGACAATGATATCGATATTTCCGTCGGATCATTGCCGGGCATTGACGCGTTGCGGCTGCGGCGCGTCGTCTTGGAAAAACCGCACGTGTGCATGTGAAGGTCGATTCCGGTTTCGGCCGCAACGGGTTCACGCCCGCCACGTTCGACGCGGCGCTCGCCAAGCTGGTGCCGCTCGCCAAGGAGGGTGTGCTGCATATCGTCGGCCAGTGGAGCCATTTGGCGGTGGCGGACGCTCCGGACGTTCCTGAATTCGTGGCATCCACCGACAGGCAGATCGAGAATTTCAAGGATTTCACCCGTCGTATGGAGCAGGCGGGCATTGCGCCGGAGATTCGTCATCTCGCCAATACCGCTGCCACGCTTTCACGTTCCGAGATTCATTTTGAGCTGACGCGCCCGGGTATCGGCCTGTATGGTTATGAGGCTGATCCGGCCATGGGCACGCCAGCACATACGGTTTGACGCCGGCCATGACGTTGCAGGCGCAGCTTGGTACGGTCAAGGATGTTGAAGCGGGCCATGGCATTTCCTATGGCCGCACGTACCTGACTCCGTCCGATACGTCCACCGCGATCGTGCCTGTCGGCTATGCGGACGGCATTCACCGTTCCGCTTCCGGTTTTGATATGGAAGGCGCGAAGCATGTGGTCAAGCCAGGAGGCCCGGTGCGTGTGATGACCACGGAAGGTCCGCGCCTCTACCGTGTGTCCGGTCGCGTGTGCATGGATCAGTTTATGCTTGACCTGCACGGTTCCGCGGAAAAGCTTGGCGTGCATGAGGGCGACACCGTGCAGCTGTTCGGACCGGGTCGCGGAGAGGATTATGCCGAGCCGACCGCCGACGATTGGGGCCGTGCCGCAGGAACCATCAGCTATGAGATCTTCACCTGCCTGTGCAACCGTATCCCGCGCCTGTACGAGCATGCCTCTGACGTGCTGTCGGTCGAAGATCTCGCCAAACTCGATCCCGCAACCCTCCTATAAAGAATCAGGCGTGCGATGGGAGGCACGCCGTGAAAGTCAATATGGTGGGTGCGGTACGTTCGGCGGTTGGTCAACGTGCCGCGCTTGCTGTTAAGGTGGTGAGCTATGCCAGGAATGATTCTGAAGGAAGATATCGAAAAAGTTCGCGCCACCGCCGATTTGTACGACATTGTGTCTGCAACGGTTACGCTCAAACCTTCAGGAACTGGCACATACGTGGGCTGTGCCCGTTTCATGACGAGAAAACGCCAAGCTTTTCCGTGCGTCCGGCGCTCGGTGTGTGGCATTGCTTCGGCTGCGGTCTTGGCGGAGACGTGTTCGGTTATGTGGAGCATCAGGAGAACGTCGACTTTCGTGATGCCGTCGAGCTTTTGGCCGATCGATACCATATCGAATTGCGTTATGACCAGTCGAACGCCAAGAAGGAGCATACCGGTTCGAAACGTGCCCGCCTGTTGGAAGCCAACGAGGCCGCGCAGGAGTTTTTCGTCTCGCAGCTGATGACCAAAGACGCGCTCGCCGCGCGCAAACTGCTTGATGGCCGTAATTTCAGCCAGGCCGATTGCCAACGATTCGGTTGCGGATATGCTCCGCAAGGCTGGGATAATCTGGTGCGGTACTTGGCAGGCAAGGGCTTCACACAGCAGGAAATGTTGGACGCAGGTTTGGCCCGTCAAGGCCAGCATGGGGTGTATGACTATTTCCGTGGCCGCGTAACATGGCCGATTCGCGATTCAACCGGACGCACGCTTGGTTTCGGCGCTCGCAAGTTGTATGAGGATGATTCGATTAGCGCGAAATACATTAATACTCCCGACACGCAGTTGTATCGGAAAAACCAGGTGCTGTATGGCATTGATATGGCAAAGTCGGCGATTGTGAAGAAACGTCAGGCGGTGATCGTCGAAGGGTATACGGATGTGATGGCCATGCATTTGGCCGGCATTGATACCGCGATCGCGACATGCGGCACCGCGTTCGGTGCCGAGCATGCCAAGATCGTGCGTCGTCTGATCGCCGACGATTCGTTGGGTGCGGTACAGCTGGTTGGTCCGTTGAAGGTTGAAGGACAGGCGTTGAGTTCGCGTATCGTGTTCACCTTCGATGGCGATGCGGCCGGTCAGAAGGCTGCGATTCATGCGTTCGGCTTGGATTCCGCTTTTTCGACGCAGGCGTTCGTTGCTGTGGCCGACGACAATCTCGACCCGTGCGATTTGCGTATCAAGCGAGGTAATGAGGCGGTTCGCGCGTTGATCGATCATGCCGAACCACTGTATGATTTCGTGATCAAAACCGCGATCGGGCGTTTCGACACCACTTATACCACTGGGCAGATGGGCGCAGTCAAGGCGGTGGCGCCGTTGATCGCACAGATTCGTGACCGTTCCCTGTTGGATTTGTATTCACGCAAGGCGGTGCGCCAGATCGGCGTCGACTTGGATATCATGCAGCGTGAAGTGCGTGACGCACGACGCAAACTGCAGGTGCGGGACGAAGATGCGTACGCTCCGAAACGTCGTTTTGCAGGCAATGCCGGAGCTGCGGTGGAACCGCGTATGGAACAAGGCGCGAATCCGTATGCGAATCCTTCCGCGCGGAAGGCGTTGGAACATCGTGATGCGGCGGAGCAATCCTACTATCGCATTGATGATGCCGTGTTCATTTGCGAACAGCAGTTCATGGCAACCCTGATTCAAGTGCCGCTTGCCGTTGATCCGACACTGTTCGCCAGTCTTACGCTGTCGAGCTTCATGACCCCCGTATTCCGCACGTTATTCCAAGCGGTCGCGGCGGCCGGGGGACTGCCGTCTGCTGATACCCCGCAAGGATTGTGGATGCACAATCTCACCAAAGCGGGTGGTCCGATGTTGGAATCCGTCATCAACGAGCTTGCCGTCATGCCATTGCCGCTTCCTCCGAGCGATACTGACGCGGAACGTGCGTCGCAACAACCGCAGGAAGGCAACGTGCAATTGCGCAAGCCGACCGACGACGAACGCAGATACGCGTCTGAACTCATCATTCGACTGCTTGACACGGGTATCATGCGCAAAATCGGCGCGGACCAGCGTCGCATGGCGCAACTGCCGGACGGTGCCGAGAAAATCGAGCTACTTGGCCAGATTACCAAGCTGGAAACGTTGCGCAAGGATCTGCAGACGAGGGTGTTCGGCAATAACGTCGCCTGAATATTTGGTGTGCCGGAGCGTCAACCCCCGAACGTCTTTGTCGTTCACCTGAATTTGCCACATGCCTGAGTGTGGTATGAACAGCCGGCGAACGTGTGGTGAACGCAGGAAGAATACTTAACGAATTCTTGGCTGGTGCACGGTATCCTTCGGCGTGTTTTGCAATTGCAAAACAGTTTTGCCGGTTTGCAAAGTCAGGGAACAGTAAGGCGCATGGGCTGAAAAACGTTGGAATGGTCGGAAAAAAAGTATGCCAAGGGTATGTGGTACGCGATTTTTCGGGTAAAGTGAATACGGCGTTTCTTGAGTAAATCGCCCGGGTCTGCAAACGTTTTGCAAACTGGATTCACGGAGGAATGAATGCGACGATTGGTCGTCAAAATCCTGAAAAACGAGACCATTCTCGTAGTTGCTTCCATACTTGCTCTTATTTCATGCTTTATCGTGCCTCCTGACAAGGAGTATGCCGGATATATTCATGCCAGCACCATTTCGCAGCTGATCTGCCTGATGCTGGTGGTGTGCGGTTTCCAGCGCATCGGTGTGTTCCGCATCATCGGTTCGCGGTTGCTGCATCATGTGAGCACCGCTCGCGGATTGGTGATCACGCTGATTTCGCTCACCTATTTTTCCGGCATGCTGATTACCAATGATGTGGCGCTGGTCACGTTCATTCCATTCGCGATCGCGGTGCTCACCATGGCTCGCATGGAGGAGTATGCGGTGCTGGTCGGTACATTGATGACGGTCGGTGCGAACGTGGGCAGTATGTTGACGCGATCGGCAATGCGCACAACCTGTATTTGAAAGCGTTGACGGGCATGCCGTCCGCTGAAATGATCGGCATTATGGTGCCGTATTCCGTTGCTGCGGCGGTATTGCTGGTGATTATCGCCTGTGTGGCGTTCGGCAAGAAACCTGTTTCCGAATTTTCCTCTATCGACGGCAGCGGCATCGAACAGAATGTGCTCGCTCCGAATTCCGACCAGCCGCAGCCGGATGAGATTCGTGTGACCGGCTATGGTGCCGGCTATGGAGGTTGGCGAACAATCGTATATTGCGCATTGTTCATCGTGTGCTTGCTGGCTGTGAGCGATTTCATTCCGCTATGGGCCATGTGCGTGATCGTGGTGGTGGCGTTCCTGTTCTGCGATCGCCGCGTGTTCCGCAACGTCGATTGGGGACTGCCGCTCACGTTCTGCATGTTCTTCATCTTCATCGGCAACATGAAACGCGTGCCGGAATTCTACGAGCTGGCCGCCTCGCTGGTGGGCGCGCATCCGCTGGAAGTGGCCGTGGTGTCCAGCCAGTTCATTTCCAACGTGCCGACCACGTTGCTGCTGTCGGGCTTCTGCGACCAGTGGCGTGCACTGATTATTGGCACCAACCTTGGTGGCATGGGTACGCTGATCGCATCCATGGCCTCGCTGATCGGATACAAGAACGTGACGCGTAAGTACCCCGATAAGAAGGGGCGCTATCTGGCCGTCTATTCGGCGGTGAATGTGCTGTTCCTTATCGTGCTCGTCGGCCTGAGCTGGATTATCGAGTAGCGTTTGGCCGTCGACCGGTTTCCCTGACCGCTAATCTCAAGGTCGCCGGTTCGCACCTTTTGCTGGGATTGCATGAAAACCCTTGGAATCATTGGATTTCAAGGGTTTATTGTTACGTCGGCTGATGGTCTGGTGCTGTGATAATCTGTGCCGGGAAGCGTGTGCCGAGAAACGTAGGAAGGCTGAACATGCTGCAAGGATTGCTGGGAATTTTCTCCGGACTGATCACGCCGGTGCAGACCGCGGTGAACACGCGGCTCGGCCGTTCCATCG
>ENA-OQAS01000969-OQAS01000969.1-human-gut-metagenome-genome-assembly--contig:-NODE-969-length-14169-cov-2.857072_pt1 | contig 14169 bp, 19 predicted proteins | sample MGYA00242733_ERZ504523 | MGnify/ENA primary metagenome ERZ504523 (study PRJEB26092, sample SAMD00036239) | human gut metagenome | host: Homo sapiens | study: EMG produced TPA metagenomics assembly of... | reverse complement strand
AATAAGAATGGCATATGAAATGGTCATGCCCTATCATCTTCATATGCATCTTATTTTTAGAGACATTTACTGAATATCCCTATTTATATCTCTGTCCACCTCTTTTATTTACGTGAAACAATTGTCCCTGTAGCTTGATTAGTAGGCATAACCAACATTTCTGCAATCTGCATATATTCCGGTACGGAAGCTGCAAAATAAACCGTTTCCGCAATATCATCTCCCGTCAATGGACGAATGCCTTTATATACATTATCCGCCTTTTCCTTATCTCCCCGGAAACGAACAACTGAAAAATTTGTTTCCACCAGCCCCGGTTTGATATTAGTCACTCTCAATGGAGTATCAACTAAATCTATACGCAGTCCATCCGATAAAGCTTTCACAGCAGCCTTTGTAGCACAATACACACTACCTCCCGGATAAGCAGCATCTCCGGCAATAGAACCAATATTAATAATATGTCCTCGTTTACGTTCCACCATTCCCGGTACGATCAGGCGTGTCATTGCCAGCAAAGCCTTAATATTAGTATCTATGACAATATCCCACTCATCCAGACTGCTTCCTGTTCTTTATCCGTACCGATAACCAACCCAGCATTATTCACCAATATATCAATGGATTGCCATTCCTTGGGCAATGATTCCAAAGCAGACGTTGCCGCTTTACGGTCGCGCACGTCAAAAGGAAGCAAATATATTTTCGCACCATATTGCTTTTCTAATTCTTCTTTCAATGCACTCAGTTTATTTACGTTACGGGCATTTAAAATCAAACTTGCTCCCTGTGAAGCAAACTTGCGAGCGCATCCGGCACCGATACCGCTGGAAGCTCCTGTGATAAAAACAATCTTATCCATTTTATTATTTCGATTTATTAAAGAACTTACTGAAAAATAGTATTTGATAGTCTATGGCATTATTCCAATACCTGCCTGTATGCCCACCCGGACGGATGATAAAGTCATGATTTATTTTCTTCTTCAACAGTTTTTCGTGTACAGCCTTATTCACTTCCAGAAAAAAATCATCACAACCGCAATCTATTATAACAGCCAAATCACCATTCTTTATCTTATCCAACTGATTAATTACCGTATGTTCGTCCCATCTCTGCTTGTTGCTCGCTTCTTCACCTAATTGCTTCTTCATCTCCCAATTATTGGGAAACGGACGGATATCTAAACCTCCACTCATACTACCTCCTCCTCCAAAGACATCTTTATGACGGATGGATAACCATAAACTTCCATGACCACCCATACTTAACCCGGTGACAGCACGTCCCCCTCTCTCCGCTTTCGTAGTAAAATTCTTATCAATATAGTTCACCAATTCTTTTGACACGAATGTTTCATAACGGTACTCCTTGTTCAAAGGGCTGTCCCAATACCAACTGTTCTTCCCGTCCGGACAAACAAAATGATTCCTTCCTTATCAGCTATCCGAGGTAATTCCGGTTTTATCCCGAGCCATGTTCCCGCATTGCCCCCATATCCGTGAAGCAGATAAAGTACGGGACATTTTCACCTGCCATGGCTTTATCCGGACAGATGGTAATTACCTGAACCTCTTTATTCATTGCATCGCTATGTACCGACAAAGTATCCACCTTAGCTGCCTGCATTCCTACAGACAAACACCAGCTTCCTATCAAAAAAGCCCAATATCGTTTTTTCATGTATATAAAAAATTACCCGATGTAAAGGTACAATATAATTTGCAATTTAGTTGCATCTTCTTTCCGCTATCTTTGTTGTCATAAATAAAAAGAAACAATGAAAAAAATAAAATTAGAATCAGTTTTCAATGAATTCACTTTAATGGGAATAGCTGTATCAGGGAGCATTCTATCTAGGAGAATACTGGGAAGGTATTGCCGTTATTCTGTTCTATCTCATAGGTGAATGGTTCCAACACAAAGCTGTACACAAAGCACGCAGCGACATCAAAGCATTATTGGATGTACGTCCCGAAACAGCCACTGTAATATATAACAACACATATAAAATAACAGTACCGGAAAAAGTACAGCCAGGAGAAACCATTGAAGTAAAAGTTGGAGAAAAAGTACCTCTAGACGGATTTTTGCTGGAAGATTCCGCTTCATTTAATACGGCCGCCCTAACCGGAGAAAGTGTTCCCCGGACTCTATATAAACAAGAAGAAGTTTTAGCAGGAATGATCGCTTCAGATAAGGTGGTACGAATCAAAGTAAACAAACCGTATGATCAAAGTACGTTAGCACGTATCCTCACTTTAGTACAAGATGCAGCAGAAAGAAAAGCCCCTGCCGAATTATTTATCCGCCGTTTTGCACGAATTTATACACCGATAGTGACAGGACTGGCGATACTAGTTGTCATACTCCCCTATTTATACTCTCTGATAAAACCTGAATTCATTTTTGTTTTGATGATTGGTTCTATCGGGCTTTAGTATTCCTAGTCATATCATGTCCTTGCGCATTAGTGGTCAGCATTCCATTAGGATACTTTGGAGGTATTGGTGCCGCATCTCACAAAGGGATTCTTTTCAAAGGGGGTAATTATCTAGATGCCATAACCCAAATAAACACCGTAGTATTCGATAAAACCGGAACACTCACCCAAGGTGTATTCAGTGTCCAGGCAATATCGGCAGCCGAAGGTGTTTCGCAAAAAGAACTGCTTCAACTTATCGCCTCTATAGAGAGTTTCAGCAATCATCCTATCGCAAAAGCCATTGTCAAATATGCAGAAGAACAAAGTATATCCCTTAACTCGTCACTGAAAATAACCGAATTTGCCGGATATGGAATAAAAGCCGTAACAAACGGTAAAGAAGTATATGTAGGAAATGCACGGTTATTATCAAAATACGGCATCTCTTTTCCCTATGAAATCAGCGACATGACAGAAACAATCGTGTTATGTGCAATGGAAAACAAATATTTGGGATATCTTTCATTGGCGGATACACCAAAACCAGATGCTGTACAAGCCATCCGCGAACTGAAAGACTTAAATATTAATAATATTCAAATATTATCGGGAGACAAACAGACAATTGTTTCTAATTTAGCCGAAAAGATAGGTGTCACACAGGCTTTCGGCGATTTACTACCCGAAGGTAAGGTAGCACATTTAGAACAATTAAAAGCAAATTCTGAAAATCGTGTAGCTTTTGTAGGAGACGGTATCAATGATACTCCCGTACTGGCACTCAGCGATGTTGGGATTGCCATGGGTGGCCTAGGATGTGACGCTGCTATAGAAACTGCGGATGTAGTGATACAAACAGACCAACCCAGTAAGTGGCGGAAGCTATAAAAATAGGGAAACAGACCCATCGCATCGTATGGCAAAATATATCAATGGCATTCGGAGTGAAATTGTTAGTATTGCTATTGGGAGCCGGCGGAATGGCCACTATGTGGGAAGCCATATTTGCAGATGTAGGCGTAGCTTTACTCGCCATTTTTAATGCAATGAGAATACAGAAATGGAAAGAATAAAATGATTTGACCTATGAATGAAACAATCTATTTAAAAAAACTGGAACAGCGGGAAATCAAACCGACAGCATACGTCTGCTTATTCTAAAAACCATGATGCAGCACAAAGAAGCATTTTCACTGTTGGATTTGGAAAACGAATTGGATACGGTAGACAAATCAACCATCTACCGCACCATAACCCTTTTTTTAGCCCATCATCTGATTCATGGCATTGATGACGGTACAGGATCGTTAAAATATGCAGTTTGCAGCAATGATTGCAATTGTGAGGTAGACGACCTCCACACTCACTTCTACTGTGAGAACTGTCACCGCACGTTTTGTATGAAAAGTATCCACGTGCCCATCGTGACACTACCTCCCGGATTCACCGTACAAAGTATCAATTATGTCCTGAAAGGTCTATGTTCGGAATGCTCTCATCAGCATGTGTAACTATTGCCAGAAAAGGAAATCACCCCCAAAGCCCAGTTGATATAATCCAATGCAGCATCCGAATTTACTGATCGGATGCCATTCATCTAATTGTCTGTTATTCAAAGCTGTAATATTTTCTTATATAGTATCCGCCCTTTTAATGAACATCAATCAAGAAATACAGTATTTTTATTGGGGAGCAAGAAACTTCTTAGTCAGCCATTTTCTTACAGGCTCATCATACAGTTTCAGACACAGGCAAGCCAAAATGACACTCAAAACAAAAACACCCACAGCTACATACCAAGTTTCTCCCAATGTATAAGTTTATTCTCAATCAACCATGCGTAGAACAAATACATCAACGGATAATGTACTACATAAACCGGATAGGATATATCTCCCAAGAACTTGCATATCTTTGTAGACTGCTTATCCGTAGTAGTACCCGACGCCCCCAGCCACACAAGAAAAGGAAAAACCACAATTACACAAAAAGCTTCATAAATACCATTCATGCAAATAGGCTCCAATCCTTCCAGATAAGGAACCGAGAACAGCGCAATCAGTATAATAGTACATATCCAAAACGCCCCATTCACCTTCATAGGCTTGAAGTTACGCGACATCAACATACCCAATGAAAATGGGAAAAGCATACGCAAAGTTCCACCTAAGAAATTCACTCCGTCGAGTGTCCATCCCACTCCCATATTCCCATAACCAGACACATTGAAAACAGCGAATGACGCTAATGCCATACCCAGCATCACAACCAGCACAGCCAATGCTTTATTAGATAACCGACGAATGAACAACGCATAAAGAATATTACCTATATACTCAAAAAACAGGGACCAGCAAGGTCCGTTCAACGGAAACATCTCACCATTACCACGAACTTCATATCCCACACCCGGCATGGCAGGAATAAAGAATATTGTACAAAGTAAAGACAACATAATCATGGAAATAGCGACATGCGTTCCATCCCATTGCACACAACCCTGAATACAGAACGTAATAGCTCCCAAAACAGCACCCATAATTACCATCGGATGAAGACGGATCAAACGGCGTTTGAAAAGTCTTTCATAGTGAAATTCTTCCCCCAACGGTCATCATACGCATAACCGATAACAAACCCCGAAAGAATAAAAAAGAAATCCACAGCAAGATATCCGTGGTTGAGAGTTTCGATATTGCCGGCACTAGCAAAAGCAAAACCTTCAAATACATGATACCATATTACTATAAGAGCAGCAACTCCTCTCAATCCATCAAGAAGATCATAATGAGGCTTTGTATCAGTAAATGCTGCAGAAGAGATTTTTTCCATAATAAATTAATAGATTTAATAATTGATTCTTTTTAATTGTTACTAATAATGCTGCAAAGTTACACAACTTAAAGGCTTTTAAATTTGTCCTATGACAAAAAATCAGCAATACATAAATTATTTCTTAGCTCGGAGACGACTAAGTGTGGGAAGTGTTATACCCAAATAAGATGCAATATACCTTAACTTCACCCGTTGGCATATCTGAGGAAACTGTTGTTTAAACTCCTCATATCTTTCCTTTGCTGGCAAAGTCAGCCGTTCTTTGTGAGAACGATGCAAACGCCTGTACTCATTTTGATGAATAATCCTCCCCCAATTAGCCAATTCAATATTAGTCTGAAACAGTCTGGTTAAATCAGCTAATGATATTTTGTAAACAACTACATCTTCAAGCGTTTCCACAAATTCTCGCTCGGCTTATTATAGTACAACTCGTCCATACTGAAAACAATACCTCCTTCCCATGAAAAGGAGGTTGTTATTTCTTCTCCATTTACAAGCCAGAAAGAACGTGTCATTCCTTTTTCTATGAAATAAGCTGATTTACAAAATGTATTCTCCTTTATTAACTGATATTTCTTAGGGAAACGACATAAAATCATACATTTTTTCAGTTCTTGTATCGTATCTTCAGAAACCGGACACAAAGAGAGCATATTATCTATAATGTTTGTCATAAAACCGTAGTCCATTAAAATACATATAAACACACCCGATATAAACACGGATATACCTTTTTTTTCTTTTCAGCCAAAAGTACAAATATATATTGGAAAACGACATCATTTTTCCAAATAATCGGAGTTTCCAAGACCACTCCATACAAGAATGTCCATATACCTCTTTTATTTATTACTTTTTGTTCAAATTACAAAGATAAAGCATTAAAATGCCAACCAGACTTTTAAAACATCCCATCGCTTAATGCACCACTCTAAAAGAATTTCAATAGCCTCCAAATCACTTTTCATATAATCTATCAGAAATTTCATACCAAGAAAACCCCAAAGAAATACCAAAGAATTGAACATTTTTTATGAAAAACAGCCCTTGACAGATTAGCGGATGCAGGCTATTTTTGCATTTTAACAATTATAACCCTTAAAACAAAAAACATTTACTTTGCAGTATGAAGTATTTATTATCGGAAGAATAAATTCTTAATTAATAATCTGCTACTGCTTTAACCAACAAGTCCAATCACATGAAAAAATTATAACATTACTTTTAATATTGTTGTTTGCCACAAAAAGCACTTTCTCCCAATCGCCAAACAATATAGAGAAGTTCACCGTAGTCTGTGTAAATGATAAAGATAGTATTTTAAACAAAATAAAAAATGTCTGCTCCCCAATTCTACAACATCGGAAAAGGTAAACGTATAGAGGTCAAAGTATGCAATGAAGACAGCATACAAATAAGAAGAGTACGCTGTCTTTTATATTATTCCAACTCCGGCAAGAAAGAATGTATAGGAAAAATATGGATTTCTCCTCTTATTGGCTACGAAACCTGCTATTTTTGCATGAACGTGGATATCCCCCTAACAAAAGATGAATGGCATAAACTAACTTTCCGAATAAAGAGAGGAAAAATTATAAGGATTACAAATTCTTGAAACAGCAAGTACAAGAATAAAACATTTGATAATAAGAGAGAGATTGACAAGAATAAGAACAAGTAAGAATTGTTTTTATTTTAAGTTTCAGCCTTAAAATAAATCTAGATTTATTTCATACCATTCTGATTATTTGTATATTTGTCTCTTGATAATAAAATTATGCAATTTATTAATTTACAAAAACGATGAGCTATATCCAAAACAATCTACAAGCTGGTGAAGAAATTAAATACAAAGCAGATATTCACTGGTATATATTTGCATATCCGGTAATACTACTATTATTAAGCGCCTTCTTTTCTTCCGCACAAACCGGATTATTCTATTATGTCAGCATACTTCTATTGTTGTCAGGATTATTCCAATTGATAAAAAGAATTCTTCTTAAAATGGGAGCTGAATATGTTGTCACAAACAAGAAAGTCATTCTAAAATCCGGTATTTTAAACCGGGATGCCCTTGAATTGGTTTTAAACAAATGCGAAGGAATACGGATTAATCAAAGCCTCATGGGACGTATGCTCGGTTTTGGTTCTATTGTAGTTACTACGGGCGGGGTCACCAACAAATTTGACTTTATCACCAATCCTATAAAGTTCAGAAACGAAATCAATGCACAAATTCAATAAGAATAAGTGAAAAGCATTTAAAGAAATACAAAGAGAACGGGTATAAACACGCTTTTGCACATACATCCATACAAGGCTATACCTACGTACGTACGAGCTTATGCGTATGTATATGTAAAATGCCTCAGTCCAGAATAAAATTCCATATCAAAGACAAGGGCGTTTAAAAAAGATCAAGAGCTTTTTAAAAAAGATAACCGCCTTTTTAAAAGAACAAGAGCTTTTTTTAAAATGTCTTGTTCTTTTTTACCGCTGCCGCGAATCCGTAAGCTATCATTCGTGGAAGTTCCTCTTTCATGCGCATTTCTTACGAGGAAAAGGCTTGAAAACGCCCTACTTTATACCAGGCAGGAACTGTCTATAAAAAGAATATATGGCTGACAGCAAGCATATTATGTGAAAATCAACTTCAAAACGTAGTGAGGGCATGAGAGTATAAGTGAGAGCATTTTTTTACCATTATCATATAAGTCATTCATAATAAACCCATTATACATACAGTGAGGGCATGAGGGTATAAATACCCCGAACTTTCTAATGAAAAAATATGCTTATTTTTGCTATGCACCAAAAACAAAAATCCGCCGTAAGTATTAATTTACAGGGGATTTTCTTTGTTTTGTAATTCTTTCCAGCGGAGAGGGAGGGTTCTGAACCTCTTCTCTTTATTTCCGTATATATCAGCTTATTAGCTTTCATTATTTTGCTTCCTGTAACGAATTTGTAACGACCTAAACTTTTGTCCTAATGACCACTTTTGTCCGCTATTCGTCTACCATAGCTTTCGGGTTCAAAAGTATGGAAAATATGAACATCTTCCAAATGTTTGATTATTAATTATCTATTTTTTATATTCCAATGCAAGGTGCGAGCCTATATATATGAATAGGCTTGCACCTTGCACTGGACTTTATCTTGCACCCGACTCCATCCCACTCATTTCCAATCGTCATGTAAAAAAAGTTATGCCAAGTTGGTAACAAGTTGCAAATGCCCCGATTTAATTCGATGAACTTTGTGCCAAACTTTAAAAGATAAGTGTATGGACGTAATAACAATGGAGCGACTGCCTATAAAGAACTAATCCGCAAAATAGAAAAGATTGCAGACTATGTATTCAAAAAAGAGAGTAAACCAAACGAAGGAGGAAGAGATATGGTTGGATAATCAAGAAGTTGCCAACTTGCTACGTATAAGTACCAAGACACTGCAACGATTAAGAAAAGAAAATCTAATCAGCTATTCCATGTTACGAGGAAGATGCAGATACAAATTATCAGAAATAGAAAGAGGACTAAATGAGAAAATAATCGTTTGTGATCCACATACGCTGGATGAGTTCCGTAGAAACTTCTTATTCAATGGGAACTATGAATAAAGATGATATTCTGCGATTGACAGATAGAGGAATGGCTATATTCAAGCACTACCTCCCTACCCCATTTCGTGTAGGACGTAATTTCCTTAATCCGCTTTATGAGGATAAGCACGCTTCCTGTAACATCTATTATGAGCGAAGAAGTGATACTTATAAAATGAAGGACTTTGGTAATGACGACTATTCAGGCGACTGTTTCGCATTCGTGGGAAAATTGAATGGACTAGATTGTAAAGATTCTAAAGACTTCATTCAGATAATGAAAATAATCGATCGTGACCTGCATTTGGGATTATCATCGGGAAATTATATTGAAACGAAGACTATTACTCCCATCAGTCCTGCTGTCACGGCAGCAACATCGCCATCCAAAGTGAAAAAGGCAAAACCTTATACGTTGGCGCAAAAGAGCTTTACGGCTGCGGAACTTGCCTTCTGGGGAAAAGCGGCATCACGCAAGAGGTACTGAGATTATTCCGGGTGGTTTCACTGAAGAAGTTCAGCAGCGAGAATAACGAAGGGAAACCGTTCAGCATTGCGGCGACGGATAAAGAACCGGTGTTCGGATATACTGCAAAGCAATATGTGAAGGTGTACCGCCCGCACTCGGAGATGCGCTTTTTATATGCCGGGGATTTTGGGGAGAATTATTGCTTCGGGTTGGAGCAGTTGCCTGCTAAGGGGGATTTACTCTTTATTACGGGTAGTGAGAAGGACGTGATGAGCCTGACGGTTCACGGGTTCCATGCTATCTGCTTCAATTCGGAAACGGTGACTATTCCCGTGGGAATTATTCATAGGCTCTCTTTCCGGTTCAAACATATTGTACTGCTCTATGATGTGGACAAAGCGGGGCTGGACAGTTCGGCAAAACAAGAACTGGCGTTGAAGAACTACGGGGTGAAACGATTGTTGCTGCCATTGGCGGGAACGAAGGTGGAAAAGGATATTTCGGACTTTTTCCGTTTGGGAAATAGCCGGGAGGATTTGATTAAACTATTTCTGGATTATCTGGATACAATATACAGCGAAACTATGTCTGCTCTAAAATCTTGTGAGGTGGATTTTAATAATCCGCCACCTGTGGCACAAATGGTTGTGTCGGTGAATGATGTGCCATTAGGCACGCAAGGGAATATCCTCTGTATTACCGGTGGTGAGGGAACCGGTAAAAGTAATTATGTGACGGCGTTAATAGCCGGTGCCATCGGACAATCCGAAAAGAACAAGGATAAGGCGATGGACACGTTGGGGGTGTCGGTCAGTGAAAACAGCAAGCGGAAGGCGATTCTGTTCTATGATACGGAACAGTCGGAGGTGCAGACGTACAAGAACATTACAAACCTTTTAAAGCGTTGCGGACGGGAATCAATGCCGGAATACCTGAAAGCGTATTGCCTGACGGGAATGAGCCGGAAAGAACGCTTGCAGGCGATTATCCAAAGCATGGATAAGTTTCATTATCAGTTCCGGGGGATTCACATGGTGGTGATCGACGGGATTGCGGACTTGATAAAGGGTGCGAATGATGAAACGGAAAGTATTGCCGTGGTGGAGGAATTGTATCGGCTGGCGGGGATTTACAATACTTGTATCGTTACTATCCTGCATTTTATTCCTTCGGGGCTGAAATTGCGGGGGCATTTGGGCAGTGAGTTGCAACGAAAGGCGGCGGCTATCCTCTCGATAGAGAAAGATACTGATCCGTCGGTGTCGGTGGTGAAGGCGCTGAAAGTGCGCGACGGCAGTCCGTTGGATGTGCCTATCATGCAGTTTGCATGGGATAAAGATGTCAGGATGCACGTGTATCTGGGGGAAAAGCCGAAAGAGGAAAAGGAGAAGCGGAAAGAGGATGAACTCGTGGCAGTGGCACGGGATATTTTCGGACGGCAGGACTTTATTACTTATGTGGATTTGGCAGAACAAATTCAAGCGATACTGGACGTAAAGGAACGTACAGCGAAAAGTTATATCAAGTTCATGCGGGAGAAGGAAATCATACTGAAAGACCCGTCAAACCAAAGTTATTATATCATCGGAAATTTAAAACAGGCGAGCTTATGATACCATTGGATAAAGAAACATTCGAGGCGTATATGGAACGGTTGCTCGAACAAGTGGAAAAGGTCGTAGGCGCACTGGACAAGAAGAATAAGAAGCCGCAAAATTACCTGAATGGTGAACGGCTGTACGATAATCAGGATGTTTGTCTGTTGCTGAACATCAGCAAACGAACACTACAACGGTACAGAGACAACGGGCTGAAGTATTACACGATCTTGCATAAAACGTACTATCGTGAAAAGGATTTGCACGAGTTTATTCGTCGGTATTTTGACGGGGAGAATGTAGAAAAAGGCAAAACGAAGGAATGTAACGGAGATGAACGTATAGAGGGTGGCATGTTGTCCGATGATAAGGATGAACCTATGGAAGAAGATAAGCCGGTGGATGAAGGTAAACTCACAGAAGATGCTTAGAGAGTTATAATTTCCATATAGAAAATTCTGCCGATACCCTGACGTTATGTGCATATCCCGTACTATAGTGATGAAAGGATAAGATTCACATGTAAACTTGTGTATATAGTAGTTACAATGTTTTGGAGAAAAGGAATTTAGAGTCTAAATTTGCAAACAATAATCAGATTATGAAGTTTTATATTAGAAAATCACTAACTTTGTGAATATTATATCCATAGACAGAAAAAAAGAAAATAATATGATACTTAAAAAAATAACAATTGAAAATTTCCGTTGCTTTAAAAACTATGAGGTTGATTTAACACCAGGAATTACTGTTTTTATTGGTAAAAATGGCGCAGGAAAAACTTCTCTACTAAATGCCATTCGTTATGGATTAAGTGTCTTTTTTTCCAATGATAGCACAATGGGAGATGATTTACTTATATCAGGTAATCCCGATTTAAAAGTCATTTCAACATTAGCTACAGATTTTTATCGAGCCCAAAATGCGGATTTACCAGCAGTTGATTTAACAATCAACATGGAAGCTGAATTTAATGATATACCTTTGAATTGGGAATACTATAAGCGTTCTACATCAGGTGCTTCGTTATTCGTTTCCAAGTATCAACAAGCATATCGTACACTTATGGCAGAATATCATAATAGCGACCAACTTCCACTGTTTGTTTTCTATTCTGATTCATTTCCACATATAGATACAAGAACCAGCGATTTTGCAAAAAAAGCTATTAAGGAACAAGGATATATTATCAGGAATTTTGCTTATTACAAATGGAATTCAGAAGTATCATGTACATCTATCTGGCAAAATAGATTCATTAATTCCATGCTAAAACAAATTTCCCTTAATGATAGTGACCCGTTAAATTCTAAGGAAGTAGAATATATAAAAAATAAATTGCGCACTTTTTCTGAACCTATCAATTCTGCGTTAGAAGAAAGGATGATTTTGAAATAAAAGATTTCTTTCCGGTTGTAGATGATAAGACGCTATCATTATATCTGCGATTAAAAAATGAACGGGACGTTATCTTTGATAATTTACCTGCTGGATATAAAAGACTATACTCCATTGCTTTTGATTTGGCTTATAGATTATATATTTTACGGAAAACAAACGAGGAAGACCCAAAAGGTATTGCCATAATTGATGAAATAGACCTCCATTTACATCCTTCTTTGGAACAAGAAGTGTTAGCTCGTCTGAAAAAAACATTTCCAAGTATTCAATTTATTGTATCTACACATTCTCCAATGGTACTCTCCAATCTTAAAGTCAAAGATACGGGAAATATGATTTATAGAATGCAGGCAGACGAAGATACACCAAATGCATTGCCTAATTTATATGGCGTGGATTATTCTGCTGCTGTTTATGATTTTATGGGAACTCCTTATGCAGACAATGAGGTTAAAGAAGAAATAGAAGCCATCTTAAGGCTTTCAAGAAGAGGTAAGCCGGAATTAGTAGAAAAAAGGAAAGAAGAACTTAAATCTATGGTTTCGGAGGAACAATACATAAATATTATCTCTAAAATAAACTCTCAACTGGCAGAGGACAAATACTAATAAAGAATATGCAATTTATCAATAAATTCAAATATAAGAGGAAAGGACACCGAATTATCAAGGCTTTCATTAAAGATAAGTGGAACAATGATATTCAAAGATATGTAAATTTAAACTACAACGAACTTAAAAGAATTAAAGCGTTTAAGTATTTACTGCTCAAAGAACAACAAGGATTTTGTTGTTATTGCATGAGAAAAATTCCTTTTAATGAGGTGACTTTAGAACATGTAATGCCACATCATTTAGAGGACAAAAAGCGTAAGGAAGAGGTAAAATATTACAGTAAGTTTGGACGATTAAAAAGGGGGAAAATATATTATTGCCCAGATAAAGAGATTCCCATATCTCCCAAACTACATACTCCTCCCTATCCCCATTGCATTGCACATGAAAATTTAGTTGCTTCTTGTCAAGGAAAGGTCTTTGAAGGTGGAGAAAAATATATACTACATAAATGCTGCAATAACTTTAGGGGAAATGATAAAATTGTTCCACTATTTTTCATTCCGAGAGCAGCAGAGATTGTACGATATGAAATTGATGGTACATTAACTTATTTTGAAAAATACGAGTCAACCATCAGCTCTCTAAATTTAATGCATTCAACCTTGATTTTCATGAGGAAGATATGGGCAAAGATTGTTATAAATAATATTAGTTTAAATCAGGTAAATAAGGCTTTGACTGATAATGATATTAGAATTAACATCATTGATGATATTGATATTGACATTTCTGAAAGAAAGAATCTAAGGATTGACTTATATTGGAAATTATTGATCGAGTACCATTGGTTTTATAATTACTTTCAGAGAATGATAGCATAATTCAATTATAAACAATCGGATAAAATAACCGCCATCACTTTGGACATGAAGTATGGCGGTTGTTTTTTAGAATCTAAATCATTTTTGGGGTTCTGCAAGAACAGACACCTCATAGTTACGACTATATTATTTTATCTATAATATTTTTTTATTAACTTTGTGCATTAACCTTTTGAATATAGAATATGACAGGACAAGAAGAATATCCTCGTTTCATTTCTAACAGACCATGCGGAAATGATAAATACGAAGGGAAATCACAAGAGCTGTAGATACTAATTGAAAAGTGCGCCAATATTCCAGTTGAAAATTGCGCCACCATAGGATAAGTATAATGACCTTTGTATAATCCAAATGCAAAGGTAAAATGAAGACTATGGTAGAAAGACAATC
>ENA-OQAS01000968-OQAS01000968.1-human-gut-metagenome-genome-assembly--contig:-NODE-968-length-14171-cov-2.553617_pt1 | contig 14171 bp, 27 predicted proteins | sample MGYA00242733_ERZ504523 | MGnify/ENA primary metagenome ERZ504523 (study PRJEB26092, sample SAMD00036239) | human gut metagenome | host: Homo sapiens | study: EMG produced TPA metagenomics assembly of... | reverse complement strand
GTTGGTTTTTGCTTGTTTAGGGAAAATTAAAGAAATAGTGGGAAAATCGTTAAGAAATATGCTAAATATTTTATTGAAAGAGATAAATATCCAGAGATAAGGGTATCATTTTAAATAATAAAATAGTATAATATCACAAAATGAGGTGGAATCATGGAAACAGTTTTGGTAGAAAAAAAGAACATAAACGAGGTTGTTGAATTATTAAAACAAGATGAGGTTGTGGCTTTTCCTACCGAGACTGTTTTTGGCTTAGGTGTGAAGTTTGGAAATCTTTCGGCACTTGAAAAAATCTATGAAATTAAACATAGAAGTCATAGTAAGCAGTATCTTTGATGATCTATGATTCTCAAGATATAGAAAAATATGCTTATGTAAATACAAATGCTCAAAATTGATTGATGAATTTATCCGGGAATGATAACTCTTGTTTTAAAAAGAAATCAATTTTATCAGATGGTTTTACAGCGGGATTAGAAACGATAGGTATAAGAATACCTGATGATCCATTTGTATTAGAATTATTGAAAAGAGTAGGGCCAATGTTAGTAACAAGCGCTAACATTTCAGGTCAAGAGACACTTTTAAATGATTTAGATGTGTATCATGAATTTAATGGGAAACTAAAGATGATCGTCAAAGGAAAATGTCAAAATACTCTAGCAAGTACAGTGGTAAAAATTGATGATGATGTAACAATATTACGTCAAGGTTGTATTAGTGAAGAAAAAATCAGGGAGGTATTAAAGTGAAAATTGCAATGGCATGTGACCATGGTGGTCTCAGATTAAAAAATGTATTAAAAGAAGATTTAGAAAAAAATGGTTATGAAGTTGTAGATTTTGGTACATACACAGAAGAAAGCTGTGATTACCCAGATTATGCTTCTAAAGCAGCAAAAGCTGTTGCTGATGGAACGTGCGACAAGGGGGTTGTCGTATGTGGAACTGGAATTGGTGTCAGCATTACTGCCAATAAAGTAAACGGAATTCGTTGTTCATTATGTCATGATGTATTTAGTGCAAAAGCAACACGTCAACATAATGATTCAAACATGTTGGCAATGGGGCAACGTGTTATAGGGGAAGGCTTAGCTTTAGAAATCTTACATGCATGGCTTGAAAGCGAATATGAAGGCGGAAGACATGATGCAAGAATTCAAAAAATGATGGCTTTAGAAAAGGAGTAATAAATAATGAAAGATACACAATTATTTGAAAGTGTTGAAAGAGAATTAAATAGACAAAGAAATAACATTGAATTGATTGCTTCAGAAAACTTTGTTTCTGAAGAAGTATTACAATTAGCTGGATCAGTTCTTACAAATAAATATGCTGAAGGATATCCAGCAAAAAGATATTATGGGGGATGTCAATTTGTTGATGAAGTTGAAGAACTTGCAAGACAAAGAATTTGTGAAATCTATGGGGCAGAACATGCTAATGTTCAACCACATAGTGGGGCACAAGCAAATACTGCAGTTTATTTAGCTTTATTACAACATGGAGATAAAGTGTTAGGTATGTCACTTGCTGATGGGGGACATTTAACACATGGGCATCCATTGAACTTTTCAGGAATCAACTATGAATTTTATAGCTATGGTGTTTCAAAAGAGACAGAAACAATTGATTATGAAGCTTATAAAAAACAAGTAGAAGAAATTAAACCAAAACTCGTTGTAGCAGGAGCTAGTGCTTATAGTAGAACAATTGATTTTGAATTTATGGCTAAGGTAGCGCATGATAATGGCGCATTATTTATGGTAGATATGGCTCATATCGCTGGACTTGTAGCTGCTGGCGTTCATCCATCACCATTTCCATATGCTGATATTGTCACAACAACAACACATAAAACATTAAGAGGACCTCGTGGTGGTGTCATCATGTGTAAAAAAGAATTTGCTGCTGATATTGATCGTGCAGTTTTCCCAGGTATGCAAGGTGGACCTTTAATGCATATTATTGCTGCTAAAGCACAATGTTTCTATGAAGTACAACAACCAGAATTAAAGACTATGCAAAACAAATTATCAAAAATGCTAAAGCAATGGAAAAAGTCTTTAAAGAAGAAGGGTTCAGATTGGTTGCTGGAGGAACAGATAACCACTTATTACTTGTTGATGTTAAAGCAAGTTGTGGTATTTCTGGTAAAAAAGCACAACGTTTACTTGATGAAATCAATATTACAGCTAATAAAAATGCAATTCCTTTTGATACAGAAAAACCATTCAAAGCTTCAGGAATTCGTATTGGAACACCAGCAATGACAACAAAAGGATTCAAAGAAGAAGACTTTGAAGAAGTTGCAAGAATCATTGCTTATCGTTTAAAAAATGAAGAAACAGATGATATTAAAGAAGAATGTTTAAAACGAGTAGCAAAACTTACTGAAAAGGTCACAATGTATTCAAATATTAAATATATCTAGGAGGCAATTATGTCAGTAACAATATTAGATCATGCTTTAATCCAACATAAACTCACTATTATGCGAGATAAAAATACGTCAACTTATATTTTTAAACAAAATTTAGATGAAATAGCTAAATTAATGGCATTTGAAGTAACACGCAATGTTTCATTAAAAGATAAAGCAATTGAAACACCTGTTTGTCCAATGGTGGGAAAAGAAATGGATCAACAAATTATTCTTGCACCTATTTTACGTGCAGGAATTGGTTTAGTTGATGGTTTTAGAGATATTATTCCAACAGCTAAAGTTGGACATATTGGAATGGAAAGAGATGAAGAAACTTTAATTCCACGTGAATATTATGCTAAATTTCCAAAAGGTCTAGAAGATGCTTTAGTCATTGTTTTAGATCCGATGCTAGCAACTGGTGGAAGTGCTAATATGGCAATTGAAAATATTAAACAAAGAGGAGCAAGAAAAATCAAACTTGTTTGTTTAGTAGGAGCACCAGAAGGAGTTAAAGCGATTCAAGAAGTACATCCTGATGTTGATATTACACTTGCAGCATTAGATGAAAAATTAAATGAGCATGGTTATATTGTTCCTGGACTTGGAGATGCCGGAGATCGTTTGTTTGGAACAAATGAATAATAAAGAGAAGCTTTTTAAAGATTTGCTTTATGCATTGACGTTATCAGGTAAAATATTTGGAACTTTAATAGCTGGCGTCATATTGGGTTTATATTTGGATAGTATATTACTAACCAAACCTCTTCTGACGCTAGTATTTCTTGTTTTAGCGTTTATAGAAGTGATGAGAACATTATTAAAAGGTGGAAATCATGAATGAAAAGTTAGTTTTTAAGAAATCATTTTTTATTTTTTGATAGGTTTATCGTTTTTCAATTATTGGTTTGATGATGAAATCTATCAGTTATTCGCTAGGTTTTTTGCTTGGATATTTATTTAATCTTGCAATTTTTTATGTTATTATTATCACGTCTGATATGATATTGAACTTAAAAAAGATCTACAAGTTTAATTATCTTATTAAATATAGTCAAACTTGCAATTTATGCGATTGGTTTTTTAATTGCTATTTTTATTCCAAAATGGTTTAATCTGATGGGTGTTCTTTTTGGATATATGGTCATTAAAATAACCATATATATTGTAAGTTATCAAATGAAGGGGGTGAAAGGGTGAGTAACTTCTTAGATTCTTTACAGGTAGAATTAATCTTTTCATTGATTATTATGGTGGTGATGGCTATTTTCTTTATTTATGCCGGAAAGAAATTTGCAACTGCTGATCCAACAGCAAGACCTAAAGGTGTTGTTTTAGTTGTTGAAACAGGTGTTAAAATGATTTACGACTATTTAAAAAGTATCATGCCAAAGAAATTTGAAAAGAACTATTATCCATACTTTGCAATGCTCTTTGCATATTTGGTCATTGCTAACTTAAGTGGATTATTAGGATTTGAAGCACCAACTTCAAATTATTCTATTACTCTTGCATTAACAACAATTACATTCTGTTTAATTCAGTTTAATGCAATCAAAAACAAGGATTATTATCTTACATTTGGGGTGCTGTATGGCCACCAACAAACTTATTAAGTATTCTTTCGCCATTGATTTCGTTATCAATGCGTTTATTTGGGAATATTTTAAGTGGATCGATCCTTATGTATTTAGTTTATCAATTAACAGGTTACATTTCAGGGTTATTGATCAACTTTAACTTTTTAGGACCAGTGATTGCTCCTTGGCTACATTGTTATTTTGATGTCTTTGCAGGATGCATTCAAACATTGGTATTCGTTACATTATCATCTATCTTGATAATGATGGAAATCCAGATTAAGTTCTTTACTAGCTTGCTAGTTAAGATATAAATGAAAAATGAACTATTTTTTAGGAGGAAAAAAAATTATGGTAAAAGGTTTAATTGCTATTGCAGCAGGTCTTGCTGTATGTGCAGGTTTAGGAACAGGGATTGGTGAAGGGATTGCTGCTAGTAAAGCTGTAGAAGCTGTTGGTAGAAACCCAGAAGCTGAAGGTAAAATCCGTACTATGATGATCTTAGGGATTGCCTTATCAGAAACAGTTGCCATCTATGGTTTATTAGTTTCTTTAATCTTATTATTCGTATATTAATAATTGAAAATCTGACAAAGGAGGAATAAAGATGCCAGATATAGCAGGAAAATTATTCCCTAATCTTACAACACTGATTGTTCAATTATTATCTACAGGAGTTTTGTTACTTATTTTTAAGAAGTTTTTATGGAAAAATGTCATGGAATATTTTGCTAAAAGAGCAGATTACATAGAATCTACAATCAATGAGGCAAAAGAAATGAACGAAAAAGCTTCTGCAAATTTAGAAACAGCTGAAAAAGAAGCACGTGAAGCGGCAAGTAAATATCGTGAAATTCTTGATCAAGCAAAAGATGATGGTCAAAAAGTGAAACAACAAATTATTGACCAAGCAAACGAAGAAGCAAGAGCTAAAATTGAACAAGCACAAAAAGAAATTGAAACAGAAAAGAAACAAGCTCAAGCAGATATGAAACAAGAAATTGTGGATGTTGCTATTGAGGTTGCAACTAAAGTGATGAACAAAGAAATGAATGAAGAAATCAACAAAGGATTAGTAGAAGAATTTGTTGATGATGTGGTTAACTAATGAGTGTTGTTGGCGATAGATATGCTGAATCTTTATTTGATTTAGCAAAAGAGGAAAATCAAGTCACTCAATATCTTGATGACATCAAATTAGTTGGTGAGGTTCTAGATAGTGATCCTCAAATTGTTCAATTCTTTAATCACGTTCTTATTGAAAATGATAAAAAGATTCAATTATTGGATCAATCATTTAAAGGGAATGTTGATCAATATGTTTTAAATTTCTTAAAACTATTAGTGCAATCAAGAAGAATTCGTTATATTGATGATATTGTTAAATCTTATATTAATTTATCAAATCAATATTTAGGTATAGAAGAAGGTATGATCTATACACCTTATGAATTAACTGATCAACAAATTCAAGATATAGAAAAAGCAATCAGTCAAAAAGAAAACAAAAAGGTTACTTTAAAAGTATCTATTGATCCATCATTATTAGGTGGTATTAAAGTTCAAATTGCTAACCGTATTTATGATGGAACAATTAAAAATAAAGTAGAAATGCTTAAAAAAGAACTATTAAGAAAGTAGGTGGAAATAGTGGGGCTTAGACCAAATGAAATTAGTGCTTTAATTAAAGAACAAATTAAGCATTATGACGATATCATTGAACAAAAAGATGTCGGAACAGTCGTGACTGTTGGTGATGGTGTAAGTGTTATTCATGGGTTAGATAATGCCATGTTAGGTGAATTATTACTTTTCCCAATGATGTTTACGGAATGGTCATGAACTTAGATGAAGATAGTGTAGGAGCCGTACTACTTGGATCTGAAAGTACGATTAAAGAAGGAGACGAAGTTAAACGTACTGGAAGAATTATTGAAGTCCTGTCGGGGATGAAATGTTAGGAAGAGTTGTTAATCCATTAGGACAAGCAATCGATGGTCAAGGTGAAATCAATACTGGTAAAACTAAACCAATCGAACGTGTTGCTAGTGGGGTAATGACAAGAAAATCAGTGATCAACCATTACAAACTGGTATTACATCAATTGATGCTATCATTCCTATCGGTAGAGGTCAACGTGAGTTAATTATCGGTGACCGTCAAACAGGTAAAACTGCAATTGCTATTGATACAATTTTAAACCAAAAAGGACAAAACATTTATTGTGTTTATGTTGCTATTGGACAAAAGAATTCAACAGTTGCACAAGTTGTTGAAAAATTACGTCAAGGTGGAGCAATGGATTATACATGTGTTGTTTCTGCCGGAGCGAGTGAACTTGCACCAATTCAATATATTGCACCATATGCTGGATGTGCAATTGCTGAACATTGGTTAGATGAAGGAAAAGATGTTTTAATTGTTTATGATGATTTATCGAAACATGCGGTAGCTTATCGTACAATGTCGTTATTATTAAAAGACACCAGGACGTGAAGTTATCCAGGGGATGTCTTCTTATTTACATTCAAGATTACTTGAACGTGCTTGCCGTTTAAATGAAGAAAATGGTGGAGGATCAATTACTGCTTTACCAATCATTGAAACACAAGCTGGGGATATTTCAGCATATATTCCAACAAACGTTATTTCAATTACTGATGGACAAATCTTCTTACAACAAGAATTGTTCAACTCTGGATTTAGACCAGCTGTAGATACAGGATTATCTGTATCACGTGTAGGTTCTACTGCACAAATTAAAGCGATGAAACAAGTATCTGGTTCATTAAAACTTGAACTTGCTCAATATGCAGAAATGCAAGCTTTCGCACAATTTGGTTCTGACTTAGATGCTGCTACTAAAGCAACATTGGATCATGGGGCAAAAGTACGTGAAGTATTAAAACAAGCACAATACTCACCACGTAGTGTGCCAACAACAAGTCATTACTTTATTTGCATTAAAATATGGTTATACAAAACAAATAGCTGTAGAAAAAGTAAAAGAATTTATGGATGGTTTAGTAGAAAATATTCAAATGTCTCATCCTGAATTTATTACTGAAATAGAAACTCAAAAAGTGATTTCAAATGAATTAGAAGCGAAGATGAAAGAAGCAACAGGCGCTTATGTTGATCAATTCTTAAAAACACAAGGGGCTAACTAATGCCTGGATCAATGCAAGAAATTAAGCGTCGTATTAAATCCGTTGAATCTACTAAAAAGATTACAAAAGCAATGGAATTAGTTGCGACATCTAACTTCGTAAAACAAGAAATCAACTTGATGAATTAAAACCTTATTATCAAGGTGTTAGACAAACATGTGCAGAAATTTTAGCTTCTAATAAAGGGTTTAAAAGATTCTGCCTATCTCGCTGAAAATAAAGTAGATAAAGATGTTTATATTTGTTATTTTTCTTTCAAGTTTAGGATTATGTGGTGGATATAATGCCAATGTCTTTAAAGAAATTAGTCAACAAATTAAAGATGAAGATTATGTTTACTCAATTGGAAGTAAAGGAACAAATTATTTCCGTAGAACGCATCAAGGACCAATCAATACTGATTTTGCTTCATTAAATTCAACATTAGTTTTTGATGAAGTGACTAAATTAGTGAAAAGTGTCACAGATCTTTATATTAATAAAGAAGTGGGAAGTATAAAAATCATTTATACTGAATTTGTTAATAACTTAACATTTAAACCACGTACAGTAACACTTTTACCAATTGATACAAATGAGTTTGAAAATATTGAAATTACCAATAAATTCACTATTTTTGAACCAAGTCCTGAAGAAGTTTTAGATAGTTTAATACCAATGTATTTACAAGCTGTCGTTTATGGCTATCTTGTTGAAAGTGTGACAAGTGAAAATGCGTCACGTAGAACTTCAATGGAAAATGCTACAGATAACGCAGAAGAATTAACAGAACAATTATTATTAAAATACAATCAAGCTCGTCAAACAGCAATTACTAATGAAGTTAGTGAAATTGTTGCTGGAGCTAATGCGCAATAAGGAGGTCAATATGGCAAATATTGGGAAAATAATTAGTGCCCGTGGGCCAGTTATTGATATTGCATTTGCTAGCGAAGATAAATTACCTCGATTAAATACAGCAATTCGTATTCAAAATGGTGAAGAAGAATTAGTCGTAGAAGTTGCTCAACACATTGGAGATGATGCAGTAAGATGTATCGCCATGGGACCAACTGATGGGGTAGTAAGAGGAATGGATGCTGTTGATACAGGTCACCCAATTTCAGTTCCAGTAGGAATGATACATTAGGACGTATGTTCAATGTTTTAGGTGAACCAATTGACGGTAAAGGTGAATTAGGGAATGATGTTCCACGTATGCCTATCCATAGATCTGCGCCAACTTATGCAGAACAAATGACAACTACAGAAATCTTTGAAACAGGAATTAAAGTTGTAGACTTAATTTGTCCTTTTATCAAAGGTGGTAAAATTGGGTTATTCGGTGGTGCTGGAGTAGGTAAAACAGTATTGATCCAAGAATTTATTAACAATATCGCAACACAACATGGTGGGTTATCAGTATTCGCCGGTGTTGGAGAACGTAGCCGTGAAGGTAACGATTTATACTATGAAATGAAAGAAAGTGGCGTTTTATCTAAAACATCACTTGTCTTTGGACAAATGAACGAACCTCCAGGAGCACGTTTACGTGTTGCCTTAACTGGTTTAACAATGGCTGAACAATTCCGTGATGGACAAGGTCAAGACGTGTTATTATTCATTGATAACATCTTCCGTTTCACACAAGCAGGTTCAGAAGTTTCTGCCTTACTTGGACGTGTACCATCACAAGCAGGATATCAACCAACTCTAGCAACTGAAATGGGTGCTTTACAAGAACGTATTACATCAACTAAAAAAGGATCAATTACATCAGTACAAGCGGTCTATGTAACCAGCCGATGACTTAACTGACCCTGCACCAGCAACAACATTTGCTCACTTAGATGCTAAAATCGTCTTGGATCGTTCAATCGCTGCTTTAGGTATTTACCCTGCAGTAGATCCACTTAACTCTTCATCAAGAGCCTTAGATCCATTAGTTGTAGGTAAGGATCATTATGAGGTAGCTCATGGTGTTCAACAAATCTTACAACGTTATCAAGAATTACAAGATATCATCGCAATTCTTGGGATGGATGAATTAGGTGATGAAGATAAATTAATCGTTGCACGTGCAAGACGTGTACGTAACTTCTTATCACAACCATTTACAGTAGCTAGTCAATTTACTGGTTTAGATGGAAAATATGTCCGTGTAGAAGATACTGTTCAAGGATTTAAAGAAATTCTTGAAGGTAAATGGGATCAATTACCTGAACAAGCATTCCATAATGTTGGTACTATTCAAGAAGCTGTAGAAAAGGCTAAACAAATCGAAAATGACTAAATTTAAGCTAAAAATCATTACACCTCAAGGTATTTACCAAGAAGTGGAAATTGATCAGATAAATCTTGATACAACTGCTGGACAAATAGGTATTTTTAGCTCATCATATTCCACTAGCAAGTGGTGTAAAAGTGTCTCAAATGAATTATATTATTGATGGAAAAAGAACATATTTTTCTGTCGCAGGTGGTTTCATTTATGTAAATGAAACAGAAACAACTTTAATTGCTAATGCAATTGAATCACAAGAAGAAATTGATTTAGAAAGAGCACAAGAAGCAAAAAGAAGAGCTGAAGAAAGACTTAAAATACAAAACGATGAAATCGATATGTTAAGAGCACAAGCAGCTTGCAACGTGCAATTACACGTATTCATGTCAAAGGTTTATAGAGAAGAACTTCCATTCTTCTCTTTTTTTTTGTATAATAGTTTTAAGGAGAAAAAGGGAATATGAAAAAGAAGTTTATAGGAGTTATTGGGATTGTTATCGTGGTGATAGTGAGAGGTATTTATTATCTTACACGAGAAGAAAAATTGAATTATCTTTAAAAAATAAAAAAGAGATTATTGTAGAATATGGAAATACAGTTCAATATTCATTTGATGATCTTATTCAAACAAAAGACATAGATAAAGATAAGTTGAAAGAAATAAAAAAAGAAACAAAAATAACAGACAATCTAAAAAATGAAGATCAAAAAGATTATCCAGTAATTGGAAACTATACAATAAATATTAAATATCAAGATCAAAAACTAAAAAGAAAGTGATTGTTAAAGATACAACATCTCCAGTTTTTAATGAAATAAATGAAGTTTCATTTGAAGAAGGAACAGAAAATTATGATTTAATCAAGAAATCAAAGCAACAGATTTAAGACAATGTTGATTTACAATATGATTTATCTTCATTAGATATAAATAAAGCAGGGGATTATCAAATAAAAGTATTTGCGAAAGATAGTTCAGGAAATCAAGCAGAAAAAGAAATAACTGTACATGTAAAAGAAAAACCTAAACAAGAATTATCAGCAGCTAAGATTTATCATGGCGGAGGAAAAGTGATTTGTATTGATGCAGGACATCAAGCACGAGGAAATAGTTCATTAGAACCTAATGGACCAGGTTCATCGACAATGAAAGCAAAAGTGACAACAGGGGCAACAGGATGTGTAACGGGGAAAACAGAATCACAAATCAACTTAGAAGTGGCACTTAAATTACAAGAAGCTTTATCAAATCAAGGTTATACTGTGGTTATGTGTCGTACATCACAAAATGTAGATCTTTCAAATGTCGAAAGAGCTAAAATAGCAAATGAAGCAAATGCTGATGCTTTTATTCGTTTACATTGTGATTCAAGTGAATCGTCATCATCAACAGGAACATTGACACTAGCCCCATCAACATCTAATAAATATTGTGCAAATATTGCAGGGAAGTCACAATCTTTATCAAAGAGCATTGTGAATAACATTTGTAAAGTGACAGGTTCTAGAAATAGGGGTGTTTCTATTGTTGATAATATGACAGGGTTGAATTGGTCTCAAGTACCAGTTACAATAGTTGAGATGGGATTTTATCTAATCCTAATGAAGATCGAATGTTATCAAGTGATGATTATCAAAATAAGATTGTTCAAGGTATTGTAAATGGTATAGGTGAATATTTAAGTTAAAAAGGGAAAAAAGGTATGGAAAAAGTAACGTTAGGAAGAACAGGAATTACAGTTAATAGAAATGGATTTGGAGCTTTACCAATCCAACGTGTAACTGGAGAAGATGCAACTTTAATTTTAAGAAAGGCTTATGATCGAGGAATTCGTTTTTTTGATAGTGCAAGATGGTACAGTGATAGTGAAGAAAAATTAGGGAATGCTTTAAGTGATGTCAGAAAAGATATTTATATTGCTACTAAAACAGGGTCAACAACCGTTGAAGGATTTTGGCAAGATCTTGAAACAAGTTTAAAAAATTTAAAAACAGATTATATTGATATTTATCAATTTCATAATCCATCGTTTTGTCCAAAGCCAGGAAATGGTACAGGATTATATGAAGCTATGTTAGAAGCAAAAGCACAAGGTAAGATTCATTTTATTGGTCTAACAAATCATCGTTTACCAGTAGCTATAGAAGCTTGTGAAAGTGGGTTATATGATACAATTCAATTCCCATTTAGTTATTTAGCAGATCAAAAAGATATTGATTTAGTACATAAATGTAAAGAAAACAATATTGGGTTTATTTGTATGAAAGCTTTATCAGGTGGACTTATTAACCGTTCGGATGCTGCTTATGCATATTTAGCACAGTTTGATAATGTTTTACCAATTTGGGGAATTCAAAAAGAGAGTGAATTGGATGAATTTATTTCATATCAAACAAAAGCACCAGAACTTACTCAAGAAATTCAAGATTTAATTGCTCATGATCGAAAAGAATTAGCAGGAGATTTCTGTAGAGGATGTGGTTATTGTATGCCTTGTCCTAAAGGAATTCAAATTAATCAATGTGCTAGAATGTCTTTAATGTTAAGAAGAGCACCAGCAGCGAGTTGGTTAAATGAACATTGGCAAAATGAAATGAAAAAAATAGAAGAATGTTTAAATTGTGGAAAATGTATGACAAAATGTCCATATCATTTAAACACACCTGAATTATTAAAGAAAAATTATAAAGATTATAAAACATTCTTAAAATAAAAAGGTAGACGAATTTCGTCTACCCAATGGAGTCAACTTAAGAAGTTGGCTCTTTTTTTGTTTTTAACTCATATAAATATATCAATATGCATTTGTAGTTAAGTATATATAGATTGTATACATTTAATTATATGGCTATCTATTGTATAATGTAGTTAAGAAAGAAGGCGATAATATGTTTGTTAGAGCTGTAAAAAATAATAAAGGTAAAAAAGATACCTACTTTTGTTCACTCGTTGAATCTTATCGTGACGAATCTGGTGTTCCCAGACATCGTGCTCTTATCAATTTTGGGCAAGTTGATAAGGATGCCGTCCCTTATTTGAAGGCTGCTTTTGCTAAAAAGAAGCCTCGTCTTGTTTATGATGATGAATAATGTAGTTAAGTCTTCTGAATTATCTCAACTTTTTTTGTGATTTCAATTCTATTATACAATCTGACATCGTCAACATGCTTTGTCGTAAACGAAAAAAGGATTTTACTCGTAATAGGAATATGAATTTCTATTCTGTCATCTATTATTTTATTTTTCGAAATAAAACTACTACGAATGCTGAACTTACTCATTTCTACTCTTCAATAGATAAATTTGAAAAAAGAATAAGTAAACAAGCACTCAATAAAGCTATAAAAAAGCTCAATCCTAATGTTTTTACATATCTTATCAATCAATTTGCTTCTATTTATTATGCATCTTCTCTTCCTAAAAAATATAGAGATCATTTGCTTATCGCAGAAGATGGAACATACATGGAAATCCCATATAATGTTTACAATATAAATGATTTCCAATTCTGTATGAATCAGCATGTGCATGATATTTTTGATGTTAAAAAGGTTCAGTCTAAAGCAGGTGGACTTTATGATGTTACCAATGGTTTGTTTATTGACTTTTCATTGAAGCCTGCTCCATATTCAGAGACTCCTTTGGCTTTTGCACATTTATATAGGACAAAAAAGATCCTTAAAAATCAAAAAATCATTTATCTTGCAGATAGATATTATGGTTCAGCTGAAATCATATCTCATTTGGAGTTTCTTAAATATAACTATGTTATTAGAGGAAAATCTAATTTTTATAAAAAACAGGTTGCTCTCATGCAATCTGATGATGAATGGATTGAAGTTGAAGTCGATGATAAATGGCTTAAAAGATTCAGATTTTCACTAGAAGCCAAAGAATTGAGAAAAGAAAAACCAATTTTCAAAATAAGGGTTATAAAAAGAACTTATAAATATACAGACATTAACCATGATATTCATTGTGAAAACCTTATTTATTTTACCAATCTAAGTGAAGAAGAATTTTCAGCAGATGAAGTCATTGAGCTATATTCAAAAAGATGGGATATTGAGATTTCATATAAGACAATGAAAACAACTCAGGAAATAGAAAGGCACATAAGCTCAAATGGAGATGTTGCACGAAATGATATATATGCAAAGGTTCTGTTTCATAATATTGTTGGAGTTTTAAGAAAAGAAATAAATCATGAATTGGAAAAGAGGCAAACCGAAAAAAAATATGTCGTGAACATAACACAATTGCATATCATGGTTCATGAAATCAATTTTTTAAATTGTATGATGTATAATCTGAAAGAAAAAATCAAAAAGAAAATAGATAGTATCATGAAGATCATAGACAAAATAAAAGTGCCTGTTCGCCCAAACAGACACTATCAACGTTGGGGAAGAGTTATGCTGTCGTCACCGTCATATCGATTTAGACTCGACGGAAGAAATAATCCGAAACTTAAAAAATCGGATCCGTTCTCATGACCACATTCCCGTAGTTAAGAATACATATATATTTTAACACAAAAACTTTAAAAAAATAGGTAATATTAAAAGGGATTTTATGCGCTTTTTTTATTGCACAAAAATATTGATAAAATAATTTAAATTTATTTTCATAATAACAAAAATAGCGCCAACTTAAAGAATGCATAATTCCTTAAGTTGACGCCATTGGGCTCCTTTCGGAGCCTTATTTTTATTCAACATTCTTTAATGCTTCA
>ENA-OQAS01000967-OQAS01000967.1-human-gut-metagenome-genome-assembly--contig:-NODE-967-length-14174-cov-2.402292_pt1 | contig 14174 bp, 21 predicted proteins | sample MGYA00242733_ERZ504523 | MGnify/ENA primary metagenome ERZ504523 (study PRJEB26092, sample SAMD00036239) | human gut metagenome | host: Homo sapiens | study: EMG produced TPA metagenomics assembly of... | reverse complement strand
ATCAGCTGGCTCTTCTCGCTGCGCTCATACACATCGATTTCCCTCTGTTTGTCGGTATAGGTAACGCGCTCCTCTTTCTGCTCCGGCGAAAACGGCTTTGTCCCGAAAATTTCGATCACTGCCGGTCCTCCGTAATTTGGAGCAATCGCTTTGTGTTTTTCCCAGACAGTACGGTCAACTTCGAGTCCCCGCTCGATGAGTGCCTTATCCAGCCACAGCCCGCGGTCCTCTTTGTGATCGTAAGTAACTGCTTGTTCAGGGAAATAGAGTACGGACGCAGCACCGGCTGCAATCCGATCTTTTTAAAATTGTGTACGGCGGCACGTACCATCCGCTCGAATCCCAACGGATAACGGATCTCCACTACCGACTTTTTAGAAATATCTTTTCCGGTTGTTTCAAATCCGATCCGGTATCCTTCGGTAAATGTATCCGCCATTGCCTGCATCTGCTGCTTTGTCAAGGAATGCAGAAAATGTGCGGACTCCGTCTCATCTTTTCCGATATACAGACCATAACGGTACAGATATGCCGGATGATCCAGCTCCGCTTCCATCACGATCTGGGTGAAATAATCATATTCCGGATCGATCAGTCTGCAGATCGCATCCGCATTAAAAATTTCTGTGTAATCATGCATAAAAGAATACATGCATTTTCTGATCTCGTGCACATTCAGATTCTGTGCATCCTCAAAACAGTTGTAAATTTCCACAAACAGTTCCGCATAAATACACAGATAACGGATATTTCCTTCCATACAGCTGGTATAAATTCCATGCAGTCTGGCATCCAATGCCGAGAGCAGCGGTCCGTATTCCCAGCCCATCTTACTGACGGCATATGCCGGGTTTGCATAACTGTCCGCATAATCTTCCTGCACATCCAGATACAGACGGCGATTGATCTTTTTCCCTTCCAGCGTGGAAATTTCTGCCAGTTTTCCACTCAGGGACGCTTCTGCTAATTTATACAAAACCAGAAACAGTTCCGACATTTCAAAGAAATATCCCCGGTACAGTTCTTCCACACTGGAGGCTTTCTCCTCGCTGACCGCCTCAATGCGCTCCATCACAAGTTCCAGCCGTTCCCAGTATTCCTCGTTATTTTTGTGATTGATCTCTCTAAAGCTCATAGTTTGTTTCCTTCTTATAGTTTTTAGCTCAAAAATCCCCAGATATAGGTTCCGATCCAGCATACCATATCCAAAAGGGTCAGTCCTAGTCCCAGTCTCGGAAACAACTGGAAGGAATCTTCTTCCCGCAGACTTTTGGCTGCGATGACAAGAACAACAAATGTTGCGATCATCGCAACGACTCCTGCGCTCCCATAATAAGCAGACAGCGAACCGCCTCCCTGAAAAGCAAGCTTCAGGAACACAAGATACCATACCAGAAGAGCAAGTGCTAATACCGTGGCCAATATTCCCTGTCTGGAATGTTTTTTCTCGGTAAACTTATAGCCACGTCTTCTCCGGTTTCTCATATGTGTCTCTCTTTCCTACAACCTTTTTGCTTATTTGCATCCATACTGCTCATAATAGGCATCGATTGCTTTCCTGATCGTGTCATCAATTACAATTCTGCCCTGACATTCCCGATTATATAAGTGTTCTACCACTTCTTCCATGGTAACAATTGCTTTTCCTTCAAAACCATATTTCTCATGAATTTCATCGAGTGCGCTCTTTACGCCGCCCTGTCCGACTTCCATGCGGTTTAAGCTGACCATAAGACCAACGATCTCAACGTTTGCAGCCCCACGTACTTTTGGAACAGTTTCTTCCATGGACTTGCCGGATGTCGTCACATCCTCGATCATCACCACGCGGTCTTTATCTTTTAAGCTGCTTCCTAAAAATCCGCCTTTGTCTGCCCCGTGATCCTTGGCTTCCTTGCGGTCACTGCAGTAACGGATCTCTTTTCCGTACAATTCACTGAATGCAATTGCGGTAACAACAGCCAGTGGAATTCCCTTGTATGCCGGTCCGAATAACACATCAAAATCATCCCCGTAACTGGCGTGGATCGCCTTTGCATAATACTCTCCGAGTTTCTTTAACTGGGAACCTGTCACGTATGCACCTGCATTCATAAAAAATGGCGATTTTCTTCCACTCTTCAGTGTAAAATCGCCAAATTTGAGAACATCACTCTCTACCATAAACTCAATGAACTCACTCTTGTAACTTTCCATTGTATACTTTCCTCCTGTATCAAAAGGCATTCTGCCTTGTTATTTCGCAGTTTTCTATTAAATTTTAGCATACTTCCGGTGGGTTTTCAATGCGCGAATCATAAAAGAAACAGCATCCCCAACCCTGCGAGGCGATCCGCCCCGCAAAGTTTCGGATGCTGTTCTTAAATAGGATCCGGCTGTTATTTAACGGTTACTTTTACTGTGTTGCGAGGAACTGACCAGCAATACCACAGATCTGCGTAACTCTAATCAGGCAATTTCAGATTCCGTACAGACAATTTCCGCAGTTTCTGAAGAACTGACCGCCCATGCATCCGAAACAATGGATGCAGAGACCGTAAACACACAGATTCTGGAAAACATTGCTGCCAAAATGAAATCCCTGGTACAATATATTCAAAACAGTAAGCAGTTACCATATCTTTATTATTCCGAAACGGCACCGATTAGTTCTTTGATATCGCTCACATGATATTTTTCCATGTAGCGCTCAATGCCTTCTACAATTTCCATGGTCACTGCCGGATTCTGGAAATTGGCGGTGCCGACAGATACAGCTGTCGCACCCGCCAGTATCATCTCAATCGCATCTGCAGCATTCATAATTCCTCCCATTCCAATGATCGGAATCTTTACTGCCTGTGCCGTCTGATAAACCATACGCACGGCTACCGGATGAATGGCCGGACCGGACATCCCACCGGTCTTGTTTGCAAGAACAAATTTTCTCCGGTTGATATCAATCTTCATTCCCGTGATCGTGTTAATCAAAGACAGCATCCGCACCACCTGCTTCCGCTGCACGCGCCATCTCTGTGATGTCTGTGACATTCGGACTCAGTTTCATGATCACCGGTTGTTTTGCATACTTTTTCATTTCCTTTGTGATTGCTTCTACCGCTTTCGGATCCTGTCCAAAAGCAATTCCACCCTCTTTTACGTTCGGGCAGGAAATATTGATTTCCAGCATGTCCACCGGCTCTTCTGCCAGCCGTTTTACCACTTCCACATATTCCTCTGTCGAGTGTCCGCATACGTTTACAATAATTTTAGTATCATATTTTTTCAGGAATGGAATATCTCTCTCACAGAACAGATCAATTCCCGGATTCTGCAATCCCACGGCGTTGAGCATCCCGCCATAGACTTCTGCCACACGCGGAGTCGGATTTCCCGGCCACGGTACATTTGCCACACCTTTGGTAACCACCGCACCAAGCCGGTTTAAGTCTGTAAATTCACTGTATTCTGCTCCGGAGCCAAAGGTTCCGGATGCCGTCATTACCGGGTTTTTTAAGGTAACACCACATAATTCCACACTTGTATTCATTACAGATCCACCTCCTCAGCCAGAAATACCGGCCCTTCTTTACAGATTCTCTTGTTTTTCACATTGGAATGTGCATCTTTTTCTTTGGAATCGCACACACATGCCAGACATGCACCGATTCCGCATGCCATCCGTTCTTCCATGGAATATAACAGGTCATGCCCTGCTCTGCTGCATACGCTTTCACGCCCGCAGCATCGGTGTCGGTCCGCACGCATATATTACATCTGCATTTAATTTATATTCTTTGATGGCATCCAGCACATTTCCCTTTGCACCGACACTTCCATCTTCCGTTGCCACGTAACAGTCTCCCTGTTCTTTAAATTCATCCAGAAGAAACGTCTGTGCATCCCGGTATCCCATCACACTGACAAATTCACAGGTGCCGGCAGCCTTGATGCTCTTTGCAAGTTCAAGCATCGGAGGAATTCCGATTCCTCCGCCGATCAGGAAAGCTTTCTTTCCCGCTCCACGGTAAATCCGTTTCCAAGCGGTCCCAGTACCCGGATCGTATCGCCCGCTTTTAACCGGGAGAATTCTTCCGTTCCGGTTCCTTCTCCCGTTACCCGGTATACCAGACGAAGTGTTCCTGCCTCTGCATCAATCCCACACAGGCTGATCGGACGTGGCAGCAGTTTGCTGGCATCATTACTGTACAATGATACAAACTGTCCTGCCTTTGCATGTCCTGCAATATGCTTCGTCTGGATTGTCATGTCATAGATATCTTTTCCGATGCACTGCTGCTTCAGCACCGTAACATTTTCCTGAAATTTTTCGCTCATAAAATCCAACTGTCTCCCTTTTGTAAAATCACGACTTTATTTTTATCTTTGTGCAAGTGCTCCGGATATGTCTGCGATCATATCTTTGACTGCCAGACGGGAGGCATCTGCGAAGTTCTCCGGTGTCATTCCCTGCTCTTTATACTTATCCTGTTTGTAAGCACAGATGATACCACGGGAAGAGTTTACAATTGCTCCTAATCCATCCTCATTAAAGAAATGTACCAGATCCTTGCCCTGTCCTCCCTGTGCACCATAACCCGGTACCAAAATGAACGATTTCGGCATCACTTTACGAAGAATTTCCCCCTGCTCCGGATACGTTGCTCCGACAACTGCTCCAACATAGCTGTAGGAATCTCCCATACATTCGCTTCCCCACTCTGCTACCTTTTCACCAACCAGTTCATACAGCGGACGACCGTCGATCAGACGATCCTGGAACTCTCCGCTGGATGGATTGGAGGTCTTTACGAGAATAAAGATTCCTTTCTTTTCTTCTTTGCATACATCCACAAACGGCTTGATACCATCGGTTCCCAGATATGGATTTACTGTAGCAAAATCCTCATTAAAACCGGTATATGTTTTGCTTCCGATCTGTACTTTTCCGAGATGTCCGGTCGCATAGGCTGCGGATGTGGAACCGATATCCCCACGCTTTACATCTCCGATCACAACCAGATCTTTCTCGTGACAGTAATCTACCGTCTTCTGGAATGCCGCTACACCGGCCACACCAAACTGCTCATACATCGCGATCTGCGGCTTCACTGCAGGAATCAGGTCGTATGTTGCATCGACAATAGCTTTATTGTACTGCCAGATGGCTTCTGCTGCTCCCTCTAACGTCTCACCGAACTGAGCGAACGCTGCTTTTTGTATGTGCTCCGGCACATAAGAAAGCATCGGATCGAGTCCCACAACGATAGGTGCGTTGGTCTTTTTAATTTTTTCTACTAATTTGTTGATCATGTGATTGATTTCCCTTCTTAATTTATTACTTATTTAATTCATTAAATACAACTTCGCCGTCACAGATCGTGCACTTTACACGTCCCGTAACTTCTTTCCCGTCAAACGGTGTATTTCTTCCCTTGGAAGCAAATGTGTTTTTGTCAATGCGGTAGGTTTCCTCTGGATCAAAGATCACGACATCTGCCGCTTTTCCCGGCTGGATATCTCCCTTATCAATACCGACAATCTGTGCCGATGGTAACTCATACACGCTGCCATCTGCATCGGCGTCAGATATCCACCGAGTACCAGTTCATTATGTGTAAGACATGCGGCGGTTTCCAGTCCGACAATTCCAAACGGTGCTTCCTGCATCGAACGGTTTTTATCTTCAAATGTGTGTGGCGCATGGTCTGTGGAAATCACTTCCATAATGCCATCCCGCAGTCCCTCACGCAGTGCTTTCACGTCTTCCTTTGTGCGGAGTGGCGGATTCATCTTGTAATTGGTATCCGCTTCTTTCATATCGTCTGTGGACAGCGTAAGTGATGCGGACACACTTCTGCCGACACCCGGACACCTTCTTCCTTTGCCACTTTTACCATGAGCACGGAATCCTTTGTGGAACAATGACACAGATGAAGCTGTGCCCCGGTATCTTTTGCCAGAATAATATCTCTTGCAACAATCACATCCTCCACGGAATTGGTAATTCCCGGAAGTCCCAGTTCTTTTGCTTTTGCATCGGCATTCATGACACCTCCGCGTACCATATGGATATCTTCGCAATGGGCAAGTACCGGAATGCCCAGACGCGCTGCTTCAAGCATACCGTCCCGATACAAAGCGGCATCCATGACAGATTTTCCGTCCTCGCTGATTGCCGGACTTCCTGCCTTAACCATTCCTTCAATATCCGCAAGCTCTTTTCCCTGCTGTCCCTTTGTCACCGCACCAACCTGCAGGACATGAATACAGTTCCCGGACGTTGCTTTGTTGTGCACATAATTGACAATATCCGGATTGTCTGCTACCGGCTTTGTATTCGGCATGGTCAGCACTGTCGTATATCCACCATGCGCAGCGGCCTGCATCCCGGTATAAATATCCTCTTTCTGTTCAAATCCCGGATCGCGGAAATGTACATGCATATCAATAAATCCCGGCATCACATAACATCCGTCCGCATTGATCACACGTTCGGCTTCTTTTTCCGGAAGTTCTTTTCCAATCTTTTTTATCTTCTGATCTTTGATCAGGACATCTGCCACCTCATCCATCTGTGTTGCCGGATTGATGACATGTCCCCCTTTGATTAAAATGGTCATTCTTTTTCCTTTCTTTTAACGTTTCACAGCGACAGATCCGGAAATTTCGCAGATCCGAACGCCTTGCGTTGTCTTATAAGCGCGTACTTTATAATATACCGACTTATTTGAAGTTGTCTTAATTTTATAATTTGCGGATGTCGTTGTTGCAATCTTTTTATAGGTTCCATTCTTGCTGGATGCCTGATAAATTTCATACCCTTTCGCACCTGCCGTTTTGCTCCAGGAAATGCGTACCGCATTTTTTGCACTTCGGACCGCTTTTATATTCTTTACCGCACCGATACTTGTCCCTGCATTGTCCGCATATGCCTTGATACAGATGTTTCCGATTCTGCCGCCGTAACTGGTGCTTACATCCGCCACATCTTCCCAGCTGCCGTAACGATAGAGAAAACTCTGATTATAATCACAATATACCCTGCTGGTCAAACTGCTGTCACTGACTGCATATTCCATATCGAGTCCGGCACCGCTTTTCTGCAGATTTACCACAACAGCATAGTAGGTTCCTTTGGGTACGGATACCGCTTTATCCAGCCTGATGGTATGGGTTCCGGCATAGGTTGTCGTACCGGATACCTTCGCAGCAAGCACGCCGCTCTTAGGATTATGCAGGTTTGTCAGATGGGTATATACACTAATCGTATATGGGACACTGGCATCTTTGGAAAGAGAAATCGAAACTGCTTTAATCAGCTCATTGTCTGCCTTTTTTGCCTTGAAAATATTCGCAGAAGTCGAAATTCCCAACAATTTTCCCACATCCGCTCCACCGTCATACTGATAGTTATAATCATAGTTATCCGCGGACTCAAAATCAAAGATCCAGGCAGCATCCTCAATTGCCTTATCGTAATAGGAAAGCCAGAAATAACTGTTGATACTGTTCTCCGTCTTGTCTGACCAGCTGTTTCTGCAAAGCCATGCTCCGTTTCCTGCCGGTTTATTCTTAAACGAAGATGCCGGAAAATTATCATCCCAGCCCACAATATTTACGGCATGGTTCGATGCAACACTGCTTGTCGGGCAGTAATAGGTTGCCACATTCTCTCCTGTTTCTGCATAGACTGCAGATCCCACATAGTTGGTCGTTCCGTCCATATACAGTCCCAGTCCGGCAGATCCGTGCTGCATAATCTCACGTTTCACCTGGGTAGCATTTTTGTGAATATTAATAATGTATACATTCTGCAGATGTGCCACATCCTGATCAAAAGCATAACTTTTTGCCAGTGTCGTGGTGGTCGGTGCCAGGGCGTACGGTACACGGTTTTCGTCCGTCACCCCTTCCCACTGCAGAAGCGTCCGGCTCGCGAAATCCAGATTTCCGCCCATGGTCAGATAATTTTTATGGTTCATAATATTTAAAGAGTCGCCAAATGTTCCACCCAGCGGGTCTTCTACATTATTATAAGTAAAATAGGCAAGTTGCAATTCACTCAGATCAATGCTTTTGTCTGCCGTCTGATTGTCTGCAATCAGATCAAACTCCGCAAGTCCGATTGCGGAAAATGCCCAGCACGTATCATATTTTCCCTGATCACGCACGCCAGGATAGCGGATCGTAAGTTCCGACAACTTGTTCATATAGCGGACGGCACTGCTTCTGCCTTTTTCAGCCTGGATTTTGTTTCTTTTACCACCGGAACATTTTCACTTTTGGGTGACTCTGTGTATCCGCCGGTTTTCTGGGCATAAACCCGTTCCTGCATTCCCGGAACAGCAGTTATGACAACTGCTGCAGAAAGCAAAAATGCTGCAAGCCTTCTGGTTTTATTTTTCATTTTCTACCTCTTTCTTATCGTCAGGTTTCTTCTTTCCATTATAAATATGAACCAGCTGCACTGTCAAACATTTTGCGCAAAAAGGCACTGATTATCAGTGCCTCTCTTCCCGTTTATTTTGCCGCAATGACATCTGCCATATCATAATGTCCTGCAGGCTTTCCTTTTAAAAATTTTGCTGCTTCCACAGCGCCCTTTGCAAATACCGCCTTGGAGTATGCCGTATGCTTGAATTCAATCACCTCATCCTGTCCGGCGAAAATCACTTCATGCTCTCCGACAATATTGCCGCCACGAACAGAAGAGATTCCAATTTCGTATTTATCCCTCTTCTTGCGCTTCTGGCTTCTGTCATAGGTATAGTATATGCCTCATCCAGTGCCTCATTCATGGAATCAGCCAGTGCCAGTGCCGTGCCGCTCGGTGCATCCAGCTTCTGGTTATGATGTTTCTCTACAATCTCCATATCAAATCCTGCCGGCGCAAATACCTGTGCAGCTTTTTTGAGCAGTTCCATCAGAGTATTGATTCCGAGAGACATATTTGCGGATTTTAAAATTGCAACTTTTTCGTATGCTTTTTCCACATCGGCAAGCTGCTGTTCGGAAAGTCCTGTCGTACAAAGCACGATCGGAATCTGTTTTTCCACACCATATGCAAGCAGCGCATCCACTGCTTTTGCATTGGAAAAATCAATGATTACATCCGCATCCACCGTACACTCTTTCAGACTGGCAAATATCGGATAATCATTTTTGATTCCATCATAAGTATCAATTCCTGCAACAATCTCGATATCCGGGTCCTGCGCACAGATTCCTGTGATACACTGTCCCATCTTCGTTGCAGCCATTCATGATCGCTCTTGTCATTTTCTTTTGTGCCTCCCTGATCTATGCTAAAATTCCATAATTTTTCATTACTTCTGCAAGTTTCTTTGCATTAGCCTCGCTCATCTCACAGAGTGGGGAACGAAGCGGTCCTACTTCCATACCCATCAGGTTTAATGCCTTCTTAACCGGAATCGGATTTACTTCGGAAAACAGTGCATCTACCAGTGGAAGCGCCTCCAGCTGCAGTTTTCTTGCTGTCTTAATATCACCCTTGAAGAAGCTTTCACACATTGCGTGTACTTTGCCCGGTGCCACATTGCTCCATACCGAAATCACACCGACTGCACCGATTGACATAAGCGGTACAACAAGACCGTCTTCACCGGAATACAGATCCAGTTTTCCGTCGGTAAGTGCCATCGTCTTGGAAGCCTGTGCCAGATTTCCGGTTGCTTCCTTTAATCCTACGAGATTACTCTTGGTGCGGACCAGCTCGGCAACCGTCTCCGGAAGAAGATTACATCCGGTACGTCCCGGCACATTATACATAATGATCGGACACTTGGTGCTGTCTGCGATCTGTGAATAATGGCTGATCAGGCCTACCTGTGTTGCCTTGTTATAATATGGTGTAACGATCAGAAGTCCGTCTGCTCCTGCCTCTTCTGCCTCCTGTGAAAGCTGGATGGCTGTACGTGTACAGTTTGAACCGGTACCTGCCACAACCGGAACACGATGTTTTGTAAACTCGATGGCTGCCTTGATCACATCACGGTGTTCTTCCATCGTAAGTGTTGCGCTTTCTCCTGTCGTACCTGCAATTACGATGGCATCTGTACCACCGTCAATCTGCTGGTTAATCAGTTCCTCAAGTTTATCATAATTAACTTCCTCATTGTTCTTCATTGGTGTCACGATTGCGACTCCGGCTCCCTTAAAAATTGCCACTGTTTTATTCTCCTTTCTAAATAAAAAACCAGCTCAAAACGAGCTGGTCAATCTAACCTTTTTTAGATCTGATAGCTCTCCATCCAGCTCATACGCTTCTGACAGTCATACGATTATTCACCGCATGCCCAAAAACCAGACTGCAGTCATCCGGTTCTTTCGGCGCTTTCCCCTTTTACCTGCATTCGACTGTGTCTGCCACATCCAACAGGCTACTCATGAATTACGCGACCTCTATCCCATGTATTTCTTTCATTCTACCACCACCGGCATAGTCTGTCAATCTATTTCTCCGGTGCGATATTATAAACCTCGTCTGCTGCCTCACGGATTTTTTCATCCAGAACGCGTCCTGTGCAGACCAGAGTCATTTCTTCCGGCTTTGCGGCAAACAGCTCACAGATTTCTTCAGGCTTATCACCTTTTCGTCCACAATTCCAAGTACCTCGTCTAAGATTAGCATATCGCAGGCACCTGTCGTAACGACTTTCTTTCCGTAATTGAATCCATTGCGCAGATTCATACTTTCTTCCTGTTTTGCCTCCTCGGAAATGCCTCAAAACACTCATCCGATTTTGCAAAACGGAATATTTTTATTTCCGGCTCCAGCGGCTTAAAAATGTCAGTTCGTTTTCATTTTTTCCCTTCAAGAACTGAATGATAATGACGCTTTTTCCCTCGCTGGCAATACGAATTGCATTCCCGATTGCCGCGGTCGATTTACCATGTCCCTCTCCATAATAAACCTGAATCACTCCTCTGTCCATTTCAGCCTCCATGATATCTCTTAACTAAATGAAATCCTATGTAAGATAACACAAAAGCGTCAAATAATCAAGTCTACTCCAGGAATTCAATCTTGCTGACGGATACCTCGTAAGCAACCCTCTGCTCCACCTGTGTCTCACTGACTTTCTTTACATACTCGCGGCTCTGGATTCTTCCCCAGATCTGCACATGTGATCCGACCTCGAATCCGGATGCAAATCTTGCATTTCTGCCCCAGCAGATGCAGGGAATATAGTCCGATTTGCCATATGACCGGTTGACTGCGACCAGAAGATCCGCGATCTCCCTTCCCAGAGGTGTTTTTCGGTATACCGATTCTTTACAGATAAATCCATCCAGAAAAATCTGGTTGGCTGCATTTTCTTCCTCAAACTGCTCAACCAGTTCAAACTCCCTCGCAAAAACCGATAACACCAGACGGTTTTTATGCTCCTCATGCCGGTTGAATGAACGGAACTGTCCTGTAATATAGACGCATTTTCCCTCCGCACTCTCCTGCACATTGACCAGACGCTCCGATACCATCACCGGAATATAATCGACGAAACTGGACAGGCGATGGACAGATACTTCCACCATATAAAATCCTTCCCCATATACCTCGTGACTATACGAAAAGTCCGATACAATTTCTCCCATAATAGTGACCTGATTGTTTTCACACATTTTATCTGCCATGAATACTCCTTCCTTTTGTGGAAATTTTTGATAGGCTTCTGTTTTACCATTTAATGGTTGGTAGAAATCATCAAACCTTGTCGATAAGGCCGGCGAAAACTATCTAAAACGCTTAAATCGCCGGTGTACGTTGAAAAAAGCTTGCGAAATCAGCTTTTTATGATAAAATAGGATAGGTTATTTATGTAAAGTTAAACAATATTAAAAAGAAGGTTAAATTTATGGTAACAACAAGAGACGACATTCGTAATATCGCAATCATCGCCCATGTCGATCATGGTAAAACCACATTGGTCGATGAGCTGTTAAAACAAAGCGGTGTGTTCCGTGCCAATCAGGAAGTACAGGAACGTGTCATGGATTCCAACGATATCGAGCGTGAGCGTGGTATCACTATCCTGTCCAAAAATACCGCTGTATTTTATAAGGATACAAAAATCAACATTATCGATACGCCTGGCCATGCCGATTTCGGTGGTGAGGTAGAGCGTGTTCTTAAGATGGTAAATGGTGTAGTCCTCGTCGTAGACGCATTCGAGGGAACCATGCCGCAGACCAAATTCGTACTGATGAAAGCACTTGCTTTAAATCTCCCGGTTATTGTCTGCATCAACAAGATCGACCGTCCGGAAGCGCGCCCTGCAGAAGTGATAGATGAGGTGTTAGAGCTTTTCATGGATCTGGATGCTTCCGATGAGCAGCTTGACTGCCCGTTCATCTACGCTTCCGCAAGAGACGGATACGCTATGTACAATCTCGACGATGAAAAGAAGGACATGACTCCTCTTTTCGAGAGATCGTAAACTATATCCCGGCCCCGACCGGAGATCCGGATGCCAACACACAGGTTTTAATCAGTACCATCGATTATAACGAATACGTTGGCCGTATCGGTATCGGTAAAGTCGACAACGGTTCCCTGAAAGTCAACCAGGAAGCAGTCGTTGTCAACCATCACGATCCGGACAAACTTGAGAAAGTCCGCATCAGCAAACTGTATGAGTTCGATGGTTTAAATAAAGTAGATGTCAGTGAAGCAAAGATCGGTTCCATCGTAGCCATCTCCGGTATTGCGGACATTCACATTGGAGATACCATCTGTTCTCCGGAAAATCCGGTAGCTATTCCGTTCCAGAAGATTTCCGAGCCGACTATCTCCATGAATTTCATCGTAAACGACAGTCCTCTCGCCGGTCAGGAAGGAAAATATGTCACTTCCCGTCATATCCGCGACAGACTGTTCCGTGAGTTAAATACCGATGTTTCTCTCCGTGTCGAAGAAACCGACAGCCCGGACAGCTTAAAAGTATCCGGCCGTGGTGAGCTGCATCTGTCCGTCCTGATCGAGAATATGCGCCGTGAAGGATATGAATTTGCAGTCAGCAAAGCCGAGGTTCTCTATCACTACGATGAGAATGGCAAAAAACTGAGCCAATGGAACTTGCTTACGTGGATGTACCGGATGAATTTACCGGCGCCGTCATCTCCAAACTGCAGCAGCGGAAAGGTGAACTTTTAAATATGGGTTCCATTGCCGGCGGTTATACCCGCTTAGAGTTTAAGATTCCTTCCCGTGGTCTGATCGGATATCGTGGGGAGTTCATGACCGACACTAAAGGAAACGGTATCATCAATACCATGTTTGACGGATATGAGCCATTCCGCGGTGAGATTGCTTACCGTTCTACCGGTTCCCTGATTGCATTTGAGACCGGTGAATCCGTAACTTACGGTCTGTTCTCCGCACAGGAGCGTGGTACGCTCTTTATCGGACCTGGCGAAAAAGTATATTCCGGTATGATCATCGGACAGAGTTCCAAAGCCGAAGATATTGAGTTAAATGTCTGCAAGAAAAAGCATCTGACCAATACACGTTCCTCTTCTGCTGATGAGGCACTGACTCTGGTTCCGCCTCGCAAATTAAGCTTAGAGCAGGCTCTTGACTTCATTGATACCGACGAGCTTCTTGAGGTAACTCCGGAAAGCCTGCGTATCCGCAAGAGAATTCTGGATCCTACGATGCGCAAGCGTGCTTCCATCGCCAAGAAAAATGCCATGAAATAAATAACAGCAAAACATACACTTACAATTACTCCACCTCCATGGTGGAGTAATTTTTACAGGAGACGTTCCATGGATTTGAAGAATTTTACAAAACATTTGATTTATCAGAGTGCAAATACACAGATCCCGGATAACTTCAGCCGGTTTCAGATTCTGCATCCGGAATATTCGGCTCATGAAAGCGTTGTCAAAACCTATCCGCTTCCGGAAATGAACATCTGTTTTCCCTGCTGTGGGATATTCATGACGGACATATGCTTTCTGCAACGATTCTGCCCTCCCAGCCCTCGTTCCTTTATGAAAAAGAGTTTACACCCGGCATGCGCACGCAGATGCACTCACACGAATATCTGGAATTGTTTTATATCATTGACGGAGAATACCGGCAGAAAATTCTGGCAATGAATTACTTTCACCGGGGTGAAGTCTGCCTGATCGACAAAACTGTCTGCATCAGGAAATCATGGAAGGAA